>Ga0209747_1001745_pt1 | contig 11398 bp, 9 predicted proteins | sample BarGraNGADG00311_FD_184498 | JGI IMG/M metagenome (GOLD analysis project Ga0209747, IMG submission 184498) | Arctic peat soil microbial communities from Barrow, Alaska - Barrow Graham LP Ref core NGADG0011-311 (SPAdes) (version 2) | ecosystem: Environmental > Terrestrial > Soil > Wetlands > Peat ... | reverse complement strand
CAGCCTCCAGCGTCACGCCATCGCTGAAGGGGTAGGTGATGTCGACCCATCTGATGTCGCCGACCTCCGCGGCAAGGTCGATCTGATCCAGGGTGCTGCGCGCGTCGCCGTAGCCGTCGCTGGCATAGCGGTCCTTGTAGGTGGCGAAGTTCCAAAGTCCTGCGCCGAACTCGATCTCACTCATGTGGCTGCTCCTTCGTGGGTGCTTGGGCTTACTTTGTGCTGGCTCGGGTGACGCCTGCACTGGTGAGGGCGTTGCGCCATCGCGTTCGCTCGGCCTGTCGGCGTTCGGTGGTAAAAGCAGGGTCGGGAAGGAAACGGACGGGATGTGCCGCCTGGGGAGTGGGATGGATACCGAGGACTTCGCCGGCTAGGGCACCGGCCCCGAGTGGCGAGATGTCAGCGACGGCTGCGACGAGGAGTTCGCGCCCGAGAAGGTTCGCCTGCAACTGCATCAGCAAGTCGGATGCGGTGGCTCCGCCGCCCACGTGCAGCAATTCCAGCTCGTTGCCTGGGTCCATGGTGTCGAGGACGTCGCATATCTGGTGGGCGACCGATTCGAGGCCAGCCCGTGCCAGGTGAGCGCGCTCAGTTCGAGCGGTCAGGCCCGTCAGAGTCCCTACCGCGTCCGGCTCCCACCATGGAGCGCCAATCCCATTGAGGGCTGGCACGAAGACGGCTCCGGCCGAGTCCGTGGTGCCGGCCGCGAGTTCGGAGAGTCCTCGACCACCCGCGACACCGAGTGCCTTGCCGAGCCAGTCCATCCCCGCCCCGCTATAGAGGATGTTCGCCTCGTACGCCCACAAGGGCTCATCCAGTAGCCACGCCAGCGTCATGGAAACGCCGGACCGCCTTTCTCCCGCCTCATTCGCGGGAACCATGATCGACGATCCCGTACCGTAAGTGGCCTTGCCAGCCGCAGGGTAGTCAGGGGCAAGTGCCCAATGCCCGTACAGTGCGGCATGGGAGTCGCCCAGGACCGCCAGGATCGGCACCTCGTCCGGGATGCCGGACACGCCCTGAGTGGTACCCCAGGGCCCCGACGAGCGCCGCACCTCGGGGAGAACTGTTTCCGGAACGCCGAACAGCGCGCACAGATCCGAGTCCCAAGAGAGTTTGGCAATGTCGAACAGTAGAGTGCGGGACGCGTTGCCTGCCTCGATGGCGTAGGTCTGCCCGTTCGTCAGACGATCCAGAAGCCAGGCATCGACGGTGCCGAAACGCACACCGCCCTGACCCTTCGCCTGGTCGACCAGCCATCGCAACTTTGCGGCCGAGTACATGGCGTTGAGCTCGAGACCGGTGCGCTGGCCAACGAGAGCCACGTTGCCAGGGGTCGACAGACCTCGACAGAGATCCACGCCCCGTTGATCCTGCCAACTCACCAGCGGACCGATGGGTGTGCCTGTCGCACCGTCCCAGGCAACCACCGACTCTCGCTGGTTGGAGATCGCGACGGCTACGGCCCTGACGTCCGGCCGCCTGGCGAGAGCTTCGGCCGCGGATTCCCGCACGCTCTCCCACACCTGGCTAGCGTCCTGCTCCACCCACCCCTGGCGAGGAAATGCCATGGTCAACGGCCTGGCGGCCGATGCCAGTACCTCGAGCGTCGTGGGATCGATCAACAGCGCCTTGGAACTCGTCGTGCCCTGGTCTAGGGCTAAGACTGCTTCACGCATGGCTCTCCTGAACGGCCACTGGGTCTCCGCCCGGCCGCCCCGATCAGTGGTCTAGACGGTTGATGATGCATTCCCGAGCCACTCGGTGAACTCGTCCGGGACTGCTGCACTTCTTGGTGACACGGTGGGATGGGCGGCCTCAATAGCCGCGTGATCACACGATCCGGCTCCGAACTCGATCTCGCTCATGGTGATCCTCTTGGTCCGGTCGAGTGGACGGTACATCCCTGTCGGCCGCTCGTATAAACATTCATGCTTGGGTAGATAGTCAATTCTGGCACATTGATGCCCGCGGAGGCAAGGCCTCGTAGAACATTCAGACGGGAGACCCAAACGGCCTCGAAGGTCCCCTTACGCGAGCAGGAAGGCAGCGGTGTCGGTGTCGGTCACCAGCACGTTGACCCAATGACCCAGCAGAGCGGCCCTGATCGCGGAGTGCTTCATGGATCCCCCTGCCGCTCCAATTCGACGCGGGATCTTGAACAAGAGGTCCGGCGAGATTCCGACGACGCACCCATCGACGCCGGAGTGCACGATCTGTCCTGATTCGTCGAAGAAGCGGAGACACACGTCCCCGACCGCGCCACGCTCCCGAAGCTCCCGCTGTTCGTCAAGGGGCAGGGCGTTGCCGGACTGGCGGAGCAGCGGAGATGGTTCCAGGCTGCCGATGCCCGCGAGCAGGATGCTCAGCGACGACCAGTATTCGCTGGCCTCACGAATGTACGGCTCGGCCATGATCGCGGCCTGAAGCTCAGCCGACGATACGAATCCCGGGGCGGTCAGGAAGCGGGGCTCGGCCCCCGTGAGCGTGGCCAGCTGTTCCGTCAGCCTCGTGGCCTGCACCTGAGCCGCTGGTTCTCCGACGCCGCCGATCACCTGGACCACCGAATCGGCCAACTGCCGGGTCGCCTTCGGCATACCGTTGACCATCGCCAGCAGAGTGGCGCTCCACGACGAGATGCCGATGCGCTCATGTCCCAGCAATACCTCCGACAGGTAGGTCGCCGCGGCCGTGCCGATGGACGACAGGATGCTCGACTCGTCCTCCGAGCTCACAGATACGACAACGGCGTCTTCGAGTCCGTACCGAGTAACGAGCAGCTCCTCGAGGTCCGAGTGTCCCCCTAGCGGCTCGTGGATGGTGACTCGGACGATCCCGAGCTCCTCGGCGCGCTTGAGAAGTCGCGAGACCTTGGCCTGCGAGACGTGCAGCTGTTTGGCGATCTGGGGCTGTCGAACGCCCTGCTCGTGGTACATCCGGGCGACTCGCACCATGAGACGCTCCTGACTCGCCATCCCGCCCTGGACTGCCATGGCCACCTCATTCCGTTTCGACCGAGCACTAGTGTGGCATAGATATTCATGCACGCCACGATGCACTCAGCGAACTCATACTCAACCTTCCGAGGTCCCGCTCGACCGATCTCAGATGCGCGTGAGGCGCACCGCGATGTACGGACGACCGGGCAGGTCGATCTTCGTCACGCCTTCCAGCACGTCGTCGACCGGTGTGACTGTCATCTCCCATGTGTCGAGTATGTCGGCGTGCCAGCGGGTGCCTGGCGGAAGCACGATGGTGCGGTAGCGCGGGCGCATGAACGAGAAGTAGGTCAATCTGTACGCGTCGCCGACCGCGGCAGTCGGCGCGTCCCAGTCGGACGTGCTCGGTTCCAGGTCGCCGGGTGCCTCCTCGAGTACCTGGCGCAAGAAGGCGATCCGGCTGGGGCTCTCCCCCTTGAGGACGCCGCCCTTGCTCCACCACAGGACCTCGTCGGCGGCCCAGAACGTCTCTCCGTGGCCGCACCATCCTCCGCGGACGGCAGCCTCCCAGAACCGGCGGGTCATCTCCTCGCCGGTGATGTTGCCCCAGCCCTGGTCGATGTCGCCCTCGTACGCGCACTCGTCGACGACGACGGGCTTGCCCCACTCGCGCCGCCACTCGTCGACGTTCTCCGCGGTGCGGTAGACGTCGATGCGCTGGATGCTCGAGTGGGTGACCCACTCCCGGGAGTTGTCGAAGAACGCGAGGCAGTTGTGGTTCCCGATGAGGTGCCCCACGGGATCGTGCGCCTGGACGATGCCCGCGAGCCGATCCCAGTCCTCGAGGGTCTTCGTGCCTATGAGGTCGTACTCGTTCGCCATGGACCACCAGACGTTCGGGAGGGCCCAGAGCCGCGCTACGACGTATCGCAGATAGCGGTCATCCGCCGTCGGGCCGAGATCCGCATAGCCCCAACGGTCGTACGGATGGAACAGGATGATGTCCGCCTGGATGCCGAGCGCGTCTAGATCCGTGACCCGCTGCTCGAGATGGCGAAAGAACTCGGGCACGAACCGCTGGGTGTCGAACGAGCCGTCCTCATGCCGCTCGAACGCGTGCCACCTCGGCTCGTTGGTGTTGAACAGATAGCTCTTCGGGAAGACGCACATCCTAAGCTTGGTGAACGGCGACTTCGCCAGCGTGGCGAGCGTCGCCTCCTCAAGTTCTTCTGACTGGTGCGTCCACGCGTATGCCGTCGTGCCGAGTGGGAGGTTCCTTGTGCCGTCGGCATGGCGGAATCCGAAGCCCTCGACGCGGACGGGCCCGTGGGCCTCTGCTGGCGCCGCCTCGACGTCGATCCGCCCGGCAACACCGTCCAGGGACTGCGCATTGCTTCGCGTCGTGAACGTCCAGACGCCGGCCGCGTCCGGCAGGAAGCGGAAAAGGTGAAGGCCGTCCCCGTCATAGAAGCCAGTGACCTCAAACGCACCAGTCGGGCCTTCCACCTGAGCGGTCAGCTCGACGTCGACGAACGGGTTGCCGTGGCTCGGTCCGGACAGCTCTACCTCCACCGGCCGCCTGTTCACAGGGTGCGCCGTCGTTACCCGCCAGGGTGACGACGCCAGTTCCGCGCCCGCATCGTACGCGGCGTCTACCCGAATGATCGGCTCCGCCCGTCGTTCGGGGGCGTCGATCGCCTGGACCCTCGCCAGGAACTCGGCGGCTCTCACAGGGTCGGATGCTAGGTCTGGCTCCATGCGGGCGACGAGGGCGATGGGCAAGCCCATCTGTACCAACTGAGGACGCAAGCCACCGGGTACGAACTCGGCCAGCAGCGACTGGCCGTCGGGGTTGGCGACCAGATGTCCGATAGGCGACTGGGGAGTCAGCTTCATGATGCTCTTTCGGGAACGATGTGCTCTGGCCGATCCCACTTCTTCGTCAGGGTGGGGATGGATTCCAGAAGCAGCTTCGTGTAGTCATGCTGGGGAGACTCCAGGACCTCGCGGGCTGCCCCGAACTCGACGATCCGTCCCTTGTTCATCACCGCGATGTAGTCGCTGATGTAGTAGGCGGTGGCGAGGTCGTGGGTGATGTACAGGAAGCTTGTCCGGTACTGCTCCTTGAGCGCCTTGAACAGGTTGATCACGATCATCCGGCGCGAAGCGTCGATCATGCTCACGGGTTCGTCTGCCACGATCAGACGGGGTCGCGGAATCAGCGCACGTGCGATGGACGCACGCTGCAGCTCGCCGCCGGAGAACTGGTTCGGGTACTTGCCAACGACGTCGGCGTACTCCAGACCTACCGAGCTCAGCGCCTCGTCGACCGCGTCACGGGCCTTGGCGGCGGAGTGTCCCGCGATCTTCATCGCGGTCTCCTGCAGGTACGTGTCGACCGTTCGGTAGCGGCTGAACGCCTCGAACGGGTTCTGGAAGATGGGCTGAACCATCTTCATGAAGTCGAGCCTGCCGAGGGCACCCTTCCCCGTTACCACCTGGTCGTGCACCCACGCCTGACCGGACGTGGGTTCGATGAGCCGCAGGATCGTCTTCGCCAGAGTGGTCTTCCCACTGCCACTCTCACCGACCAGGCTGACTATCACTGGTTCGTCGCTCTCGATCTCGAGGTTGACGTCGTCGATCGCGTTGATGGTGACCCTGCTCGCGAAACTGCCGAGCCTGTAGACCTTTCGCAACGCCTCGGTACGTAGGACGGTCGTCATCGCTGGCCTCTATCCGTCGAGATGGGCTCGCCGTCGGGAAGCAGCCCCACGACGGCAGGTTCAGCCGCCGTGTCCGCACCGTCCGGTGCTCGATCTCCCTCATGCTCGAGCTGCAAGTCCTTCTGAGCCTGGGCGATGAGACGGGTGGCATCCATCTCGTCGAGGGTGGGCTTGCGGGACAGCTCGGCCCGCAGACCGGGGATCTTGTCGATGTGATGGCAGGCCGAGAGGTGTCCGGGGCGGACTTCCACCAGGGCCGGCTCCTCGTTACGACAGAGCTGGGTGGCCAGGGGGCAGCGCGGCGCGAACCGACAGCCCTTGGGGGGGTCCCACAGACTCGGTGGCCGACCGGGTAGGCCTTCACGGGCCCTGTCGTCGCCGATGGTCGGCAGTGCTGAGGTGAGCAGCATCGTGTACGGGTGCAGAGGTTCGGAGAACACCTCCTCCGTGGGGGCGTACTCCACTGCCTTGCCCGCGTACATGATGAGCATCCTGTGTGTGAGCTGGTAATGGACGCCCATGTCGTGCGAGACGAAGATGATCGTGTTCTTCATCTTCTCCTGAAGGTCGAGCAGGAGCAGGAGGATCTCCTTCTGGACGACCACGTCGAGAGCCGTGGTGGGCTCGTCGGCCAGGATGATCTCCGGCTCGAGGAAAGTGGCCAGAGCGACCATGATCCGCTGACGCATACCGCCGGAGAGCTGGTGCGGATAGGCGTCAAGCGACTCGGGCGGCAGCCCGATCCGTTGTATGAACTCCCGCGCTTTGGCTAGCGTCGCTTTCTTGTTCCGCGAGGCGGCGGGGAAGTCGGTGAACTGCTCACGGATACGGATCACGGGGTTCAGCGAGCTCATCGAGCTCTGAGGGATGATCGAGATCTTCCGGAACCACTCGCGCTGGATGTTGGTGTCGGTCACCGGCTTGCCCTGGTCGTTGGTGAACCCGTAGTCCACCGACCCGGTCGCGAGTTGCAGGGGAAACCCGAGGTCCCCGTACAGCACCTTCATCAGCGTGGACTTGCCGCAGCCGGACTCCCCCGCGATCCCGACGATGACCCCGTCGGGGATGATCAGGCTGATCCCATCGACGGCATTCATCCGGCCACGCTTGGTCGTGTACTCGGCGACCACGTTCTTCAGTTCGATCATGCGACACCCCGGCGCTCGGCGAAGTACTCGTTGTAACCCGTCGACGTGAGGAACAGCCCCAGGAACATCAGGACCGTCGTGACGATGGGAGCCACGATCCACAGGACCTGCCCGATCATCATGGCGTTGTAGTTGAGGGCCCAGAAGATGATCGAACCCAGCGTGGGTACGGAGACGTTGGACAGACCGATGACCGCGAGGGATGCCTCGGTGTTGATGGCGAACAGGATCGTGTTGATGAACCCGACCACGAGGTACGAGTACACATACGGGAAGATCTCCTTGCTGATGATGTGCCACGTGCTGGCCCCGGAGAACCTCGCCATGTTGATGAACTCGCGCTCCCTCAGTGTCAAGGCCATGGACCGTACGGTGCGGGCGTTCCACGCCCATCCGAACACAACCAGGATCAGACCCACCGTGAGGAAGGACGTCTTGCCCCGGACGAGGGCGCTGAGCACGATGAGGATGGGGAAGACGGGGATGGTGATGAACGTGTCGGTGAGTGTGATGGCGATGCGTTCGTACCATCCGCCGATGTAGCCGGCACTGATACCAACCAGTGCGGAGATCACCGTGCACCCGATACTCACTGCTACTCCCAGCATCAGTGAGTTGCGGATGGCGAACACCAGGAACCAGAAGATGTCCTGGCCTAGGGCATTCGTCCCCAGCAGATGCTTCGCGCTCACTGGGAGGCTCTTGAGGAAGGTGCCCTGGGCCGCGGGATCCCCGGGTGAGAAGATCGGCAGGATCAGGGCCGCGAGAACGATGATGCCTGTGATCGTGAGGCCGGTGTACAGCCGAGGGTTGAGTCGCGGAAGCCGGAACCGAGTCTTGGACCGCATGGCGCCCAGGCTGGGGGGCGCAGTGGTTTCGGTGAGTGCCATGGTCACCCTTTCAGCCTGATCCGAGGATCGAAAAGCGGATAGACGAGGTCGAGGGCGAAGGCTGCCGTGGAGACCGCAATGATGGTCGTCGTGATGGTTCCGTACAAGAGGTTGTAGTCACCAGCACCCGCAGCTGTACGCATCAGAAGTCCGATGCCTGGATAGGCGAAGATCATCTCCGTCAGCAGTGCACCGTTGAAGATCGTGCCCAAACTCAGGACGAGCGCCGTGATCTGAGGGAGAAGAGCGTTGCGGAAGACGTAGCGGTTCATCCGCCGCCAGTCGGGCACGCCCTTGAGACGTGCGAACTGGACGAATCCCTCTTCTTTCGTCGAGACAGCAAGCGCCTTCATGCTGAGGATGTTCCAGCCGAAGCCGGCCAAGATCAGGGTCAGCGCGGGCAATGTCGAGTTGTAGATGATCCACATGACGCGCTGGAACGTCAAAGGACCTGGTAAGAACGTCGATGAGATGGGGAATGCGCCCAGGTAGTACGCGAGGATGAGGATCACTGTCAGCGCGAGCACGTAGTACGGGATCGGGTAGAGGAAGATTCCCATGATTTCGAGGGCACTGGCGAACTTCCGCTTGTTGAAGTACCCAGCCACGATGCCGACGAGGTTGCCCAGCAGCCACGCGATCACTGTCGAGGTCACCAGGAGTGCGATGGTCCAGGGAAGCGCGTTGAGGATGATCTTGTTGACGGGCTCGGGGTACGACGTGAAGGAGGGCCCGAAGTCGAAGTGCAGCAGAACCCGCTCGAGGAATTTGATGTACTGCACGCCGAGGGATCCCTTGAGCCCGTACAGCTGCTCGAGTGAGTCCCGCAGCTGCTGGATCGCCTCTGGCGACAGGTTCTGACCTGCCCTTGCCTGCATCTGGCCGATGTAGTTGTCGATGGGGCTACCCGGCATCAGACGGGGTAGGAAGAACGTGATGGTTAAGCCGATGAACAGGACGACCAGGTATCCCAGGAATCGCTTGGCGATGTAGCGGACGACTGCCATGTGAACTCATTTCAAAGAGGTCGGTCGGGGAGGGGCGACGTCGGGCGCCCCTCCCCGAGTCGATCACTTAGCGGGCTTGACGCTGACGAGGATCTTCTTGAACGAGCTCCACCACGTGTACGGAACCGCGTACGCGTTGTCCTGCTTGGGGAAGTTCGTCCAATAGGTCGTATTGGTCGGGATCGTCGTCGAGATGTTCATCATGTTGATGTAGTACATGTTCTCGGTGATGATCTTCATGCCGTCGGTGCCCAGTGTCTTGAACTCTGCCGAGTCCTGAGGCAGCTTGCCCGCCTTGGCAACCAGGTCGAACATCGACTGGTCTGTGATGCGGGCGAGATTGCCGTTGAGCGTGGCCGTGGAGTCAACCGGCTGGACGTTGGACGGCATGATGCTCCGCCAGCTGTTCAGGTAGTTGGCGTTGAAGATGCACGACGACGACCAGTTGACCTCGGCCGTCAGCAGCGAGTTCGTGTTCTGAACCTTGGTGAACTCACCGTTGTCGACCTGTCGGGTGTTGACCTTGAATCCGGCCTTGGTCCAGCTGTCGGCGATCGAGAACCCGACGCGCTGCATGACCTTGTTCCAGTCGCTCGGGATCACGAGCTCGATCTCCCAGGTCTTGCCGTTCTGCTGGTAGAAGCCGTCCGCACCCTTGGTGATGCCGACCGACGCCAGCAGCTTCTGAGCCTCGCTGGGATCGTTCTTCCACCAACCGAGACCGTAGCTCGACGTCGCGTCGCCTGAAGGCAGGGCGCTCGCGTCCGTGCCGGCGGCCTTGAGCTTGTCAACCATGCCGCTGGCGAAGTTCGTGTCGTACGGCTGGTAACCATCTGGCAACTGCAGGTCCTTGAGCCAGCTCTGCAGCGGGTCATAGAAGAGTGGCCGGGTGATCTGGGTGTCCGGTAGAGCCAAAGCGCCTGCCTTGACCTGACCGCTCATCGAATTGATCGAGACGCTCGCCAAGTCGAGTGAGAGAGCTAGCGCCCACCGCACTTCCTTCTTGTCGAACGGCGCCTTCGCGAGGTTCATGATGACGCCGTACGAGCATGCGTCGTTCATGTCGTTGTAAGGCGATGTCTTCGCGAACGTGGTGATCGCCTTGTTCTGCTTCTGAGCAGCAGCGATCGAGTCAGGGCTCATGAACGTGTCGACGTCGTACTGGTTCTTGATGAACGACAGCGTGCGGGTCTGCTCATCGCCGAAGTTCTTGTAGTACACGTACTTGGCCTGCGGTTGCCCCAGATCGCCCCACGCGGAACGCTGCCAGTCATCGCGAAGCTGCCAAAGGTGCCACTGACCGTTCGGATCGAACGACTTGATCGTGTAAGGGCCGATGGTGACGGGGGTGGTGTTCTTGAAGGTGGCGAGATCGGCCTGCTTCTCGAACACGTGCTTGGGCACGATGTTGAGCGCCGAACCCCATGTATACACACCGAGAACCGTCGCGAAGTCGTAAGCGGGGTTCTGCGTGTCGATCTCCACCGTGTAGTCGTCGACCTTGGTCCAGGACTTCACGTAAGACGCGAGGGTCGAGACGCCGAAGTAGGTGAGCTTGCCCTGGCCGGCCTTGTACGTGTCGAGCGTGTACATGAGGTCGTCGGCGTTGAACTGCACGCCGTCGCTCCAGTAGATGCCCTTCTTCAGGCTCACCTGGAATTTCGTGTACGAGGCATCCATGACCTTGGGGAGGTCGGCGGCGAGTTCGGGGTAGGACTTGCCGGTGGCAGTGTCCATCTCCCAGAGGTAGCCCCATCCAAGTTCGCGGAACCCGCGCCAGAGGGCGTAGCTGCCCATCAGCGGGTTCATGTTGTCCGGGTTGTCGGTCTTCCCATCGAAGGTCTGGACGATCAGAGTCTGATTGCGGGGGGTCCCCACGTCCGTCATCTCGGTGTTGCCTGTGCCGTTTGACTGGTCAGGCGATTTGGGGGCCGTGCAAGCAACCAGACCTAAGACCAGAACGGCCGCAGTCAGTAGTGCCGACACTTTGCGGATAGCCACTGCCATACCTCCTTGTATGAGCTTGAGTCGAAGTCAACCGCATATCCATTCACTGCTGACTTGGTTTCCACACTAGAGGGTTCCTCACGGGCCGTCAAGTGAACCGGCCAACCCCCAGAGGCCGTCTGGGCTTGCCGAGTGAGCCCCCTAGCGGCAGCCTGCGAATATCTAGGGTTTGATGCATCGTTATGCACGGAGTCCCGATGAGCGCGACACTATGGACCTCCGGACACACTCCCTGGATCGACCGCGCGCCTGTGAGAGCGCGCGCCCAAGTCATCGTCGACAATGACTTCGCCGGCGATCCGGACGACCTGTACCAGCTGGTCCACCACCTTCTGTCGCCGTCAGCCAAGATCCCACTGGTGGCTCTCCCTTCAGCAGGCTGCCCACATTTACGGCGTCAGCGTCGACACGCTGCTACGGAGGGTCGTCACCGGAGACCTGTCTGCCTCACGACTCGGCCGACGACTCATCAGGGTCCGTATTGAAGACCTCGACCACATGTTCCGGCCCATCCCTACCGTCCATCCGGCGTGGCGCCGGGGCGAGTAGATCGTCAACACTCGGAAAGCGTGCTCATGGCTCCATGAGCGGTGGAATCGCACATGCCTGGAAGAACACGGTGGCCTGTTCGATCACCCACGATCGGCGGCATCGGTTGTTCGGTCCGACGGATTGTCGCGA
>Ga0209747_1001743_pt1 | contig 11409 bp, 4 predicted proteins | sample BarGraNGADG00311_FD_184498 | JGI IMG/M metagenome (GOLD analysis project Ga0209747, IMG submission 184498) | Arctic peat soil microbial communities from Barrow, Alaska - Barrow Graham LP Ref core NGADG0011-311 (SPAdes) (version 2) | ecosystem: Environmental > Terrestrial > Soil > Wetlands > Peat ... | reverse complement strand
GAAAATCCTGTCAGGGTTGCTACGGTATATAATGATGTGCAAAAAACATTAGATCTTTTGGGTAATATCTATGCTGAGATTGAAATTGCCAAAGGATTGAAATATAAATCAGTAGTTGGTATGGAAGATATCAGGCTTTTCGACAACCAATTTCAACCTGCCTGGAATGATGACAACTTGCCAGGAGGAGCTACGCATTCTAACGCTAATGCTATTATCGGAAAAAACCAGTCTAACTATCTGTCGCTTATTTACACCAATAGTTTGAATTATTCTAAAACATTTGCAGAGAAACACAACCTGGAATTATTGGGAGTTATTGAATATGCTACAATTGACAGGGCTTATACCAATGCATCAAGCCAGAATACTATTAGCAGCGCTGTTCAGGAATTAACCAGTACCACTGTATCTGTTTCTTCTGCTTCGGATCATTACAAAAGGATTGGTTACCTGGCCAGGTTAAACTATAACTACGACCAGAAATATATTTTTGCTGCTTCAATCAGGAAGGATGCTTCTTCAAGGTTTGGCTCCAACAACCGATGGGGTACTTTCCCCTCAGTGGCTGTAGGATGGAGACTTGATAAAGAATCTTTTCTGCAAGATGTTTCCGCTATCAGTAATTTAAAGCTTAGAGCCAGCTGGGGAAAAGCAGGTAACGATAATATAGGTAATTACAGCTATGCTTCTACCCTTACTTCCAATATGAATTATGTTATTGATAACCAATTAGCTCCTGGCACAACTCCTTCCGGACCTGCTAATTCTGGTTTGAAATGGGAGTCAACTACCATGGAAAACATCGGGTTAGATTTTGGATTATTTAAAAATAAATTCACTTTATCTGCAGAATATTTCAAAAATAAAAGTAGCGACCTGTTGATGAATTTAAATACTGCAGCTTCCTTAGGAATCTTTAATGGTTCTATAGCTAAGAATGTTGGATCAGTTGAAACGAAGGGTTTTGAATTTCAATTGGGATATACCCAGGCGGAGGGCGACTTTCAATGGTCGGCTAATTTAAATTTAGGAACTTCTACAAATAAGGTTTTGGATTTAGGAGGGCTTTTATCTGTTGATCCGGGTTCTCAATGGCAAAATCAACCCATTACCCGGCTTGAGGTTGGGAAACCATTGTTCTTTTTTTATGGGTGGAAATTTAATGGAATATTTACATCCAATGCCGAAGCCGCTGCTTATCTGAACGGTGGACAGCTGGCTGCCAACGGAGGCGTTGGTGCACAGGGAGGAGACTATCGGATTGTTGATGTAAATGGAGATGGTAAAATAACTGCTGCAGACCAGACCAAGATCGGAGATCCTTCCCCAAAAATGACGCTTGGATTAAATTTAAATGCCAACTATAAAGGATTTGACTTAAGCATATTTATCCAGGGTACTTACGGAAATGATATTTATAACAACACCTATTATGATTTAACAGGTATGACAAGATTATTTAACGCGTCAGTTGATGTACTGAGAAGGTGGCAAAAAGATGGAGATGTAACTGATATTCCACGACCATCAGCTGCAGGGCCAAATGTACAGATATCAACCCGTGGTGTTCAGGATGGAACATATACAAGGATGAAAAATTTGACTCTTGGTTATTCCTTGCCTTCCAGTCTGTTTGGCAATAAAATATCCAAATTAAGAATATACATAAGTGGACAGAATTTACTTACCCTTACCAATTATAAAGGTTTGGATCCGGAAGTTGGTTTTTACCAACCAGCTGGGACTGGAGTAGGCTTTATAGGTAGTGGTGCTACAACTGGTAATGGTTACCCGGCAGTCAATTTTAATACAGGAATTGACTATGGTGTTTATCCTATGCCAAAATCATTTATTGGTGGTATTCAAATTACATTTTAAAAAGTATAAATATGAAAATAATTAAATATTTATCTCTGACATTTGTATTCGGGGTATTAGTTCTATCTAGTTCCTGCGATTCAAAGAAACTGGATCTGGCAAATCCGAATCAACTGCAGCCTGAAACTTATTTTAAAACAGAGAATCAGGTGAAATCTGCAATAAATGCTGTATATGGAAGTATGCAAACAACTGCGATGTACAACCGTCACATGTGGTATGGGAATGATAATATGGCACATGAAAATGCAGGGAACCCTCAGCTTGAAGCCGACAAACGTCAATATCTGAATTTCGATTTTGATTATACTCATGGAGCAATTGGAGATTACTGGGAAAGCTGTTACAGGGGCATTAATAAGGCAAACTTTGTTATAAATAACAAAGATATTATAGCAAAAATTCCTGATGCGCAGCTGTCTGCCGCCAGGAAGGCCAAATATGATGGTGAAGCCAAATTTATGAGGGCTGCATATTATTTCTGGCTTGTAATCAAATTTGGTGATTGTCCATTATTACTTGACGTTCCCGTAGATAAACAGGGAATAGAAAGAAGTCCTGCAGCAGATATTTGGGCACAAATAGAAAAAGATCTTACAGATGCTACGGCCGAATTACTTGACAAGGCCGATGAAGAACTTGGAAGGGCCACAAAAGGTGCTGCATGGGGTTTATTGGGTAAAGCACAATTATACCAGAAAAAATATGCAGAAGCTCTGACATCTTTTAATAATATTACAGGCTACAGTCTTGAAGCAAATTATCTGAATAACTTTTTGGAAGAAACAGAACATGGACCTGAATCTTTATTTGAAGTCGAGTTCAATGTTGCCGCCGGTAACTCATCCGAATGGAATTCCGGCGTCAGTGATGCTGGCTTAAACGAATCATGTTTCAGGGGACAGGAATATGGCTGTATGGACTGGTTTAACGTGTTTCCTTCTGTTAACCTGAGGAGTGAGTTTGAAGCAGGTGATCCAAGATATGATTTCTGTTTTTACACAGATGGTCAACCATATAATAATGGTGCAAATACAATGGTAATTCCTCCCCTGGCTCAATCCGATGGGAGCAACTACCCAAGAGTTGGCTGGAGAAAATACCAAAATTATTATAAAACATCCAGTGAATCAACTCCAAACCCACAGGCATCCGGTATTAATATGAAGATAATAAGATATGCCGATGTGTTGTTAATGAGGGCTGAATGCAAAGCCAATACTGGTGATCTTGCAGGTGCAATTGCAGATATGAACCTTGTTCGTGCAAGACCAAGTGTCAATATGACATTATATGGTACTGCAGCAATGGATGCTACATACCCTGTAACTAGCCTTGATCAATTTATGGTTGCCCTTGAACATGAGCGTAAAGTTGAATTATGTGGTGAACAGGTTCGTTTCCCGGATCTTGTAAGATGGGGACGTCTTGCTCCATTTATGGCTCAGTTAATAGCTGGTAATCAGCTTCCTATAAAGGAAAAAGCAGATATGAAATTTGATCCGGTCAAAAATCAGTTATGGCCAATACCACAACGTGAGATGCAAAGTAATAAAAAGATGACTCAGAATCCCGGATATTAACAAATGTTTTTTTAAATACTGAATTAAAAAGAGGCTGTTTCAAAATGTAGAACGGCCTCTTTTTTTGCTATTTTTAGATTACTAAATAATTTTTATGAGAATACCAGTTCTGCTGCTTCTTAGAAAAGCAATAACTATTGGATTTATTTCATATTCAATACTTATTCTTAGTATATCATGTAATTCTGATAAAGAAGGCAAAAGCCTGCCGCTTTTTCAGAAACTATCATCAAAGAAAACAAATGTTACATTCGAAAATACTTTGACAGAAAGTGAAACTTTTAATTATTTCCTCTATCCCTATATTTATATGGGTGGCGGAGTTTCCGTCGGCGATTTTAATAATGATGGCTTAACCGATATATATTTAGTCGGGAATATGGTACCAAACCGGTTGTATATTAACAGGGGTAATTTTACTTTTGAAGATGTAACTGAAATTTCAAATACCGGAGGTGGAAACCGCTGGAAGCTGGGATCGACTATCTGCGATATAAATAATGATGGCTTGCCTGATATTTATGTTTGTGTTTCCGGATTATCAACAAATCATGAAAATTTATTATTTGTTAATCAGGGCATCAATAAAGATGGTATTCCTGTTTTCAAGGAAGAGGCTAAGAAATATGGCATTAACGATCCGGGAATGAGTACGCAGGCTACTTTTTTCGATTATGATAATGATGGAGATATGGATTTGTATGTGGCAAATTATCCCATTACATCCTTTAAAGCTACTCCTTATGTTTATAAGCAGATGATGAGAAATGTGAGATGGATTGATTCCGGTCATTTATATCGGAACAATGGTGATGATACTTTTACCGACGTTACCAAAGAGAGCGGTTTATTATCTTTTGGATTAACACTAAGTGCAACGGCAACCGATTTTAATCAGGATGGATATAAGGATTTATACATTTCTAACGATTTTACATGTCCTGATTACTTTTACTTTAACAATGGCGACGGCACATTTTCTGACAAAGCCGGAGAAGTTCTCGGTCAAACTTCTTTTTATGGTATGGGTGTTGATGTTGCTGATTATAATAACGATGGATTACCCGATATCATGCAAATTGATATGGCACCTGAGGATAATAAGAGAGCTAAAGTGAACATGTCAAGTATGCCGCCCGAGGATTTTGAAGATATGGTGAAAGAAGGTTTGCATCATCAGTACAGATACAGCACTTTGAATTTAAACCGTGGCATATTAAAAAATAATTTACCATTTTTTACAAATGCGGCCTGGATTGCAGGAGTGACCTCAACAGACTGGAGCTGGGCTGCCCTGTTTGCTGATTTTGATCTGGATGGCTGGAAAGATCTTTATATTACAAATGGCTCACGCAGGGATATGAACAATGCAGATTATTTCAATAAAATTGGTAAATCCGATTATTTCAGTAAGGGGTCGGATAAGCATGAATTACTTGAGCAAGCTATTAATATGCCCGGCAAACCTCTTCCAAATTACATTTTCAGGAATAATGGCGATTTAACATTTACCCGATCTAATAAACAGTGGAACATTACGGAACCAAGCTTTTCAAATGGAGTGGCTTATGCCGATCTGGATAATGATGGTGATCTGGATCTTATTGTAAATAACATAGATCAGGAAGCTTTTATTTATAGGAACAATGCCAGTGAAACTAAATCGGGTAACTATCTGAAAATTAAATTTGATGGAACACCAATAAATAAAATGGGAATCGGCTCTGTTGTTACTATCTGGCATAATGGGAAAAAGCAGATGTCAGACCTCACCCTTACGAGAGGTTATCTGTCATCGATGGAACCCATTATCTATTTTGGTGTGGCAAAAGATCAGATTATTGATTCACTAAATGTGCAATGGGGCGATGGTAAAGTCCAGGTGCTGACAGGCATTAATGCAAATCAATGTCTTACTCTGCATGCGGCAGATGCTAAACCTGTGCAGAAAAAAAAGGAGATAAAAGATCAGATATTTAAAGAAATTACAGACCAAGTACAATGGGGATTTACTCATAAAGAGGACTTTTTTGATGATTATAAAGCCCAGGTATTATTACCGTATAAATTGTCACAACTGGGACCATTCATTGCATCGGGTGACATAAATAATGATAACCTAGATGATTTTTTCATTGGAAATGCTTCAGGTAGCTCAGGCAAGCTGTTTATTCAAAACAGAGATGGCACGTTTAGAATTCAGAAAGGACCATGGGAGCAGGATAGCATATATGAAGACGCGGGTTGTCTATTCTTCGATGCAGATAATGACGGGGACCTTGATTTATTTGTAGTATCAGGAGGAAATGAATTCCCCGAAGGTTCGGAAAACTATAATAGCCGGCTTTATATAAATGATGGTAAAGGGAATTTTACAAAAAGCAAAAATGCTATTCCTCTCATTACAACCAGCGGATCGTGTGTTAAAGCCATTGATTTTGATAACGATGGCGATCTTGATTTATTTATCGGAGGAAGGCAGGTACCAGGAAAATATCCTTTTCCAGCCAGAAGCTACATTCTGGAAAACAGAACCATAAATGGTGTTGCAAAATTTGCAGATGTTACAAAAGAAGTAGCACCTGATCTTTTAAATGCAGGTATGGTAACTTCTGCATTTTGCGGTGATATTGATAACGATCATTGGACCGATCTGGTAATAGCCGGAGAATGGATGCCAGTTTGCATATATAAAAACATTCATGGGAAATTTAAAAAAACCACTATTGAAGGAACAAAAGGGTGGTGGTTTAGCCTTGAAGGCGCCGATTTTGATAAAGATGGAGATATCGATCTGGTTGCCGGTAATCTGGGATTAAACTGCAGGTATCAGGCAAGCAGGGATAAAACATTTGACGTTTATGCAAACGACTTTGATAAAGACGGGAAATGGGATATAGTATTAAGCTATTATCAGGGGGATAAACAATTTCCGCTGAGAGGCAGGGAATGTTTCGTGAGGCAAAATCCAGGCATTGCCCTGAAGTTTCCTACCTATGAAAAGTTTGGAGAAGCTACTGTTTCAGATATTTATACGCGGAAAGCATTGGATGAGTCATTGCATCTTCAGGCAGAAACATTTGCCAGTTGCTATTTTGAGAATGACGGGAAAGGTAATTTTAAGATGCATAATTTCCCAAACGAAGCCCAGTTATCCTCAATCAACGGGATGATAATTGATGATTTTAATAAAGATGGAAACCTCGATATTTTAGCTGCCGGGAATCTTTTTAACATGGAGGTTGTGACACCACGAAATGATGGTAGTATTGGAGTTTATATGGAAGGAGACGGGAAGGGCGGTTTTAAGATTAAATCAGCTGGGGAAACAGGTTTTTTTGCTCCAAACGATGTTAAATCGCTGGCGTTAATTAAACTCAAAATCGGAGATAAACTGGTTCTGGTTGGAAATAATAACGGGAAACTGCAAATATTTATGATTAAATGAATAAATTAATCTTTATACCAGAATTACTTAAAATGAGGATCATCTGTTTCTCGTGTTTAATATGCGTATTGTTTTTTTCATGCAGCAAACTTAATAAAAGAACTTTTAAAAAAATCTCACCTTCCAGATCTGGTATTAATTTCATTAATAAAGTAACAGAAAACGACACATTGAATTATACAATTTTTCCATATATGTATATGGGCGGTGGTGTTTCTGTGGGTGATATCAATAATGATGGACTTGATGATATTTTTTTTACCGGGAACCTTGTTCCAAATAAACTCTACCTCAACAAGGGTAATATGAAATTTGAAGATATATCTGAAAAAGCAGGCGTATCAGGTGATCATCAATGGTTTACAGGTTCAACTATGGCAGATGTGAATAATGACGGCTGGCTGGATATTTACGTGTGTGTCTCAGCAAAATATCAGCCAAGAGGCAATTTGCTTTTTATCAATAACCATGATAATACTTTTACAGAATGTGCTGCAAAGTATGGCATCAATGACAAGAGTTCTTCCGTTCAGGCCACTTTTTTTGATTATAACAATGATGGACTTTTAGATTTATATGTTGCCAATTATCCGATTGTACCGGTAAGTATGGGTGCCAAATATTATCATGATAAAATGATTGAAAATAAATACGAAGAATCGGGCCACTTATATAGAAATAATGGTAATAATACTTTTACTGATGTTACGAAGGAAGCGGGAGTGCAAAATTTTGGAATGTCAATAGGGGTGGTTGCAATGGATTATAATAATGATGGCTGGAAAGATTTATACATCTCAAATGATTTCAATGTACCAGATTACTTATATTTAAACAACGGAGACGGAACTTTTAAAAATATTGTGAGAGAGGCTACCTCTCAAACATCCATTTTCGGAATGGGTCTTGATGCTGCAGATATTAACAATGACGGACTCATCGATTTATATCAGATTGATATGACTCCTGAAGATCATTATCGCAGGATGGTGAATGTTAGCCCTATGAGTCGTGAGTCATTTAAACTCAGCCTTGATTATGGTTTACATTATCAGTACATGCAAAACTCTTTGCAGCTAAACAACGGCATTTTTAATAACATCCCCATTTACAGCAATATTTCACTGTTTGCAGGTGTTGCATATACAGACTGGAGCTGGGGAGGACTTTTTATGGATTTGGATAATGACGGGAATAAGGATCTGTTTGTAACCAGCGGTGTACTGAGAGATATCAATAACAGAGATGTTTTGGAGGATTCAAGGAGTAATATTTATTTCAAGGTTAGAAAAGAATATCGTCCTGAGCTCTTTCCCAGCACGCCCGTGAAAAATCATGTATTCAAAAACAACGGCGATTTAACTTTTACCAACAAAGCAGATAGCTGGGGCTTTGATGAACCTGGATTTTCAAACGGAGTGGCTTACAGCGATCTGGATAATGATGGTGATTTAGATATAATAGTTAACAATATAAATGCTGTAGCTGGTATTTACGAAAACAATGTTGTTCCTGACAACTATCACTATTTGAAAGTTGATCTTGCCGGATCAGTTACCAATCCATTTGGTATTGGCAGCATCGTTACCGTCAAGACCGGCGATATTACTCAAAAACAGGAACTTACTCTTACCAGGGGCTATCAGTCGAGTGTTCCAACCACTATTCATTTTGGTTTAGCTCAAAAGGACACTATAGATGAATTAACTGTTATATGGCCCGATAAGAAACAACAAGTACTAAAAAACATCAGAGCAGACCAAACACTTAAATTAAAATACACAAATGCAGCTGCTGCTGAAGAAAAAACTACTCAAAAATCAAATTTTAAAGACATCACAAAACAGGCAGGAATAGCATTTATTCATCACGAAGATAAGTACGATGATTTTGAATATGAAGAGTTACTTCCGTATAAGAATTCACAGATGGGTCCTGGTTTAGCTGTCGGGGACATTAATGGAGATGGCCTTGAAGATTTTTTTGTTGGCAATGGCAAGGGTTTTAAGGGAGCTATGTATTTGCAAACAGAAAAAGGTACATTTAAGGAAATACCAGGACCCTGGTTAAGTGATTCTCTATATGAAGATACAGGAGCCTTATTGTTTGATGCCGATAATGACGGAAGATTGGACTTATATGTTGTCAGCGGAGGCAACAATAAAAAGGAAAAAGAGGATTATTACCAGGACAGGTTGTATTTAAATACTGAAAAGGGTTTTATTAAATGTAAAAATTGTCTGCCGGCTGAATTGAATAAAAGCGGAAAATGTGTAAAAGCTGCAGATTACGACAAAGATGGCCATCTCGATTTATTTGTTGGAGGACGTGTTGTTCCCGGAAAATATCCGCTCCCTGCAAACAGTTATATTTTAAGAAATAATGGAGGAAAAGGAGCTGATCTGAAATTTGAAAATGTTACAGAAAAAATAGCCCCGGAATTATTGAATCTGGGACTTGTCACCGATGCTGTTTGGGATGACTTTGACAACGATGGCAATGTTGATCTGATAGTAGTAGGTGAATGGATGAAAATTCATTTTTTTAAAAATTCTTCAAATAAATTTATTGATGTTTCTGACAAATTGGGATTCAAAGAAACTGTCGGATGGTGGAATAGTATTAACAGCATAGATATTGATAAGGATGGCGATAACGATTACCTGGTTGGCAACCTTGGGCTAAATTACAAGTACAAAACCAGCAAAAAAGAACCATTTGAAATATACTCCAATGATTTTGATGTAAATGGCAATTTAGATATAGTGCTTGGGTATGGTGAGAATGGGAAAAATTATCCGGTCAATGGTTTTGATGCTGCTGTCAGGCAGCTTCCAGTTATAAAACTCAGGTACAAAGGTTATGAAGAATTTGCAAAAGCAACACTGCAAGAGATATATGGTGAACAAATGTTGAAGGCTTCTTTGCATTACAAGGCAAATACTTTTGCCAGTTATTGGATCGAAAATAAAGGGAAAGGGGAGAATTCGCAATGCACAAACTCCCAAATTGGGCTCAGTTTTCTTCCATCAATGATATGGCTGAAATAAAGTATAATGATAATTGTACCGCATTCATTGTTGCCGGCAATTTATATGGTTCAGAGGTAGAGACACCTAGAAATGATGCGAGTATTGGTTTGGTATTACTCTCGGATGCCAAAGGAGAAATAAAGGTTGTACCACCAGCAGAAAGCACTTTTAGGATTAAAGGTGAGGTAAAGGTTATAAGGAAGATCAAGTTGGCTTCTGGGAAAGATGGATATCTTTTCGCTATCAATAATGATTCACTGAAATTGATTGAATTCAACCTAAACCATAAGTAAATGACATAGTTTATCAGCGATCTCTAATTAAAGATTATGAAAAATTTTAATTGTTTACCCGGATTGATTTTCATTATAGTTACTGTAAGCTTCGTTTGTATTAACCTGAATGCTCAGGAAAAGAAAATCATAGATCCTCAAGGTAAAATGAAACCGTGGAAGGAAGGTGCCTGGATAACCGGGAAATACCGGAATGTATTTCTTGAAGCCGGATATAATCAGGCAGATATTGATGCAAAGCTTGCAAAGGCATATTTCGATGTTTTTGAGGGTCCCCGGAAAGTGTATTTTGAAGTTGGAGATTCAATGGCTTATGTTTCGGATGTTAAAAATCATGATGCCAGAACTGAAGGTCTTTCATATGGAATGATGATCGCAGTACAACTCAATAAAAAAAATGTTTTTGACCGTTTGTGGCGTTGGAGTAAAACTTATTTGCAACATCAGAGTGGACCCAGTGAAGCTTACTTTGCCTGGAGTATTAATCCTCAAACACTAAAACATAACTCTGAAGGTTCTGCTTCTGATGGTGAACTTTATTTCATAACTGATCTTTTATTCGCAGCTAACAGGTGGGGAAATAATACCGGGATTAACTATTATGCTGAAGCCAGAAAAATTTTAGATGCAATGTGGGCTAAAGATGGAACCGGCGGGACAATGAATCTTATAAATTTAGAACACAAACAGATTACTTTTACCCCGGATAATTTCGGATATAACTGGACTGATCCATCCTACCATCTGCCGGCTTTTTTTGAAATATGGGCTGAATATGCCAAAGATGGGAGAGAACAGTTTTATCGTGATTGTGCGGATACCGCAAGGATGTTTCTCCACAGAGCGTGTCATCCGATAACCGGTCTTAATTCAGATTATACTGAATTTAGCGGTACTCCTCATTCAACTCAATGGATGCCTGCAGCTTTTCGCTATGATTCATGGAGAGTCCCAATGAATATAGCTATGGACTATTCCTGGTATGCAAAAGATAGAGTCTGGCAACAGGAATATGCAAGGCGCATCCAGAATTTTCTTTTTAGCAAAGGCATTAACACTTTTGAAGATCAGTTTAGTATGGATGGTTCCCGTCCGGATTTCATACTTCAGGCGGGAGGATATAAAAAATTGCGTCATTCTCTTGGCCTGGTGGCTACAGCTGCTTCTGCTTC
>Ga0209747_1001741_pt1 | contig 11423 bp, 11 predicted proteins | sample BarGraNGADG00311_FD_184498 | JGI IMG/M metagenome (GOLD analysis project Ga0209747, IMG submission 184498) | Arctic peat soil microbial communities from Barrow, Alaska - Barrow Graham LP Ref core NGADG0011-311 (SPAdes) (version 2) | ecosystem: Environmental > Terrestrial > Soil > Wetlands > Peat... | reverse complement strand
GCGCCACAACCGCTGGGATCACCGACCGCGAGCACCACAACCGGTGGGGCAGCGGCACCGGTTGTGGACGCTTCCGGCACCGAAGTGGAGACCCCACTACCAACTATTGTCGGTATGTACCGCTGTAGTCGGTTTCCGCCGTGAATCGAGCGCCCCGAAGCGCATCCCGGTGTGTCGCTTCGTGGCGAATTCCATCGTGTCGATCGGCGTGCGACGGCCCATAGGTCCGACGGCCGAGAGCAGCGAATGATCACCGGCTGAGGAGGCGAACCACCCCGGTGAACTGACCGGAGTCGCGCAGTCGGGCAACGCGGTCCGCCGCTGAGACGGGTGGCCTGGTCGTGTTCCAGAAGCCGCGTGACGGTCTCGCTCTTCTTTGGCTGAAACGCTTTGGTTGACATCGATGGTTGGTAACGTTACATTACAGCCTCGGTAGTTGGTAACGTTACCGAAAGTAGTGGAGACCGGACCTTTAGTTCCGTCCGCACACACAAAGGAGTGACCGTGCCCAGTTCGTTAAGCACAGCGGCCCATCAACGAGCGTCGATTGACGACGAAGGCGCCGGCGGTGGCCGGGGAGTTGTACGAATCGCTTCCGTCGCGGCTCTGGGAGGACTGCTGTTCGGCTACGACAGTGCCGTGATCAACGGCGCCGTCGCGGCGGTGCAGAGCCAGTTTCAGGCGGACTCAGTTTCCCTCGGGTTCGCCGTTGCCTCCGCCTTGCTCGGAGCGGCTGCCGGTGCACTGCTAGCCGGTCGCCTTGCGGACAGGCTGGGTCGGCTGGCCGTCATGCGGATCGCGGCGGTACTTTTCCTGGTCAGCGCCCTGGGGACCGGGTTCGCCCCGAATATCTCGATCCTTGTCTTGTTCCGCATCGTCGGCGGGTTCGGCGTCGGCATGGCGGCTGTGATCTCGCCGGCGTACATCGCCGAGATCGCGCCCGCCCGGATCCGCGGAAGGCTCGGTGCCCTGCAGCAGCTGGCGATCGTCACTGGCATCTTCATCTCGCTGCTTGTCGATTTCATCATCGCTGGACAGGCTGGCGGCTCTAGTGAGCCGTTCTGGTTCGGGTTGGAAGCCTGGCGTTGGATGTTTCTCGCGATGGCTGTTCCGGCGGTCATGTACGGCGCCCTGTCTTTGTCGATTCCTGAGTCGCCGAGATTCCTGATCGCGAAGCATCGGATCCCTGAGGCCAAGGCGATCCTGACCCAGTTGCTCGGCGACGCGAACATCGACGCCAAGATCGAGCGGATTCGCGCGACGATGGAGCGGGAGAAGGCCCCATCATGGAGTGATTTGAAGTCTCCCAACGGGAAGATCGCCAGGGTTGTCTGGATCGGTCTGGGGCTGTCGATCTTCCAGCAGTTTATCGGAATCAATGTGATCTTCTACTACTCCAACGTCCTCTGGGTCGCCGTAGGATTCGACGAGGGCCAGGCCTTCGTGATCACGATCATCTCGGCGACGATCAACATCGTGACCACTCTCATCGCGATCGCGACGATTGACAGGTTCGGCCGCAAGCCCTTGCTGATCATCGGTTCGATTGCCATGACGGCCACGCTCGCCACGATGTCGATCATCTTCGGAACAGCAAACGTCGTCGACGGCAACCCCGTTCTCGAAGGCGCCCAGGGACCGATCGCACTGATCGCAGCCAACCTGTTCGTGGTGGCGTTCGGCATGTCTTGGGGGCCCGTGGTCTGGGTGCTGCTCAGCGAGATGTTCCCCAACCGAATGCGAGCCGCAGGCTTGTCGCTCGCGACCGGCGGCCTCTGGGTTGCAAACTGGGTCATCACGGTCACCTTTCCCGCGCTCAAGGACCTGTCATTGGCGCTGGCCTACGGGTTCTACGCGGTTTGCGCCCTGCTTTCGTTGTTCTTCGTGTTGAGGTTCATCGAGGAGACGAAGGGCAAGGAGCTGGAGGACATCCAGGCTTGAGCGCGCGTGTGCTGCACAGTGGCCCGCGCGAAGCCGGTGGTATTGCCTCCAGGACGACCGGGCGGCATGCACCCGGGGCCACAGGCGAGGTGGGCACATGGGGCAGTCGCACCATTTTGTCGATGGTTGCCAGAATCGAGTGAGAGGAACTGCAGATGACAGCGCCGATGGAGATCACTGCTCCGAAGTTCGTGACCGATTGGCAGACGGGTGTGGTGACGGGCTCGAGCGTGCACAGTGTTGAGCGCCGGATCAGCGATCTTGGCGGGGTCTTCGCCGACGCGGGCGCGTTTGCTCAGTTGCCCTCGGATCGCCTTGTCTACCGCACTGAATGCGTCTTTCCTGTCCCGGCAGGAACCGAGGGTGGACTGTTCTGGGGTACGACGTTCATCGAGCCAGGCACGGTAGGGGCGGAGTACTTCATGACGAAGGGCCATTTCCATGCCAAGGCCGATCGCATGGAGGCCTACTTCACGTTCGCTGGAGCCGGGTTGCTTGTGCTGATGGACGTGGACCGCAACTGTTGGGCAGAGGAGATGACACCCGGATCCACGCACTTGATCCCGGCCTACACCGCGCACCGCACGGTCAACACGGGCGACGATGTGCTCTCGTTCGGTGCGTGCTGGCCCAGTGATGCCGGGCACGACTACGAGAGCATCGCCGAATCCGGGTTCGCCGCCCGGGCGATGCGAGTCGATGGCGTGCCGCGACTGGTTCCGGCATGACCGGGCTGCGTGTGGGCATCGATCTTGGTGGCACCCGGATCAAGGCGGGAGTGGTCGAGGACGGCCAGGTGACCGCGAGGTCCGAGCTCACGTCTGACTCCGCGGTCGGACTCGGGCCGAAGCTGGCGGCGCTGGGTGAGCTGGTCGACGCGCTTGTCGCAGGACGGAGCGTGGACTCTGTGGGCATGGCGATGCCAGGCATCGTCGATCGGCGATCTCGGCGGCTGACCGCCATCAACGCGAAGTGGTCGGACGCAACCGGGATCGACTTCCCGGCCTGGGCAGCCGCAGGCTGGGGCGCACCACTCGTGATCGAGAACGACGCCGTCGCGGCGCTTGCCGGCGAATGGCGCTGCGGAGCGGGTGCCGGGGCGGACGGCGTGGTCATGATGACCCTCGGAACCGGGATCGGGGTCTCGGCCGTCGTCGACGGCCGATTGCTGCACGGCAGTCACGGCCAGGCGGCGATAGCCGGGCACCTGACTGTGGTGGCTGGTGGGCGCCTGTGCACGTGCGGCAATCGAGGGTGCGCGGAGGCAGAGGCATCGACCTCGGTGCTGCCCGACCTCGCCCGGAGCGATCCACGGTTTGCCACGAGCGCGCTGGCAACGGTGGACGCTATCGACTACTCCCACGTTTTCCAGGACGCGGACACCGATCCGCTGTGCCGTGACCTTCGTGACCGTGCCCTGCAAATATGGTCAGCTCTCGCGGTCTCCCTCGTGCACGCCTACGACCCGGAGATCCTCATTGTCGGCGGCGGGATCGCCGCGGCCGGCGATGACCTGTTCGCCCCGTTGTCCGACTACCTCGTGCGTCACGCCTGGACACCATGGGGAAAAGTGAAGCTTCGTCCCAGCGAATGCGGGGTGGACGCCGCCGTCCTCGGTCTTGCCGCAATAGCGGAGACCGAGCTTCGGAACTCATCGTCGCGACCTTCGCCCACATCTGGCTCGTCGGCGTCGAGGGCGCGGTGCTTCAAGTGACCTTCCATCCGGGTTTTGACATCAAGACATCAGCGGATCCTATGGGATTCACCTACGGACCGGGCGTCTTCGGCCCAGAGCTGGAGCTGCGCCGCCTCGATGCCATTCGGCCCAGCCTTCTCGACCCGGCATGCGAGGGCCCGGACCCTGTCTATGCGATCGCCATGGACGTCGGGACCGATGATGCCAAGGACGACCTCGTGCGACGCAATCTGCTCTACGGCGCGGTGACATACGCCGCGGGTAGCCTCGGCGTCGAACCGGTCCGGTCTCAAGGGCACGTGCACGCCGTGTCCAAGTCCTGCGGTACGAGCACCGGGGAACTCTACGAAATCTGGTCCGGCCGGGCCGTGATCCTCATGCAGGAGTCTGATTCGGACGATCCAGGTCGGTGCTTCGCGGTCGAAGCGGGACCCGGGCAGCTTGTTGTCGTTCCTCCCGGATGGGCCCATGCCACCATCAGCGCCGACCGAACGCAGCCGCTGACGTTCGGTGCGTGGTGCGTCCGGGACTTCGGGTTCGACTACACCGGTGTTCGGGCACATGGTGGGCTCGCGTGGTTCCCCCGGCTCGGCAGCGGGACCCAGATCGACTGGGTGCGCAATCCCGCCTACCCGATCAGGCGGGACCTGGACACTCGTTCGGCGCGTGACTACCCCGACCTGGGCCTGGAGGCAGGAGTGCCGGTCTACAGCCAGTACCTCAGGGATCCAGAACGAATGATGTGGGTGCCGCAGCCCCGCCTGCGGTCCTGGGCGGGCTTTGTCCCTTAGGGGCGCGGGACACGTCGTTTGTTGGGCGTGCGGGCGGTCGGTGCGGGCTTGAACAGCTGGATGTTAGTGCGGCTGCTCCGGGTCCCGCAAAGGTCGACTTCAATCGAATGAACTGGCATCTCGACCGGGCGGCCGGTCGAGGAAACATCCGACCATAGGATCGACCCGTGTCCAATTCGAACGCGTCAGGTGCCGACCGGGGCGATGACGCCTCGTCGCCGTCCGCCAGCACTCGGACCGCCGGGCTCCGCCCCGCTACCGTCAAGGACGTCGCCAAGCTTGCCGGGGTGAGCCCGATGACCGTCTCCCGGACGATCGCGGGAGGTCAGAACGTGCGTCCGGAGATACAAGCCCGCGTCCTGGAGGCAGTCCAAGAACTCGGCTATCACCGCAACGAAAACGCACGTCGGATGCGAGTGAGCAAGGGCAGCGGCCTGGTCGGCGTCGCGATCACTAACCTCGCCAACCCGTACTACGCGAGCTTCGCGCTGGGTGTGGAAGAAGTAGCTGCGCATCATGGCGTGCGGATCATCATCGGCAGCACGGGGGAGGACACAGAGAGGGAGCGGCAACTCGTCGCGGACTTCTTGGGTCGCCAGGTCGAGGGGCTCGTGCTGGTCCCAGCCGGAGGCGACACGAAACACCTCCAGGTCCAGGCATTGGGCGGCACTCCTCTCGTCCTCGCGTCGCGCGCTCTCGACGGAGTGGATGCCGACACCGTCCTTGTGGACGACGGCGGGGGTGCCCATGCGGGGACCACCGCACTGCTCAAGGCCGGTCACCGGCGGATCGCGTATCTGGGCAACGTGGCATCCGTATCGACTGGTCATCGTCGATACGCAGGCTTCTGTGGTGCGCTTCAGGACTACGGCGTGCCGCTCGACCGAGCCCTAGTCAAGCGCGGCCAGCAGGATGTCGAAGCGGCCCAGGTCGCCATGACCTCCCTCCTCGATCTCGAGGACCCGCCAACGGCGGTCTTCTGCGCCAACAACCGGAACACCATCGGAGCGCTCAAGGCAATCGGGGCGCGGATCCGCGAGCGTGGGGTGCGCGAAGAGGCTCCCGCGATCGTGAGCTTCGACGACTTCGAGCTCGCAGAGCTGATGCCCGTTCCGGTCACGGTGATCGACCATGATGCCCGGGAACTCGGGCGCGAAAGCGCGCGCTTACTCTTCGCCCGGATGACACCCGACGGCGCAACTGCCGCCACCCGCGAGATCGAGATGCCAACCCGGCTCATCGTCGTCCGCTCCTAACTCATGCCCTGCGAGCGAGACGAGACTGTGCTACTATTTGGTAACGATACCAACAAGGGGAGCCACATGCCGAGCACAGTTCCGCCACCCGTGTGGCGCGGTTACAACAAGCAGCCGAGCATCCCGCTGCCTCCAGATAGCGAGCTCTGGACCGGTGTCGAGGCGTGGGCGGAGATTGATCGCATCGCCGTGCTCCGCGCGAGCATCGATCGGCCGCTGGTCATCGTTGACTGCTATCCCGGGGTGGACCTGCCGGCGCTGACCGCCGCGATCAAAGCCAGTCTCCCGGGATACAGCGTGGTGGACGTCGAACAGGTGGCTGCGCTGCCGATTGAGGTCATCGACGCGATCATCGCCCGGAATCTCACCGACGACCGTGTGTTTGGCGTCATGAGCCACGCCACCATCGACGAGTTCTACGACGCCGATAGGCTCAGCGACCTTGCCCAACAACTCGCATCCAGGCAGGGGCCGACGGTTGTCATCGGGTGGGGAGCTGCCCAGGTCCTCGCCGCCGATGCAGTCGTCGTTCTCGCGGACATGCCGCGGTGGGAGATCCAGCAACGCCAGCGCGCCGGAGCTTCGAACTGGCGATGTTCAAACGGGGATGAGGACGCCCTGCGGAAGTACAAGCGCGGCTTCTTCGTCGAGTGGCGCATCGCAGATCGGCACAAGAGATCGATCTTCGACCGAATCGACTTCCTGCTCGACACCAAGACGAGCGCCAAGGGCAGTCTGATCACGGGCGACGCCTTTCGCGGGGCGTTGAAGCTGGCGACGCAGGGACCGTTCCGAGTCGTCCCCTTCTTCGATCCCGGGGTTTGGGGCGGTCAGTGGATGAAGGACCAGCTCGAGCTCGACCCGGCACAGGACAACTACGCGTGGTGCTTCGACTGCGTCCCGGAAGAGAACTCTCTCTTGCTGCAAGCCCCCGACGGTCAGCGGCTGGAAATCCCCGCGATCGACCTGGTATTCGCCCAGCCGCGCGAGCTACTCGGCGACAAGACGTTCGCCCGCTTCGGGGCCGAGTTCCCCATCCGGTTCGACTTCCTCGACACGATGGGAGGCGGCGAACTGTCGCTACAGGTGCACCCACTGACGGACTACATCCAGGACGCGTTCGGGATGCACTACACCCAGGACGAGAGCTACTACATCCTGGACTGTGAAGACGACGCTGAGGTTTACCTCGGAGTCAAGACGGGTGTCGATCCACACCAGATGGTGGCCGCGCTGCACGAGGCCACCGATGGCCAGCACCCTTTCCCTGCCGAGGAATACGTCAACACTTTTCCCGTCAAGAAGCACGACCACTTCCTGATCCCCGCCGGAACCGTCCACTGCTCGGGCGCGAACTCGATGGTGCTCGAGATATCAGCAACCCCGTTCATCTTCACTTTCAAACTGTGGGACTGGGGCCGCGTCGGTACCGACGGAATTCCCCGACCGATCAACGTCGACCACGGCGAGCGCAACATCCAATGGGATCGCAACACCGAGTGGGTAACCGACAACCTCGTCGGCCAGGTCGAAGTCATCTCCGACACACAGGATCTGCGCGAGGAACGGACAGGGCTGCACGAACTCGAATTCATCGAGGTACGCCGGCACTGGTTCACCACCGAAGCGCCGCACGACACACGCGGCACGGTGAACGTGCTCAACCTCGTCGAGGGCGACAAGGTCGAGATCGTCAGCCCATCTGGCGCGTTCGCGCCCTTCGTCGTGCACTACGCCGAGACCTTCATCGTGCCTGCCGCGGTGGGTCCCTATGTGGTACGACGGGCGCCGGGTGCCAAAAGTGAAAGGTTCGCGACCGTCAAGGCCTCGGTGCGCGGCACCTCTTTCGACAACGACTGACCGGGCACACGAGCATGTACCTCCTCACCAACCCGTCGATGGACTACGCGTGGGGGTCGCCCACCGCGATCCCCAAACTCATGGGGCTGAGCCCGGGCTCTGGATCTCGGCCAGTCGCCGAAGTGTGGATCGGCGCCCATCCGGCGGCGCCTTCGACTCTCGAACTCGGCGGGCGTGCTCTTGGGCTCGACTCCTACATCGAGGCCCACCCTGTCCACGCACTGGGCTACGCAGCCCAAGGGGGTGACGTCAGCACCCTGCCTTTCATGATGAAACTGCTCGCTGCCGAGCGCCCGCTCTCTTTGCAGGTCCATCCGACTCGAGCTGGCGCCGAGGAAGGCTTCCATCGCGAGGAGGCGGCGGGACTGAGCATCCACGATCCGGCCCGCTGCTACCGCGACCGGTCGCACAAACCCGAAATGCTCTACGCGCTCGGCCCGTTCGAACTCCTCGCGGGATTCCGTCGGCCGGACGAGGTACGGGAGATCATCGATGGGCTGGACGTCCCGGGCCTCGCTCCGGTGCTGGCAGCACTGGACAACTCTGATTCCGAGACCGCACTCCGAGCCGGGTTCGCCACGGCACTGGACACCGACCCCCGGCTGGCTGCCTGCCTGGTAGACAATGTCGTTGGGCAAGCACGACGCCTCCGGTATGACCGACCCGAGTATCGGCTGCTCACGCGGCTGGCCGATGCCCACCCCGGCGACCTGGGCATTGTCGCCGCCATGTTCCTCAATCACCGCATGCTTACTCAAGGCGAGGCGGTATTCATCCCCGCCGGGGTGGTCCACTCCTACGTAAGTGGACTCGGCGTGGAGGTGATGGCCACCTCGGACAACGTGCTCCGGGCGGGACTGACCCCCAAACACATCAGCATCCCCGAGGTCATGCGAACCGTGACGTTCACGGACAGATACCCCGATATCGTCGTTCCGGTCCGCTCGGGTAGGCGCTGCGTGTTCGCGCCACCGACCCCGGAATTCGCCCTTTGGGTAAACGAGTCCTCCGACGAAAGAGCGGGTGAGTGGATGGCTGGACCTGCATCGGGGCCCAGGCTCGTAGTGAGTTGCGGTTCACCGGTGGACCTCGACTGCGGCGGACGGCGACTGGTCCTCGAGTCCGGCCGCTCGGCGTTCGTCCCGGATGCGGATGGTCCCCTCGAGGTTCGAACTGCGGGCACAGTCGCCATCGCATGCCACCCACGATGAAGCTTGCAGTGCCGCCCGCATCACGTGCTGCGACGTAGGGCTACGGACCTCCCGCGGGTCAAGATGACGAACTGCTCGAGCCCGACAGCGATCTGCCTACGGCATCGGTGACTGGTCAAAACTCGCGCAGCCTAGCCGGCGCTGACCTTGAAAAGTGCTCAGGCGGGCCCGGTATGCCGGAAAGAGCTGCTCCGCGATCTCGTCCCACTCTGAGACCAGGCATGCAATTGCCCCCGCATCCGCCCAGCCCATGTCCATCAGCCACTGCTGGACTGCTGCTGCAGCGGCGCCGTCATGATCGACCAGCGTCCCGTCGACGTCGAACAGCACGAGGCGCACCGGCTTGGAGGTGGACACCGGACGATGATTGCAGAACAACCAACCATCGTCCGCGAGAACCCAAGGATCCTTTGCGGACATCCGTGGACTGGCGTGGCCCGATTCCCCAATCTGCCCGGCAGGCCGTTTCACGCGCGAGGCCTCCACCGAATTCCGGCGTGCATAACCATGCATAGACGCAGCCCGGCCAAACTACCGGATGGCTGCCAAGATCCGCCCGTTGCGAGGTGAGTCTTACCGGCCGCGAGACGGGCGAGGACCTCTGGCGTGTTTACCGGATCTAGCCGATGAGCGGACTCCAACGCCGTTCGTTCAACGTGGTCAGGTTGGGATGCCGTCGCGTCGCACGAGCATGTTGATGACTTCGTCGTCTGGTGGCTGCGTCACGTGCCGATCCCTGCACCACAGTCCGTTCACGCCGGCCCTAGCCATTGCGACGTGTCGAAGAGCTAGCTGGTCATGAGGCGAGCGAACCCGGCGTCGAGCTCGTGCACGCGGACCGGCAAGACCAAAGGACGAGGCAAGCTCGACCGCTCCAACAGCCACGCGCTCCCCGTCAAAGACGTCTACCTCTACCCGTTGCACCGCGACTATCGGCACATTCTCGCCTCACCAGCGTCGGATCTGAGCGTCACTGGACAACACCGGGTCAACACCGAGCACATGTGATCGCGAGAGGTACCTCGCAATGTCAAGATGGAGCGGTGGACACGGACACCGTCACCATCGACCAGGTGCTCGACGCGTTCTTAGAGGATCAGCGCCGCCGCCTCTCGGCTCGCACGATGCGCAACTATGAAGACGTGGTGGGGCTCCTCTGCCACTCGCTCAACGGCTACGCCTACGAGTCGCTCGACAAGGCCGACGCAAAGCGCTTCGACAAGGCGTATCAGGCAGGGGACGAGGAAGCGTTCTGCCACCTCTTCGGCCCCGAGCACATCCTCGACCACCTCGGAGAGTTCCTCGGCTACTTCATGGTCCGAAAGGTGATGGGGAGCCAGGAGCTACTGCGCTCGGCGGGCACGGTCACCAAGAAGCTCGCCACGTGGCTCTACGAACAGGGTTACGTCAGCGACGACGAACGAGAGATCGCCGTCGACCGGGGGACCGAGGCAGCGCGCGATCTCCCCCGCGCCGAGCACCTCGCCAGCCTCCTCTACGACCAGAGCCGTGCCGCGCCGGACTTCGATCCCGGTGCTCTGGGCAACGGAGACCTCGTCGAGGACTACCTCATGATCGACCGCATCGAACCTGGTGCGCTGTACTTCGCAGGTGGGATCGGCCCGCTCGGCGTCTCCGAGCAGGCGTCCGCACTCGCCGAGGTCGGCTGGGGGGTCAACATCACGCTCGCACGGATCTCGGGAGCCTGGTTCGTCGTCGAGGTCGGCAACGTCTACTCGATGTAGCGCCCTCGGCTGATCTTCGTGACGCCACCGGCCGACGACCACCCCTCATCGGGAATGCTGACCCTGCAGTCGACGGGTTCACCGATTGTTTACGAGTGCGCCATTCCGCCGCGATTGGCCCGGCGCCAACATCCCCTATGCCGCATTCGGCGCGCGTTTGTGTCCCGGTGCACGGTTGCCGGGGGACGGTGCAAGTTACCTTGCGGTGAGGTCAACTGCAAGGTAACTTGGACATGTGGGCGACGATCCGATCATCGCGGAAAGCGCGCGCAAGCACGGGGTCAGTGACGAGGACATCCTGCATGCGTACGCCAACCCGATTCGGGTCTTCGACCTCGACGAAGGTTTCACGATGGTCATCGGGGCCAACCTCGCGGCCATCATCTACGAGATCGGTGTCGTCGACGGTGTCTCGGCAGCGGTCATCGTTCACGCGATGAGAGCACGCGAGAAGTTTCTGAGGTGATGAGCATGCCACGCACCATCAAAGACATCCTCGACCACGCTGATGAACTCGCTAAGCGTTTCGAGGACTACGAACCATCAGCCACAGACGAACGCGACCCAGCGGTGTTCGCCGAGCTTCGCCGAGCTGTGCTGTCGCGATCGGATGCCGAACGCTCGATCAGAGATGCGGTCAAACACGCTCGCGAACGCGGTTACTCCTGGGCGTTCATCGGCTCGCTGGTCGGAACCTCCGGCGAAGCAGCCCGTCAGCGCTACGGCCATAAGCAAGACGCATAGGCCGAATGGGTTTGGCTCGGTCAGGGATCAGTCAGAAGCAACGCACTCATAGGCCGCGTGGGATAAGTCCGCGCCAGTCAGGTCTCGAGGAAGCCCGCCGCGGCGAGGACAATGTGCGTATGAACCACGGGGAGGAACGGGCCGAGTTGCGGGGCGCGGTCTACCGCGGGGACGCCGGA
>Ga0209747_1001739_pt1 | contig 11426 bp, 8 predicted proteins | sample BarGraNGADG00311_FD_184498 | JGI IMG/M metagenome (GOLD analysis project Ga0209747, IMG submission 184498) | Arctic peat soil microbial communities from Barrow, Alaska - Barrow Graham LP Ref core NGADG0011-311 (SPAdes) (version 2) | ecosystem: Environmental > Terrestrial > Soil > Wetlands > Peat ... | reverse complement strand
TGAGCGGTATTGTAGCCGTATACCAGAGCAGCCGGCTTGCTAAAGAGAGATATGTTGGTAAAGCCAAGCAATTCACGAGGAGTAGTTTTTTGGGGCCCGATGATCTCTGAATCGAATCCCGCTGTGGGATTGTAGGGCCAGCCCCACTGATCAAGGAGGGTGAAGTTCTCCGGGCTGACGAGCTGGGTTTGAGTGACATTGCTTTGAGCGGTGACCTGAACGACTATGCCCTGCTCATCGGGATTGGTCAGCCAGTCTGTGATTCCATAGTACCGTATTATCAAATTCTCGTTGCTCACTTTTGGCCTTGCCCACCAGTTGATGTTGATGGACTTTCCGCCTTGTGGCGTTGCCGTGATGAGCTTGAAGAGGTCGTCTTTAGGAATTAGGAAGTAGACAAGCTGCCTTCCTGAAGAGAGGGTCTTATAAAGGCCGGGCTCATAAACGCTGTTGTTTGCATCCATCAGCTTATAAGTGGCGTTCTCAGTGCCCATGAGCCCGATATCGACCTTCAGGATCTCCATGGAGGCACTTTCCTCCAGGGGCGTCCTGATCGACCCAAAGAGCGTGATAGTTGCGGTTCCATCGCTGCCTTGCAGCGGATAGGCCTGAGCCGTGCCGAAGGCTAGGGCCAGTAAAAAGGCTAGAATAATTAATCTCATCTGATACCCCCATTGTATCTATTGTCTCTAATAAGGTGGCCAATTTGATATTAATGCTTGCATTTGTCATCCGGTTATATACATTTTATCCAAGATTTTCTGGTTGGGTCCGTTTGACCCTTCGGGTCTATAACCGAAACGGGATGGAACCCGGGCGACCCCGTCTGCCTGGGAAACCTATATCTCCCTGTTACTCCATATCGAGATGCGGTGTTCTCATTGTCATCGCCAATCCTTGTAACCTGCGGCCTGCCTTATGCCAACGGGCCATGTCACCTGGGCCATTTAAGAACTTATGTACCTGCGGACATCTTCGTTCGAGGATTAAAAAAAATGGGCCGAGAAGTTCTATTCGTATGCGGCTCGGACGCCCATGGGACACCTATCGTGGTCAATGCCGAAGCTCAAGGAATGGCACCGAAAACGTTAGCGACCAAGTACCACCAGCACTTTGATGAAGTCTTTAAAGGAATGGGCGTCAATTTCGATTTCTTTGGAGATACGGACGACCCTGCCTGCCACAATCGCACGCAAGAAATGGTGAAGGCGCTTATGGATGGCGGCTATGTCTATCCTAAGGAGATAGAGCTGGCCTACTGTCCTAAATGCGAACGCTATTTGCCGGACAGATATGTGGAAGGGGAATGCCCCTATTGCGGAAAACCTGCCCGCGGCGACGAATGCGATATGGGCTGCGGCCGCCATCTGGAGCCCGGCGAGATCAAGAACGCCATCTGCAAGGTTTGCGGCGGCAAAGCCGAGTACCGCAAACAGATTCACTATTTCTTCAAGCTCTCTGAGTTCAAAGAATTTTTGCTAAAGTATCTGGAGACCCTGGGTGGGACCGCATCCGCCCGAAATTACGCTATGGAGTGGGTCAGAGCGGAGTTAAAGGACTGGTGCATAACCCGCAACATGGCCTGGGGCGTCAAGTTCCCGGGCCATAACGACCTCGTGGTTTACGTCTGGGTGGATGCACCCATAGGCTACATCGCCTTCACCGAGGAGTGGTGTGCCAAGAACGGCAAGGATTGGAAGGATTACTGGAAGGATGGGGCCAAGATCATCCACTTCATCGGGGGAGACATAGTCTACCATCACTGCATATTCTGGCCGGCCATGCTCAAGGGAGCCGGATACACCCTGCCGTCGGCTGTCGTCGCCAGCGGCATGCTCAAGATCGACGACAAGAAATTCTCCAAATCCAGGGGGAATGTTATCTGGGTGAAGGACGATTACCTGGATAAAGGCCTGCATCCCGATCTGCTGCGCTACTATCTGGCCAGCTACACCGCCCACAACAAAGAGGTCAACTTCGCCTGGAAGATATTTGCCGATAAAGTTAATACCGAGCTGGTGGGAGCTTTTGGCAACTTTCTTAACCGCGCCCTGACCTTCAGCGTGAAGAACTTTGAGGGAGTGGTTCCGGATGGCGTTATCGATGCAGAGGTCATGGCCAGGATCAGTCAAACCATGGGGGAAGTTATATCCGGCCTGGAGGAGTACGAGTTCAAGAAGGCCACAGACAGCGTTATGACGCTGGCGGATTATGGCAACATATACTTCCAGAATCACGAGCCCTGGAAGCTGATCAAAAATGATAAAGCATCGGCCGGTTCAGTTCTGAGAAGCTGTCTGCAGATCGCCAAAGCGCTGGTCATTTTTATGGAACCGGTCATGCCCGCCAAAATGGAAGCTGCCTGGAAGCAGCTCGGTCTGGAGGGTAGTGCCGGCGAAATGCCCTTCCAGGAAGCACTGGCACCCCTGGCCGCAGGCCAGAAGCTAGGGGTCCCCGAGATTCTCTTCTCTCGCATGGAAGAGCCATTCGTCAAAGAGCTGGATAGAATCTTCAAAGAGAGAATAGAGCAAAGCGAATCCAAAGAAAAGGGAAAGACCGCCAAGAAGAAGGGAGAGATCTCTTTTGAGGATTTCCAGTCTCTGGATCTACGCATAGGAGAGATAAAGACGGCTGTCCGTATAAAAGGCTCGAATAAGCTTCTCAAGCTCGATGTAGATATCGGCGGCGAGACCCGCCAGGTTGTGGCCGGCATCGCTGAGGCTTACTCTCCGGAGGATCTTGTCGGCACCCAGGTAGTCGTCCTAGCCAATCTTAAGCCCGCCAAGCTCTTCGGCATCGAGTCGCAAGCCATGCTCCTGGCAGCAGACGCCGGCGCGAAGCCAGTGTTGCTGCGGCCAAGAGACCAGGTTGAAACAGGAACTAAAGTAAGATAGGAGGTTATAATTTTGCTCCAGATTGAGAATCTGTCCAAGACTTACAGGTTGAAGGACAGGGATATTGTAGCTCTTAATAATGTCAGCTTCAACACCCGGCCGGGTGAGATTTTAGGAGTGGTGGGTAAGAGTGGGGGAGGCAAGAGCACCCTGATGAAGATCCTGAGAGGTATGGAGAGCTTCGATTCTGGCAAGATCATCATTGACGGAGTCACCATCACGCCCGATTCCAGTGGCGAAGTGGTAAGGGCGCAGATGGCAGCCACCGCCATACATCTGCAAAGGGATTTCGCCCTCTGGACGGAATCCGCCCTCAAAAATGTGGTACGCCGGATTCACTCCCGCAAGACGGGCTTTGAGGTTCTGCCCATACCCGAGAATGAATACTACGATGAGATGTACAAAGAGGCCCTGTATTACCTCCGCCTGGTGGGCCTGGAGAAGAAAGCCAACCACCTGGCCACTATCCTCAGCGGCGGGGAGAAGCAGAGGCTTCTCATAGCCAGGCAGCTGTCCAAGAAACCCAAGATCCTTCTCCTGGACGAACCGGCCACCATGGCCTGCCCAGCCACCAAGCAAGAGGTGCTGGATGCCATCAAGAATGTGAATAAAGAGCTTGGTCTAACTATAATAGTGGTATCTCATCTGCCGGAAATTCACGAATATCTGGCGGATAGATTGCTCTGGCTGGAGAAAGGGGAGATCGTTGCTGAAGGGAAGCCCAGGGATGTTCTAGACAAATTCATGGCAGGGATTGGAAAGATGGAGCCACTGGCACCAAGACCCGATGCAAAGCCTTTGATTAAAGTGAGAGGCATATTTAAGAGAGGCTGCCAGATCTGCACAGGAGAGGTTCTAGATGTGCTGAAGATGGAGAACCTCAGCTTTGATATAAACGAGGGAGAGATCACTTCCATCATAGGCAACAGCGGTGGGGGAAAGACCACTCTCCTCAAGATCATGCAGGGTGTAAAGATGCCGGACGAGGGGTCTGTCTATTACCGGTACAATGATAATTGGGTAGACATGATGAACTACTCGCACGACAGAATGAATGTGCGCCGAACTTTAGGCATCATGTATCAGGAGTTCGCCCTGTATGCCAGCGAAACCATCATCGATCAGATCGCCTACCAGATGGGCATCAAAGGCAATGATGTGATCGACCATGCCCGGGCTGTGGCAGAGGAGCTTGGCATAAGCGATAAGGTGCTGGATGTCATCTACGCCATGACGGATATGTCCGAAGAAGATGCCAAAGCTGCCTTTGAGGCTCTGGGACTGACAAGGGATATATTCAAAGACCTGTTCCCTCGCTTCCCAATGACTGAGGCCAGCAAGTTTGCAGAGCCCATCTTTGATCTGATGTCCCTTGACAGGGAGGCGATGTGGAAGCTGCCCGAACAACTCTCCGGCGGCGAGCTGGTGAGAGCATCTATAGCCATACTCCTGGCAGCCAGACCGAAGATACTGATCCTGGACGAGCCCTTCGGAGATATCGATCCCATAACACTGCGGGAGGTCTCCAATTCCATCAAGAAGATTAATGCAAAATTTGGCACCACCATTATTCTGGTGAGCCACCATGTCGATTTCGTCAAGGAGGTCTCTCACAGGGCCATGCTCATTGAGAATGGGGCTCTGGTAGCGGATGGAAATCCGGCCGAGGTTTGCAACGCCTTCCTTGCCAGCTGCCATGCTCCCTATCTGAAGTACCTGGAAGAACGCTATGCTATTCACGGATGACCGTTGATGGATGCGGAACTAGAGGAGATTTACAGTCAGGTGGCGTGTCAGCTAACTCCTGAAGATTTCGAGGCCAGAGTGGCAGAGAAGGTTGCACTCATGGCAGGCCTGTGTGATCCGAGGACCGCAGCTATGCTTGTGGCCAGAGATTTTGGTACCACCGAGGTGTTGACCAAGATCGGAAGCATCCGGCCTGAGATGGGAAATGTCGCATTCACCGGGCGAGTGCTCAATGTCTCCGAGATACGCGAGTTTCAGCGCTCCGACGGATCATTGGGCCGGGTCGCTAATGTAACCCTGGCCGATGAGACCGGGGCGGTGCGACTGGTTCTCTGGGATGAGAGAACGGAGCCGATCAAATCAGGGGATCTGACAGCGGATCTGTGCCTCAAAGTGAGGGGGGAGGCAAAAGAGGGCTATGCCGGAACTGAGGTGAGTCTGGGCCGAAGCGGTGGCATCGAGGAGGTGGACCAGGACATCCAGCCAAGGGTCGCTCCCTATAAAATCGCGGAGATCAAAAGCGATATGGGCGATGTCAACTTGCTGGCCGTGGTCGCGGATCCCGGCGAGATCAGGGAGTTCGAGCGCAAAGATGGTGGCAAAGGCCAGGTTCGAGGAGTGCTGCTGGGGGATGAGACGGGCAAAATCAGGCTCACCCTTTGGAATGATATGGCACGGATGCCGCTCGCCAAAGGCGAGACGATAGAGGTCATAAACGGCTCCTCGCGGGAGAGGTACGGATCTCTGGAGATCCAGACAGGCAGCGGTACGGTCGTCCGAAAAAGCCTTCAGCAGGTTGACTTCTCAGAAAAGATTACGCCCATAGCCGACCTGAAAGCTGGCATGATCTGCAGCGTCTCGGGCTTTGTGACGGGTCTGGGAGAGACGCGGGAGTTTCAGAGGGATGATGGTAGAGCCGGGAGGGTCGCCAGTATCTACATCTCTGACAACTCCGGCAGAGTAAAGGTAGCCCTCTGGGGAGATCACGTAGATCAATTGCAGGGCCTGGATCTGGGCTATAAGGCGGAGCTGATTGATGCCCAGGTTAAGAACGGCTGGAATGAAGGATTGGAAATCTCCTGCGGATGGCGCACCAGGATTACTTTCGCCCCGCCTGAGTAAGGAAGTTAAGTAAGGCATGGGAACATCAAACCGAGGAACTAGGAAGATGGCACCAAAATTACTGGAAGATCTGCCGGGCGTAGGTCCGGCCACTGCCGAAAAGTTGCGCGAGGCAGGTTTCAACTCAGTTGAAGCCATTGCCGTTGCATCTCCGGGAGAACTGGTGGCCGCTGCCGAAGTGGGCGAGGCCACCGCTGCCAAGATCATCGCCGGGGCGCGGGAAGCGGCGGATGTGGGCGGCTTTGAGACAGGAGACCGAATCTTGGAGCGCCGCAAGCATGTGGGAAAGGTCACCACAAGCTGCAAGAGCTTCAATGAGCTATTAGGCGGCGGAATGGAGACCCAGTCTATAGTGGAGCTCTATGGAGAGTTTGGCTGCGGCAAGACCCAGATCGCTCACCAATTGGCCATCAATGTTCAACTGCCAACCGAAATGGGCGGCTTGAACGGCTCGGCCATAATCATCGATACCGAGAACACCTTCCGGCCGGAGCGCATCGCCCAGATGGTCAAAGGCTTACCACCTGCGCCTGATGACCGGGTTTGGGAAACGGAGGATTTTCTTAAGAATATCAACGTGGCCAGGGCTTTCAACTCCAATCACCAGATCCTTCTGGCAGATAGCGCCATGGACCTGGCAGAGAAGATCAAAGATTCTGAGAGACCGGTTCGCCTGCTGATCGTGGACTCCGTGACGGCCCACTTCCGGGCTGAGTACGTGGGAAGAGGCACTCTGGCCGATCGCCAGCAGAAGCTGAACAAGCACCTGCATGATCTGATGCGTTTTGGAGACCTGAATAATGCCCTGATATTAGTAACCAATCAGGTCATGTCCAAGCCGGACACTTTCTTCGGCGATCCGACTAAACCCGTAGGCGGACACGTGCTGGGCCATACGTCCACCTTCCGGTTGTACCTGCGCAAATCCAAGGGCGAGAAACGCATTGCTCGCCTGGTGGATTCACCGAACCTGCCCGATGGCGAGGCGGTCTTCTCTGTGACTATGGAAGGCTTGAAAGACTGATCAGGGTCACGGAGATAGAATTTGATACAGGAGGAGGGAGGAGATCCGAGTGCAAAAGAGACGAATACAGCACATTTCCCCGGATCGCCACCTTCACTTACATCTGTAAATAGATATAGACGATTGTGACAACTTTAGGTTTGGGCCGCATCCAAAGAAGATTCTTGATCTGCAAGAATCGGAAAACATATTAAACCGCAAGATTCGGATCAACGGTGGCACGGCCCCAAGCCGTTGCCAGGGGCATGAATTCCGTCACCAGGGAAAAGCCTGATGGAGCGGACCCGGGAATTCTACGCCAAATTTCACTTCGCCCCAGCGTATCGTTTGATAGTCTCCCGTTTGCGCTGCCACCTGCGGGCTTCTCTCGCCTTGTCCTCTTGCTCGACGACTATTCGGCCCGACCTATTCCCTAATTCATTCTTGCTCTTCTTGGGTTGATCCATGCTTGGTTGATCATCCATGTCATTTCACCTGAATTACGATCTCTTAGCCAGATTGGCGAATTCCTATGGGAGGGACTATTAGAAAACAATCAAGTCTTGAAGGGAGACGAATCTATATAAGTCTATGTTAGGTTGCATGAAAAAGCATTCAGGGATAGCGATGCCGGAAGCCGCAAAAAGAAGTTGGGATCATGCCGGGGATCGGATCCAATCCAGCTCAACAAGCATAAGAACGGAGGGTTCAATTTGCATGCCGATCAAATACTAATATATAAATATGCTTAATGGAAAGACTAATATATAAGAATTCATGACAGATCGTCAACCAATTCGGGGCAGAAGATCTTGAAACAGGCAGCAAAAGAGAGAGTTACGAAGGTTCCAGAGGAGCGCAAGCAAGAACTCATCGATACCGCAGAGCGACTTTTCCTGGAGAATGGGTATGAGCTGACGACAGTTGCCGATATTGTCAGGGAGATAGAAGTGGCGCAAGGCACGTTCTACTACTATTTCAGCTCCAAGGAAAAGATCCTGGAAGCAATCATTGAGAAAGACATAACGGCTCTGGAAGAAGATGTCAGGCAGATCATGTCAAGAGAAGACGCAAACGCCGCCATAAAACTCAATGCAGTAGTCAATAGCATCATAGGCATAAGCACCTCCAGAAGAGAGATAATGGATTATCTTCACGAGGAGAGCAACGCCGTAATGCATGAGAAGATGGAGCGACATACCATCGAGCGGCTCGTTCCTCTAGTGACGAGAGTGGTTGCAGAGGGGACCCATGCAGGCATTTTCGATGTACAGTACCCCACTGAGTCCGTTGAGTTTCTTCTTGCATCTCTTGTCTACTTCTTCCATCATCCGGAGATATTCGCCGATCCCATGCGCCGCGAGAAGATGCAAAGTTCTATGGAAACGATTCTTGGCAGAACTCTTGCGGTAAAGGATTACAAATTCGTTCTTGTAGTCTAGTTTTGGGGCATTAGATAGGTCGGGCCCGGGTCGTGAAACAATTGCGAGCTAGCAAGAAAGCGTTAACCTTTTAAGTTAACACTGGTTACTTGGAAGACTCGAAAAATCGGACTCAGGTGATAAGCAACATGAAGATATCGTATGTAGCTGTTATTGCAGCCTTTTTAGCCCTGATTTCAGGGGCATCTGCCCAGAACCCGGTTGAGTCTTTTGCCGGATCTCTCCAGAGCCAGGTAGAGGCTACGGGAGAGCAGCTTCAGCAGAAGGCGGCTCAACACATAGTGGAAGGAAATCTGACTTCGGAGCACATCGCTCAGGACTTCAATAGAACAGCTGAAAACCTCACGAAAATGGCAAAGCAAGAGCTTGGCCAAAAGCTCAACCAGAATCTAAACATCACCCCTGCCGAGCTGGAACAAAGGGCAAAAGAGGAATTGAAGAACCAGCTGAACCAAAAGCTAAATTCGCAACCAGGATTCCCAGCAGCTCTGGCAGTATTGGTCATATTGGCGGCAGGCTGCCTCATCAAGAGACGAAACTGAAAGGCGAAGCTTTTCATTTCTCCGATCTCGGGCTGCTACGCTACCCGAGATAGTTTTATATACGAATAAGATGACTGACAGTCAGTCAAAATTTATGGAAACCATTATGGAAGATAGTCCCGAAGTTCGGAACAAACGAAAGACGAATGTAGCTCTTCTTTCTGTGATTTCTAACTCAAGCTTGGTTCTTCTCAAGCTCATCGTCGGATTAACGATCGGATCGGTCTCTGTCATCTCCGAGGCTATCCACTCGGGAGTGGATTTGCTTGCAGCGGTTATCGCTCTCTTTGCCGTCAGGACGGCAGCAAAGCCCGCCGATGAGGATCACCCCTTTGGGCATGGCAAAGTTGAGAACATCTCGGGAACAGTAGAGGCATTGCTCATCTTCGTTGCTGCATGCTGGATCCTCTACGAAGCCATAAAGAAGTTGAGAAACCCCGAGCCATTGGATGAAGCAGGGTGGGGCGCGGCAGTCATGCTTCTCTCCGTGATGGCGAACCTCTTCGTCTCAAAGAGGCTCTTCAAGGTTGGCCAGGAAACGGATTCCGTAGCACTGAAAGCAGATGCCTGGCATTTGCGAACAGACGTTTACACTTCATTGGGAGTGATGGCAGGCCTCATTATTATCGTTGTCGGCGGACTAATAGTCCCTGGTGTAAACCTGCGATGGGTAGATCCAGTAGCTGCAATGGTAGTTGCGGTGTTAATCATAAAAGCTGCGTATCACTTGACCATTGAGTCTGCCCGCGATCTGGTCGACGTGGGTCTTCCCAGCAACGAAGTGGAAGAAGTACGCAAACACGTAATCGCTTTTGCACCCACCATCCGGGGAATTCATAGGCTGCGCACGCGAAAAGCGGGTGCAAGTCGCTTCGTGGAGTTTCATATCAGAGTGGATGCCTCAATGTCCGTCGACGAGTCACACCGCATTGCAGATATGATAACCTGCTCGATCAAACAGCATTATCCGGGAACTATGGTCACTATCCATATCGAGCCCTGCAATTGCAGCATAGCTAAAGAAGGATCATGCGGCTGTTTGCTCTCCGAGAAAGATAAGAATGCATTAATGGCGATAGGAACAGGTTCACCCACTGTAACAAAAGAGGTTTAACCTGAGAGCTCTGTATCTGGTTTGGCTTGATACTCCATGAGGTTATGACCGTGTTCAAGAAGATAATGATCGCGACGGATGGATCCGAGACGAGCATGCGCACTGCAAAATTGGCCATCGGCCTGGCCAAGCTCGCAGGAGGCGGAGTTACAGCGATCTATGTAGTGGACATTTACAGGCTGGCTCAGCTTCCAGGCTATACGACCTTGCCGGGATTAAGTGAGAGGTTAATGGGGCTCATGTTCAAGGAAGGGGAAGAAGCCATATCAGAAATTGGGGAGATGGCCTCCGATGCAGGTGTGCCCTTTGAGAAGATCGTTGCCGAAGGAAACCCCGGCGAAGAGATCATCAGGCGATCCGGAGAATCAGGAACGGATCTACTGGTGATGGGAAGCATTGGCCGGACTGGGCTCGAAAAAATAATGCTCGGTAGCGTGGCGGAAAAGGTGGTACGTCATTCCAAGGTCCCGGTTCTAATTGTGCCAGGCAAGAGTGACTTAAAAATATGAATAAAAAATAAGCAAGGAAATGGGAAAAAGTCCAACTCCTCACTTCAGAATTTTTTCTATTCTTTCTACCGCCTGTTTGATCCGGCTTTGGGATGTGGCATAAGAGAGCCGGACGTAACCCCTGCCGCCCGGTCCAAAAGCAGATCCCGGAGTGGCTGCGATTAGGGCATCTTTTAAGAGCTTCTCGGTGAAGACATCGCCGCCTCCAAACTCTGATACATCAGGGAACACGTAGAAGGCGCCACCGGGAATGCTACATGGTATCCCTAGGCTCTTCAGGCCTGCGACCAGCAGATCCCGGCGTGCTCGAAACTCCGCTACCATGGAAAAGACCTCATCCTGGGGTCCTTGAATTGCTGCAACTCCGGCCCGCTGCACAAAAGTAGTGGCCTGGGAGACAGAGTGAGATAGAAGTCTGTTGACCCACTTCATGGTCTCCCTGGGGCCGGTCAGGTATCCCAGACGCCAGCCCGTCATGGCGTAGGCCTTGGAAAAGCCATTGATGGTTACCGTTCGATCCTCCATCCCCGGCAGAGAACCGATGCTTAAATGCGTATGATCATAAATTATCTTCTCATAGATCTCATCGGAGATTACGAAAAGATTGTGGTCTTCTGCCAGATCACAAATCTCCATCAGAGCCGATTGATCGAGAACGGCTCCAGTGGGATTCGATGGTGAATTGACAAGAATTAGACGGGTTTTAGGATTTATGTTTGCAGCGAGGTCGATCGGCATGAAATTCTCATCCACATTCCCCCAGGCGACTCGGGCTCCCGAGAATACCACGCACGGCTCATAGCTCACCCAGGATGGACCGATCAAGACGCACTCATCTCCTTCTTGCAAGAGCGCCTGGATAGCTGCAAAGACTGCCATCTTTGCACCGGGTGTCACAATTACATCATCAGCTGTGGCCTGAAGCGAATTTTCTCGACAAAGCTTCTCAGATATAGCCTGCCGCAATTCAGGAATGCCGGCCGTGGGAGTATAGTGCGTCTCACCCATCTTGAGGGAGTTGCAGCCCGCTTCTACAATGTGCTTTGGTGTGTCA
>Ga0209747_1001735_pt1 | contig 11433 bp, 5 predicted proteins | sample BarGraNGADG00311_FD_184498 | JGI IMG/M metagenome (GOLD analysis project Ga0209747, IMG submission 184498) | Arctic peat soil microbial communities from Barrow, Alaska - Barrow Graham LP Ref core NGADG0011-311 (SPAdes) (version 2) | ecosystem: Environmental > Terrestrial > Soil > Wetlands > Peat ... | reverse complement strand
TTCTCTCCAATCGCTGCGTTATACCCTACTGAAATTACAATGGTCGGTGCAAACTCTCTCAAAAAGAGGCCAATGGCAATGATTGAACAGGCGTTAAATCAACTCGGTGTAAAATGCATTAGCTCAGGTGGATTTCTTCCTCTTATTATACATGGACCAATTGTTGGTGGATATTGCGAAATTGACGGCTCGGTCAGCAGTCAGTTATTGACAGGACTTCTGATGGCATTACCTCTTGCAACTAAAGACTCAGAAATAAAAGTTAATAATCTGAAAAGCAAACCATATATTGATATGACACTCCAAATCCTTAAGTCATTCGGTATAGTGATACACAGTAATGATTATCAGCTGTTTAAAATTGCAGGTAATCAAAAATATGCTCCACATAATTACACCGTAGAAGGCGACTGGAGTGGCGGTGCATTTTTACTTGCAGCCGGAGCTATAAACGGGCACCTGATCATCGAGGGTCTGCGCACAGACAGTCTGCAAAGCGACGTGGCAATAATTAAAGTTATTGAGAAGGCCGGAGCCAAAATGAAAATAGGTGCTGATCAGATCGAAATCTCAAAATCGGAATTAAAATGCTTCGAGTTTGATGCTACTGAATCCCCCGACCTTTTTCCTCCGCTGGTCGCACTGGCATCCTATTGTAAAGGAGTCTCAAAAATAAAAGGTGTCTCGCGATTAATATATAAGGAGAGCGACAGAGCTGCAACTCTTAAAGAAGAGTTCGGAAAAATGAAAATCAATATTGAAATTAATGGCGATGTGATGTATGTCACAGGAGGCCTGCCTCTGGGGGCACACGTAGAATCGCACGAGGACCATCGCATTGCTATGGCTCTGGCAGTAGCTTCTCTCGGTGCAGAAGGACAGGTTTATATCAGGGATTCTCAGTGTGTGGCAAAGTCATATCCCGGTTTTTTTGACGATCTCAGACTGCTCGGTGCTTTGGTTCATGAATGATGCTTCTAAAGTCGGAAGACCGAAGTCAGAAGTCAAAAGCCATGAGACCGAAGTCGGAAATTAACTTAAGAACAGGATCTGCTTCCTGTTTCTTGCTAAAATATCTTAAATACTATTTATTTTAAAAATAAAAGTGATTTTTTATTGACATTTTAATTTTTTGATTATTTTTGTTGCCATGGAATTAAAGATGTTTTATAATTGGTCTTGGTGCAGTTCATCAGATGATGCTGTGAAACACGCCGTTATATAACATTTACAAAATACTTATTTAACCAGGCACACTGTTCACAGTGTGCTTTTTTTTTGAAAAATTTTAACCAAACTATAAAAATCAATGAAATGGAAAAGATCAGAAAGATTATTTTAAGTGACAGTGAGATGCCCAGGCAATGGTATAATATTGTGGCTGACATGCCAAACAAACCTATGCCTCCTCTTCATCCCGGAACAAAGCAGCCAATTGGTCCTGAGGACCTTGCAGCAGTATTCCCGATGGAACTTATTAAACAGGAAGTTTCTTCCGAAAGGTATATTGATATCCCTGAAGAGGTGCTTGACCTTTACAGAACTTATCGTCCATCACCACTTTTCAGAGCCTTAAGTCTTGAAAAAGCATTGGGAACAAAGAGCAAAATTTATTACAAGTATGAGGGAGGTAATTATTCAGGTTCTCATAAAGCCAATACGGCAATTCCCCAGGCTTATTATAACAAAAAAGAGGGTGTCAGGAGAATCACAACAGAAACAGGCGCCGGACAATGGGGAAGCGCAATGAGTTTCGCCTGCAACTATTTCGGACTAGAGTTGCTCGTCTTTATGGTAAGAGTAAGTTATGACAATAAACCAGGCCGTAAACTTTTGATGAATACCTATAATGCCAAGGTACTTCCTTCTCCAAGTACTATGACGGAATATGGAAGGAAAGTCCTGGAACTTGACCCGGACTCACCCGGAAGTCTTGGAATTGCAATTTCAGAAGCTATGGAAGTAGCCGGGCAAGATCCATATACCAAGTACGCTCTTGGCAGTGTTCTGAACCATGTCAGCCTTCACCAGACAATTATTGGACAGGAGGCATTGATTCAGATGGATAAAGCCGGCGATTACCCCGATGTAGTAATTGGATGTTTCGGCGGAGGATCTAATTTCTCAGGGATTGCCTTTCCATTTCTTCGTGAGAATATTCAAAATAAAAAGAAAACCAGGTTTGTAGCCGTCGAACCTTCATCATGCCCAAAACTTACAAAAGGTAAATTTATGTACGACTTTGGCGATTCGGCAGGTATGACTCCGCTACTTCCCATGTATACTCTGGGACATAATTATATTCCCGAGAAGATCCATGCCGGTGGCTTACGCTACCACGGAGCCGGTGTCCTTGTAAGCCAGCTTCTGAAAGACGGACTTATTGAGGCAAAATCCAAGATGCAGAGGGAATGTTTTGAAGCAGGTGTGCTCTTTGCAAGAAGTGAAGGAATACTTCCTGCACCTGAATCCACTTACGCTATTGCAGGGGCAATGGATGAAGCAAGAAGAGCCGATATTGAGGGCGTGTCAAAAACTATACTTTTCAACCTTAGCGGTCATGGTCATTTCGATATTTCTGCTTACGAGAAGTATTTTGAGAATAACCTCCCCGATCATCAGTTGACTACCGCAGAAGTAGAGGATGCTATTTCGAAAATAAATATTCCGTAATATCTGATTAAAAACTCTGTGTAACCTCTGTGTAACTCTGTGTTAGTTCTTAAAGAATTATAACACAGAGAGGCACAGAGAAGACACAGAGTGCAATAGAGAAATATAGCTAAAAATCTGAATAAGAGGTAGGGTGGAGCAAGTATGCTCTTGTCTTCGAAGTTGCGTTATTATATTCTTCCGTTGCTTTTAGTTTTATCCAGTCAGGATGATTTTTGAATGTAACCCAGTGTTCATCATGCGATTTCATGTCTGCATAGGAAGTCATATATATAAGTCTTGGCATCTGGCTTCCCAGTAATACCTGACCATAAAACACAGGATTGGAGCCAATACTTACAAATATCCCTATTTCGCCACCCTCATTGAACATCTTCATTTTCTTTGCAGCTTTGACTTCAGTAGCGCTTTCATAGCTGCGGTATTCATATATTCTTTCAGAATTTGGTGTGGAAAATGTCGGAATTTTGAATTGAGGCATATGAGTGAATGCTTTCGCAAGAATACTTTCATATCTTACATAAGGAGGATTGTCAAAGGGGGCATCGAGAAATGCCTTTCCAGCCTGGGAATAAACCTTGTCATTACTAAGTTTATCTGAAAGTTGTGAATACTGTTCTAAAGTTTTGAAGGGGATGAATACATATACTAATTTCCCGAAAGCAGTATCCGCTTCAATTGGTTTGAATACACCAACAGTTTTAATACCAGCGCGGTGGAGTGCCGGCAGATATACATTCTTGAGATAAGAATCCATTGTGGCCTCCTGACCTGAGTCTTTAATACGATAGATTTTTACCTCATAATACTCCTGCTTTTCCTGTGGAGCAGCAAAACCATTGAATATGACAGACATAAATAATAATATTGTTGGAAGTAGCTTTAAGTACATTTTTGATTTTTTCATGTATATATTATTGAATGTGAAGTTATTAACCAAATATTGTCCTGCGCTTTTCATTTCAGCAAACCCATTTCTGCCATTTGCCTCTCACTTAAATCCCTCTTCCGGGGAAGAGGGATTTAATATACTGATATTTTGAAATTTATCCCTGCCCCAGGGAATGGGGCATAAGGGATAAATTCAATCAATTTAGAGGATGCCAGGCTGTTTATCCGGCAAAAAAATTAGTATGCTTTCGAAAACCCGAGGAATATTTTACCCGCGTTTTCAGGTGTAAGTTCAGATCCCGATTGAATATAGAATCTGTGATACAATGTCATTGACTCTCCTTTAGCGAGATTGTAAACCTTTTTCTCTGCTTTTGGATCGTATGAGAATTGGCCAAGATCGTTTATAGCGAAAAGTCCATAACCACGCGCATGTGTATAAGCCGGGAAACCAGGGTTTTTTGGATTATCGAAGATAGCCATGCTTATAACAGTATTATCTTTCGTTCCGGTAAGGATAACCCATTCATTCCTTGTCCCCCAAACTGCATCTCCTTTTTTACCGTTACTCGAAACATACATTCCTGTAACACCTGTATTATCCGTTGCCTTTACAGTAGTAGGGTTTCCTTTGTCATCGGTAAATATCAAAGATTCCTTCGAAGGCATTTCAAATGCCCTGTCAACCCTGATTGCAAAGATTCCCTCCTTGTTATCTGTAATTGTTACAGGACCATTTGCTGCAGTCAGAACTGAGATATGGTCAACAGTACGGGAGGTTTTATCGCCCGAAAAGATGTATTTCGTATTTTCAGTCATAACAGTAGCCCCTTTGTTATCATCCCAGTTTGAGACAACTTCTAGAGTGCCTGTTTTACCGCTTTCGGCTTTCACAATCTTCTGAACAACAATATGTCCGTAAGAATCTTTTTTGTCTGCAGCAATAGCTGAGGAGTTGTTCCAGAAATCCAGTCCATTAACATTTCCATGGTTAAACCAGAGACCGATATGATGAGGATGATCAACACGTTCACCTTTCCTTGGTGCAATTGGAAAACCTCTTGTAACTACCGATCCATTAGGAGCATAAATAGGAAAAAGAAATGGTTTCTCCTGATTTTTAGGATATTGATATGAAGTAAAAAGCTTGCCATCGATTATTACATCGACTTTTCGCTCAGCTGCATTCTGTACCAGCTTAACATCCTGAGCGTTAGCTGTAACAAAAAGCGCCAATAATATAGAAGTAATCAGATATTTCATAAATATTCATTTAATATATTTAAATTATTTAGAAGGTAATTTGGTGTTTTATTAATACTGAAATACTTTACCTCCGGCCAGTACTTCCTGTGTTGCCTCATCAAAAGAAGCTTTTTCACCAGTTCTGAGTGCAGCTGTACACATTGTGGTTGCGATTGAATGATTATAACCGGCAACAACATTAGCATGAGGTTGTTTGCGGTCACGGATACACTCCATCCAGTTTCTCACATGAGCTACTGTCATTGAATCGCCGCCAGTATTAGCACCTGTTTCCATCGCCATACTCGGTAGTTCAAAAGGCTCGAGTAGATTTGCTTTCATATTCATTCCTTTTGCATCTCTTTCAGTCATTCCACCTTCTGATGTTATTTTGTTGGTATCAAGATTAAGCATACCACCGTTGGAATAATAAAGTTCTTTTACGCCTCCAGCTGAGTTTGTAAACCTTGATGAATAAACTACCTGAAAATCTGAACCTGGTTTAGCGGGATCGCCATATTCCATAACTGCAGTCATAGTATCATAATTTGAACGTCCGTCTTTCCAGAGGTAAATGCCTCCGTTTGCTGCAACGCTGCGTGGATGTGCTAGTCCTGTAAACCAATGAACTGTATCAATCTGGTGAGCCATCCACTGGCCGGGAATACCTGATGAATATGGCCAGAATAGTCTGAATTCAAGGTATTTCCTTGCATCAAAAGCAGCTAATGGACGATTCTGTTGATATCTCTTCCAGTCTGTATCTGCTTCTTTTAAAAGTGGAACTGCATCTGGTCTTCTCCATCTGGCTGGCTGGTTTACATTCCATGACATTTCAACCATAACTATTTTTCCGAATTTCCCTGAATTGAGATATTCATTGGCAGCAATATAGTTTGGAGCACTGCGCCTCTGTGAGCCAATCTGAACAATTCTTCCTGTTTCTTCAACAGCTTTCCGGGTAAAACGTGCATCGGCCATTGTTTCAGCAAAAGGCTTTTCACAATAAACATCGCGACCTGCCCTAACAGCATCTGCAGTTACAAGGGCATGCGAAAAGTCAGGAGTACTTACAAATACAGCATCGGTGTCTTTACCATCCCAAAGCTCATCATTGTTGCGCGCAAGCCTAAGATTTATCCCTTTGGCTTTGTAGAATTTATCTGCTGCTTCACGTCTGAGACTCCATAGGTCGGAGACAGCAGTAAATTCAAAATTCAGTTCCTTAGCCAGACTAAGAAATGCAGGAGAAAGTGAACCCCTGAAACGGTCTGAGTAACCTACTATTCCTACGCGAATCTTGTCGTTTGCTCCGAGGATTCGTGAATAACTCTTAGCACTAAGGGTCAGACCAGCTGCCCCAAGTGCTGTTTTTTGAATAAATTCTCTGCGGGTTGCCATAAATAATTATTTAAATTTAAAATTACAATTATCATTTATTACTTATTACTTATATTCAATTAGTTAGCTTCATATTATTACCTCCTGAATTCACCTGCTACCACCTATACCCGGGCACTGCTTTCTTTAATAAATCTACAGTCCTCTTAAAATTTAAACAGATTTAAAATGTTCCTTTCATTAGATATTGTGGTAACCAGAAGTAAAAATAAACTAATTCACAATCATATCAGGCACAATTTCATGTTATTTTTTTCATCGTGCATTCTTTAACTTTCCTTAACATAAAGTGAAAGAATTATAACCGGGTTACAGAATAAGAAGGAGCCTTTTGAGGCACCTTCTTTTTCATGTAAACCTAATGGGAAATGAGTTAACCACATTCCCAGATTCTTTTAAATATCCTCTCGATAATTTGGATTTTGTAACAAAGCAGGAGCTTTTTGGCGCTCGCTGGTTAGTATTGGCATCCAATATATCGCATTGATCAGAATATTAGTCGGCATTGCCGTATTGTACTTCCAGGTAGTTGTTATTGTAGAAGGTGTGGTTCTGGTATCGGTTGTTTGGGTAATATCTACTCCATACCCTGGCTGAGTCATTGTTGAACTCATAATAACCCATCTTCTTATATCAAACCACCTTAATTCTTCTAAATAAAGTTCGAGCTTCCTTTCATGCCTTAAAGCATTCCTTAGCTGGGCGTCAGTGGCTGTAGTATTAGGAAGAAGGACGCGGTTTCTTAAGGCGTTTACCCAGTTTCTGGTCTCACTGTATAAACCCAATTCCCAGCAAGCCTCAGCATAATTAAGTACCACTTCGGTGTAACGCAGATAGGGCCAGATGTTATAGTTGTAACCCGTACTGCCTGTAACTCCCGGTTGGGTAAATTTCATACTAAGATAACCGCAATAGTTACCATTACCAGCTACGATAGGTCCATTGCGTGTATCAAGACCATAAAGAGGAGCTGATGTAACTCCGGCAGAATTAATTGTGTAGCGGGTACGTCTGTCATATATCCCTAAAGGATCGCGAAGTTTCAAACTTGAAGGTCTCGGTTCTATATCATAAATAGCGCTATCGTACAATATAACAGCATAGAATCGTGCTTCGCGGTTGTAGTATGGGTTTTGATTATCGAACCCGGTAACTGCCGGTTTGTTTTTCATGTACCGGGTTGTTCCCTGCACGTCAATATAATAATGATCGAAGAAATTAGTACCGTCTTGCATTTCAAATTCATCGACCATTCTCTGCAAAGGAGCGTTTCTTCCGTAAAGGCCATCAAACCCGTTCGGGCCAATTACCTGGTTTGTCCGGTGCCTTGTTCCAAGTGATGCATCGAACATTTTAGCAAAAATAAATTCGCTGTTTGCAGGAGTGCTATTGGAAAACAGCGCTCTGTAATTTTTAGCAACAGCTGCTTTATCGCCACCGGATGCACCAAAATCTGCCAGCGCTACCGTAGATCCCGAAAGATCCATAAGATCTTTAGCAGCATTTTTTGCTGCTGTCCATAATGCAGTCCTGTTTGGGGATATATAATGAACAAGCTTGTTATCATTGCTTATACCTATTGAAGATACATCACCGGCAGTGAGATCGCTTGCCGCAAATAATAAAATCCTTGATTTAAGCGCCAGAGCAGCTTCTTTACAAGCCCTTCCCAGTTCCTGTACTGATTTCAATGGTAATAAAGCAGCGGCAGCATCGCAATCGGCAACAATAAAGTTAACGGTCTCTTCGAATGAGGCTCTTTCCATGCCTTTAAAATCGTCGTTTAACGCATTTGCTTTACTTAATATGGGCAATCCGCCATAAGTACGTGCCAGATTGCAGTAGAAGTATGCTCTCAGGAATAATGCTTCGCCTTTCAAAATGTCAGTTTTTACCTTAATCCCGGCTTGCTCTGATGCGGGGTACGTTCCAGGAATACCATCAACTTTGCCAAGGAATTTATTGAGCGCCTGAACATATGAAAATTTAATCCACTGATAAGATAACAAATAATGGCTGCTTACAGCCTGATCCGGGGACATTGTCCCATTAAGCAGAGTTACTGTACTGGATCCCCTTCCATATATATTCTCATCAGTAAAATTGCTACCCATAACACTTTGAAATCCATGGTCAACACCATTGTAACAATAATTCAGAAATGAACTCGCAAGTTCAGGGTTAGACCATACAGTTAGATCGGAATATTGATCCAGTGGCGCTTTATCCAAAATCTTGTTACACGCTGGAGAAAATACCACAAGGACAATTAAAATTAAAATATTAAAATATTTTTTCATATCATGCATTTTTAAGTATAATTAAAAAGATATCCTTGCACCTACAGCCAATACCCTGGTTGTTGGATAAGTAGTAACAGAAGCTACTTCCGGATCAGTTCCTACGGCATTTTTATTATATAGGAAGAACAGGTTTTTACCCGTAACGTACACACTTGCGCTTTTAACTTTGATACTATTCAGCAAACTAGACGGTAATGTGTAAGAAAGCTCAAGATTTTTGAGCCTTGAGAAGGCCATGTTATAATAGTCGAAACTACAGAGATAGGCGGTTGTTCTCCAGTACTCTTCAACCCTTTCAAAGGCCCTGTGCATAGTTGCATTTGTATTACTTTCAGTCCACCTGTCGTTGGCATAATACTGGAAGTAATTACCAAAAGTACCGCTGTAAATAAAGTCACCCTCTGCATTGGCAATCCTTTTCCAATTATTCCCAACACCTTGCACTAAAGCCTGTAACTGCCAGTTTTTATACTGTAAAGAGAAGTTAACACCAAAAGTAATCTCAGGTGTACCATTAAGATCATAAACAATCCTGTCAGCATCTGTAATAGCTCCATCATCATTTTTATCCCATAATATCACATCGCCGGGTCTTGCCCCCGGAACGTGAGGTGTTGCGGCCACTTGGTCTACGTCGCTGAATATGCCTATAGCTTTATATTGAAGAAAAGCGCTGGTAGAATGGCCTGTAAGTCTCTGATAATCAAAGGTTCTTGCGGGTTCATCATATTCAACAATCTTATTCCGTGCAAATGAGAAATTACCAGTAACAGAGTATCTTAATTTGCCGGCCTTATTATTATATCCAAGTTGTGCATCAACTCCTTTACTTGTTACTATACCAAAGTTCTCATCTGGTAATGACAATCCAGTGAATAATGGTACTGATGCATTCCTTGCTACAAGAATATCAGTTCTTTTCTGATAGAAAGCATCAATGTCAAACTTTATCCTGCTTTCAAACATGTATGACTCAAAGCCTGCATTAAAGACGTTTGCAACCTCCCACGTAATAGCTGGATTGGGCTCGCCTACCTGAGAAAGGCTTGATTCATAATTTCTTGCTGATCCTAATGTCTGTCCGGTACCCGTGGTAAACATGGTCAAGTATTGATATGCCTTAACAGCGTCGTTTCCTAGCTGACCCCATGAAGCCTTAAGTTTAAAATAGTTAATCGCTTTAATATTGTTGCGCCAGAAATCTTCACTTGAAGCTCTCCATCCCACGAGAACGCTTGGGAATGTACCCCAACGACCTGCTCCTTCAGCGAACCTGAGTGAACCGTCGCGACGAAGTGTAAACTCGAACAGGTATTTTTCATTATAATTATAAGCAAACCTTCCGAAATAGTTCACCCTGGCGTCATTACTAACAGTCGAACTGTTACTCATTTCTGTAGTACCACCAAAATTCAGGTAAGGTAAATCAACCGTTTGAAAAAACCTGCGGTATCCTACTATGCCCTTCGTAAGATATTCCATACTTTCTAATGCAACAAATGTACTAATTGCATGTTTGCCGATAATTTTTTCGTAATTTAATTTAATACTGTTCGTAACAGTTTTTGCATCAGAATAAGTATCGGTTACTCTTGGGTCTGCAATTTCAGCTCTTACCTGAGCTTTAAGAAACGCCTGCCCATTCTGGCTTCCATCATTACCGGCAGCTAAGTAGGCTGTTTTATCAAGGAAGTATAATGAGCTTATATTCTGAACATACTTATCCACACCGAAAAGCAAATCATAAGAGTAGTTACCAACAACAGATAAACCTTTAATCCATGGAATTTTTACTGTTGCGGTCAACATATTCTCACTTCTGTAACGTCTGGAATCTGTATAACCTGTCTTACTTGCGTCAGTATCTGTTACCGGTTGCTGAGCTTTTTCAATATCAGGACCGGGTTCGCCGGTTGGCCAGATGGCTATTGATGTCGGCAAATTACGGAATATACTACCGAAACTGGTATTATAAGGGCTCATTACATCAGATTCAGACCCCCCCATATTAAGATTAAGGCTTATGTAATCGTTTAATGCAACATCAAGATTTAGTCTGAAGTTATACCTGTTATAAGATGATGAACCTGATTTATATATACCGTCATCTGTCTGTGCTCCGAAAGCACCGTAATACTTAACCATTTTGGATCCGCCGGATACTCTGAATGTGTGGTGGCTGCTTGCAGAAAAGTCTTTTATTACAGCACCTATCCAGTTTGTGTTCGGATATAACCAGGGATATTGACCTGATGCAAACTTTTGGACATCCTCCGGTGAGAAAGTCATTTTGTTATTGGTATCAGTTGCACCTCTGTATGATTGTACTTCCCTGATCATCTGAGCATAAGTAGGAGCATCTGTCAATTTAGGAAGCACAGATGCTGAAGACCATCCCTTATAGAAATCATATTCAAATCGTGGAGCGCTCTCTATTCCTTTTTTTGTTGTTACCAGAATAACACCGTTAGCGGCACGGGAGCCATAAATACCAGCTGATGCATCCTTTAATACTGAGAGGCTTTCTATATCGCCGGGTTCGATAGAATTAAGGTCACGACCAGGGATACCATCTATAACCACCAATACACCGGTGTTTATTGGATTACCGTCGACAAGTTTAGGGATAGTAGATGTTCCCCTGATTGACAATGTTGCATTGTCCGCACCAGGACGACCACTAGCCTGTGTAACAAACAGCCCGGGTAAAAGCCCACTTAGAGCGCTTGATACATTGTTAGTTGGCGCTGATGTAATTTGTTCTGCCGATACTGTTGTGATAGAACCGATAACGTTGACTTTTTTCTGAACTCCATAACCCACTACTACAACCTCCTGAAGCGTAAGAGCTTCTGATGTAAGAGTTATGTCAACATTTGTTTTACCGGCAATCAACATTTCTACTGCCACATAACCTATA
>Ga0209747_1001734_pt1 | contig 11435 bp, 12 predicted proteins | sample BarGraNGADG00311_FD_184498 | JGI IMG/M metagenome (GOLD analysis project Ga0209747, IMG submission 184498) | Arctic peat soil microbial communities from Barrow, Alaska - Barrow Graham LP Ref core NGADG0011-311 (SPAdes) (version 2) | ecosystem: Environmental > Terrestrial > Soil > Wetlands > Peat... | reverse complement strand
CAGATAGATCGAATAGTTAATATTTCCAAGGTCGTGAAAGACAGCTCCGCCGCCGCTTGGCCTCCATAATATGGGGATTTTCAGTTCAGTTGCCCTTCCTATGCGGACTTCCTCCTCTGCTTTAAGGAATCTTCCCAGTACCACGCAGGGATCGTTTATCCAAACTCTGACGGCCGGTTCTGCCAGGATATTCCAGTAGTAGTATTCCCTTTCCAAGTTATCCCAGGGATTGAACGTCGCTTGCTCATCGATCATTAAATAGTCCATGTGCCTCAAAGCCCCATGTTGCGTAATTTCTCAAGGTTGCCCCGCCAATCCTCGTTGTTGAGGGGCGGGCAGTCCTCCGCGCACCTATCCCCCTCGACAATCTGGGCGGCGAAAGCCATGCAGCTGGGATAACCACATTCCTTGCAATTGGTGCGGGGAAGCAGCTTCAAGATGTCGAGCAGCTTGGGCACTACCTGGCTCGTATAGGAGGGAGCCATGTCCCCACGCTTTTCCCATATTTCGTTTATACGGTCCACGATCTTTTTCGCGACCCTCTCGGCATGATCCCGGTCCTTCAGGTTGTTTATGCTTATGACATTTTGCCTCAAGGCATACTTATGCGCGTCCTCGCGCCAGACCAGGGTTGGGGTCTTCGGGTCGTAGAACGCATTTCTCACGCAGGCATTGATATAGGGCAAAGGTTCTCCGAGATCGGTATTTGTTTTGACCCTGGCCACCCATATGGGCGAACCCGGATCACAGGGAGGGGAGAACATCTCAATCTCATAACTATCGATCAGCATCTCGATCGCCTCCTGTCGACGAAGCCTTTGCCTCGATCTTGCCTTCCTCGATTAGTTTGTCTATCTCTTTTACGATTTCCGCCGCCACCCGCTCGGTCAGTTCCCACTCCAGCTCGCCGGGATGCGAGCGGGAGAGCTTATCCTTTATGCCCCATTCGCGAAGCAGGGCGCGGATGTCGATGGTATCCTCTACCTCGCCGCTGTATTTCCTAGTGGCCTCGCGAGCGCAGGCCTTCTCGCATCCATCGACGGTGATGACCGGGAAGTTCTGCGCGAACTTCCTCTCTCCCTCATCCCCCGCGAGGTAGAGGGGGAGACAGAGGGAGACGGTGGTGCCGGGCCGGAGCTTTTCCATAACCAGACGGACGGCGTTCCTCGCTATGGTTCCCTCGGCTTCCGCCTCGCCCGAACAGGAGAGGACGCCGATCATCTTGGGCCTGGCCTCGGCGCCCATTCTACTTTCCCCCCTCGAGCATCCGTTCTATCTCGGCGGCGATATCCGCGGCCATGATCTCGGTGAGCTGCCTTCCCTTGTCTCCCACGTCGAGTACGCCTTCCGGCTGCAAGTCGCGGTGCTTCTTCAAATAATCATGGGTGCGGTGGCTGATATCGGGAATTTTGCCCGTTGCCTCGACGTTCTTGCGAGCGCAGTCCTTGCCACACCCGTCAATAGTGACCACCCGGCTCTTTATAACTTTCTCGCGGGCTTCCTCGTCACCCATGGTAAGGAGGGAGAGGCAGAGGGTATCGGTATCTTCCGGCATCAGGTCCTCGACGATCTTATAAACCGTCTCCCTGCCAACCGAAGCGGTCGCTTTGCCGATGCCGCTGCAGGGTATTATGTAAATCTTGTTCTCTTTCATCTATGAACGGTTCCTTTCCTTACTCGTATTTTTCCTTGAGTTCCCGCTTCACCTTGTCTTCGAGGTAGACAAAGTAATGGTTACAGTCCAAGAGCAGGACACTATCATTCTCAAAGTCGGTCAGTTCGACCTCTACGGCCCACCCCTTGATGTAGGGGTCTTCATTGATGAGTTCCGGGGCTTCCACCAGTTCTTCGTTTACCGCCACGACTATCCCGGTGACGGGTGAGATGATGTCGAGGGCCGTCTTGGTTGACTCCAGTGCGCCTGCCTCATCGAAGATGTTTAGCTTCTTGCCGATTGGCGGAGGCTCGAAAAAGACCATGTCCGAGGCACTCTGCTGCACGTAATCGGAAACACCGAGGCGGGCCCTGCCGTCCTCGACCCTTGCCCAGCAGTCGTTTTCGTTGAAGTAGTAGCCTGCCGCCGGTACCCTGAAAACGAATTTTCCTTCCATGAACTCCCGGAAATCGACCGCTGCCTGGTAAAGTTTGCCATAAGGTTTAGCCTCCTCCGCTCCTCCTTCACGCTCAATGAGTTCCTCGACGCGGGCAAGGAGCAGCTCCAACTTATCTCTCTCGACCACCGGGTTCTTGCCTGATTTGAGGCCCTTCTTTTTCAGCAGCTCGGTGACGATGAGCCTGCGGGCTATTTTCAATCCCCCCTCGCGGGCGAGTTTTGAAGCACAAGCGGTCTTGCATCCGTCTATTACCAGGAGGTCTCCCTGCTGAAGGGCTTTACCGTAACGGGAAGGCGACCTCTGGTAGAGAACGGGGCAGATCAGGCCACCCTCGTTAGCGGTCAAGGCCAGGGCTATCTCTCGCGACAGGGCGCCGGCTTCCTTGTCCAACCCGTTGCAGGGAAGCACTACCCGGCTTCTATCAGGTCTCATTTCCCTCCGCCTCCTCGCGCAGGCTCTTGATCAGCTCCGTGGTCCGCTTCTTGTCGGGAAAGGAGAGGGCGTCCGGGTCACACGTCTTGGCGCAGGCGCGGCAAAAGACGACGCAGTTCTCGGGGTGTGCCACCACGAGTCGCCTCTCCTCGTTTTCCCGGCGCTCGAAGACGCGATGCGGGCAGAACTCGTCGCACTCCATGCAAAAATCGCATTTGCCGTAGTCGATCTCCGGACACCATTGAATCTTCGAGCGCGGCACCCCCATGAAGGTATCCTCACTCATCCTCAGCCACCCCCATTTCATCCAGGGCGCCCCGGACCTTGCCCACGGCTTCCTCGGTTGTCATGTCCCTTATATCCAGAGGCACCAGGTCCTCCTTAACGTCCAAGCCCGCTTCGGAAAAAGCATCCCTGAACATCTTGTACTGCATGTTGGGGGCACAGCCCGCGACGATGATCTTCGGCCTTGACTTGAGGAAGTCCGCCAGGAAGCGGTCGCCGTCCTCCTCGCAGAGTTGAGGGTGAATGAATCCATACTCCACGGGCAGCTCGATCCTCACCCGGTTGATAAAGTCCCATATATCCATTTTGCCGAAACCGGCGCACTTACCGGTGCAGACGCACATTATCAGTCCCGGCTTTTTCTTTTCGGTCACTTGGCTCACCTTCACCTTCCCGTTTTTCCGGCTGCATCGCCCGTCACGTATCCGTCGGCCTGGCTCGGCTTGTAAGAGGCCTCGAAAACAGGCACGCAGCAAGGATCTTCCGCTTTACTTTTCCGTCAACACTGTTATAATACAAATAGTTATTTGTAAAAGCAATGATTTTTATTCGTGAGGTGGAGGCTTGAAGAAACAGGAACCGAGCTGCCGGAGGGACCCCAGGGTAATCGAACTTGCCGATGCTCTCAAGATGCTATCCGACCCGAACCGCTTGCGCATGATGTGCTTTTTGCTTACCGGCGAGAAATGCGTTTGCGACGTCGAACGCGAGCTGGGAATATCCCAGCAATTGACGTCCCATCACCTGAACGTTCTCAAGGAAGCCGGCTTCTTGAAAATGCGGAAGGAGGGGACTTCCTCGCATTATTCGGTGGACCGCGAGTATCTCAAGCAGATAAACGATATGTTCGAGCAATTCCTCAGCTTCCGTAAGGTAAGCTGTTGAGGTCGCGGGGGACAAGATTGTGGACCGTGGTGATAACCCTAAAGAGAAAATAAAATCGGGCGCGGGCGACTTGTTGAGCGGAGACTCCGAGGAACGTGCAGAGCACGAAGAAAAGGTAGATAAAGAGCTGGGCAAGCGCAAGCACCTCGATTTCTTCGACCGCTACCTCTTCGTCTGGATCTTCGTCTGCATGGGAATCGGGCTCGGGATCGGCAAGATCTTCCCCGACCTGGGCACGGCCATCGACAGGGTGAAGATCGGCTTCGTCTCCATCCCCATCGCGGTGGGCCTCTTCATGATGATGTTCCCCATAATGATCCGCATCCGCCTCGAGGACGCCGTCAAGGCCGCGAGGTCCTGGAAGGAACTGGTAGTCGTCATATTTTTTAACTGGCTGATATCACCCTTCTATATGTACCTATTGAGCCGAATATTCCTGCACAACCACCCGGAATACGCCATCGGCGTGGTACTCCTCGGGGTCGCCCCCTGTATAGCCATGGTCCTGATGTGGACCTACCTGGCCGATGGCAACAACGCCCTGGCAATGGTGCTGATGTCCATTAACTCACTGGTTCAGATGTTCATCTTCTCGTTCTTCGCCTATTACCTGACCAAGGGTTACGTGAGCCAGCTGGGATCGGAGGCCACCTTCGACATATCCAGGGTCACTATCCCCAACATCGCCATAACCGTGCTGGTGTTCCTGGGGGCTCCCCTGCTGTTGGGATTCCTTGCCCGACGGTGGCTGCTGAAGACCCATGGCGATGAATGGATCGAGCACAAGCTCTCGCCATGGATGAGGCTGATGGCTATCATCGGGCTGCTCTTCACGCTGATCGTGATGTTCGCCTTGAAGGGCAAGGTCATAGTAGAGGAGCCGGTCGCCGTGTTGCTGGTCGCCATCCCGGTTTCCATTTTCTTCTTCACCATGTTCCTCGGCGCTTACTTCACATCGTGGGGACTTAAAATAAGCTACGAGAATTCGGTGACGGTAGGCCTTACCGGGGCCAGCAATAATTTTGAGCTGGCGATCGCGGTGGCGGCAGCGGTTTTCGGCATCAATTCGCGGGTGGCGCTGGCGACGGTGATCGGTCCCTTGATCGAGGTTCCCATCATGCTGGTCCTGGTTCGCATCGGGCTGCGAACCCGCCGCTTCTTCCCGCGCCAAGATAGGGTCTCAACACGGGGTCAGGCCTCAACATCAACATTGCCATCGAGTGGCTCAATGCCGCGAGATGGTACGAGGTAAACGTCTAGGATATTTTGAGGAGCAGAATGTACGGACTTGACCACTGTATCGCAAAGGTGGAGGAATCAATGTTGATGTTGAGGCCTGACCCCTATCCTAGGCGGATTCTTCGTCCTTGTATTCGGCGCCGGAGGTCACCAGCGTAGGCTCCTGGCCTTTTTCCACGGTGTCCTTGGTCACCACGCAACGGATTATATCGTTGCGCGAGGGCAGTTCGTACATCACGTCGAGCAAGCTCTCCTCCATGATTGCCCGTAGTCCCCTGGCTCCGGTGGTCCGCTGGGTGGCCTTGCTGGCGATCGACTTCAGCGCTCCATCCGTGAAGCGCAACTCGACGCCGTCGAATTCGAAGAACTTCTTATATTGCTTTACCAAAGCATTTTTAGGCTCGGTAAGGATGCGAACAAGATCGGCTTCGGTCAGGCCGTTGAAGGCCGCAATGACCGGCAGGCGGCCCACGAACTCAGGTATCAAGCCGTATTTCAGCAGATCCTCGGGCATCACCTGATCGAGTATCTCCCCTATATCCTTATCCTCGGGCTTCCTCACGTCGGCGCCGAAGCCGACGCCTTTGGTACCAATCCGGCTTTCCACGATCTTTTCCAGACCGGAGAAAGCGCCGCCGCATATGAAGAGGATATTGGTGGTATCGATCTGGATAAATTCCTGGTGAGGGTGTTTGCGACCGCCCTGTGGCGGTACGCTCGCCACCGTACCCTCCAGGATCTTGAGCAAGGCCTGCTGAACTCCCTCGCCCGAGACATCCCTGGTAATGGACGGGTTCTCGGATTTGCGCGCTATCTTATCGATCTCGTCTATGTAGATGATTCCGGTCTCCGCCCTCTTGACGTCATAATCGGCCGCCTGGATCAGCTTGAGCAGGATATTCTCGACATCCTCGCCCACGTATCCGGCCTCGGTTAGGGTGGTCGCGTCCGCTATGCAGAACGGCACGTTGAGCACGCGGGCAAGGGTCTGAGCCAGGAGGGTCTTGCCGCAGCCGGTCGGCCCCAAGAGGATGATGTTGCTTTTCTGCAACTCAACGTCGTCGTCGGAATATGCGCCCACTTGAATTCGCTTGTAGTGATTGTAAACGGCCACCGACAGGATCTTCTTCGCCTTGTCCTGGCCAATGACGTAATCGTTCAGGAAGTCGTAAATCTCGCTCGGCTTCGGCAGCTCCTCGAGGCGCAGTTCCGGAGTCTCGGTAAGTTCCTCCTCGATGATCTCATTGCACAGATCGATGCACTCATCGCAGATATAGACCCCGGGACCCGCTATAAGTTTCTTAACCTGCCTCTGGCTCTTTCCACAGAAGGAGCACTTGAGCAGATCTCCTCCCTCTCCAAACTTCGCCATTGCCTAAGACCTCCGGTTGTTTATTTCTTTATCGACTGTTCCTCTTCGGTCCTTTCGATCACCGCATCAATTAAGCCGTAAACCTTTGCCTCACTGGCGGTCAGTATGAAATCCCGGTCGGTATCGTTCCTTATCTTATCCAGTGATTGTCCGGTGTGTTCGGAAAGGATGGTATCGAGGAGTTCCCTCAGGCGCAGGATTTCCTTGGCGTGCAGGTCGATATCGACCGCTTGCCCTTGTGCGCCCCCCGCCGGCTGGTGCAACAGCACTCTGGCATGGGGCAGCGCAAAGCGTTTACCCGGTGCGCCGGCCGTAAGCAGGGTAGCCGCTCCCGATGCCGCTTGCCCTATGCAGATGGTCGAGACATCGGACTTGACGTACTGCATTGTGTCGTAGATGGCCAGGGTGGAAGTAACAACGCCGCCGGGGCTGTTTATATAGAGGTGAATGTCCTTCCCTGGATCCTCGGAATCGAGATGCAGGAGCTGGGCCATAATCAAGTTAGCCACATGATCGTCTATATCGGTGCCGAGGAAAATAATCCTGTCCTTCAAGAGGCGGGAGTAGATATCAAACGATCTCTCGCCGCGATTGGTCTGTTCGATAACTATTGGTATCAGGCTTGTCGGCATACAGACATCATCCTTTTCTAATCGATGTTATTCTTCCCTGGATTATACTTTTCTTGTAGAGATTCCAGGATGATACTCGTCGCTAATCCTCTTGGGGCTCCTCAGCGGTTGCCTCGGCTGCTTCTGGTTCTTTTTCCTCGGCCTCTTCCGGCTCCGCTTCCCCTTTGCCCGCGGCCTTATTTCCTCCTTCACCGGCAAATACGGCATGCTCGCCCAAAAACTTGAGTGCCTTCTGCTGGCTTAATTCCTCCTGGAATTCCTCCATGCTTCCGCGTTTATCCAGAGCGGCCCGGTAGTCCTCGGGCTTTATTCCCAGCATCGCCGCCAGCCGCTCGATCTCGTCCTTTACCTCTTCGTCGCTTACCTCGATGCCCTCGGAGCGGATCACCGATTCCAGAACCAGCTCGTTGCGGATCAGCCTTTCGGCCTCCTCCTCGAACTCCTCCTCCATGCGTTTCTCTGTGTAGTCCATGGCCTTCAAGTAGCTGTCGAGTGATATCCCCCTGCCCGCCAACCGGGCTTCCAGCTCCTGCTCGCGCTGGTGGGCGTAGTCATGCAGCATCTTTTCCGGTATCTGAACGTCGAGCTGCTTGGCAATATATTCCAGGGCCTGCATGCGCACAGATTCCTCGGCCTGGGACTTCTTAGCCTCCTCGAGCCTGGTCCTGATGTCGGCCTTAAGCTCGTCGAGGGTATCGAACTTGCTGGCTTCCTTGGCGAAGTCGTCGCCGGCCTCGGGCAGCTTCTTCACCTTGACCTCCTTCACGATGACTTTGAAAGAGGCCGTCTGGCCCGCCATATTCTCGACCGGGTACTGCTCCGGCATCTTCACCTTGACGTCCAGGATGTCGCCCTTGCGCTTCCCGCTGAGTTCCTTGTTGAACTCCGGCCAGATCTCCTGGCTGCCCACCTCCAGCATGAAGTCATTGCCGGAGCTTCCCTCGAAGGGTTCATTGTTTACCGAACCCTCGTAATCGATCAGCGCGAAGTCGCCTTCCGCCAGAGTCTTTCCCGATGCCACCTCCAGGGTGGCGAACTTATCGCGCATGCCGTCGAGTACCCTCTTGATGTCCTCCTCTGTGACCTCCTCATTCGGCTTCTCGACCTCGACACCCTTGTAATTCTCCACCTCTACCCTGGGCTTTATCTCCACCGTCGCGTCGAAGAGGAGAGGCTTTCCCTCCTCGATCTCGATCTCGTCCAATTCGATCTCCGGCTCCGCGATGGGTTCGATCCCCAGTTGTTTGAGGGCCTCGGCGTAGTAATCGGGCAGGTTTGACTGCTTGACCTCTTCGTAGATGGGTTCCATTCCCAGGCGGGCCTGCAGGACGCGCCGGGGCACCTTCCCCTTGCGGAATCCCGGCACCGCTACCTCGCGGGCCAGATCGCGAAAGGCGCGGTCTATGGCCTTCTTTATGTCCTCGGCCGGCACCTCAACCTTAACTGTTACCTTATTCGGCTCCAGTTCCTCCAACTCAACTTTCAAAGCCACCTCTCGAACTCCTTCCAATCACTGAAACATAAGCATCGAAAAAAATCCCCACTACCAAAATGGGCGGGTGCTGGAAAATTCTGGTGCGAGAGGGGGGATTCGAACCCCCACGGTAAAACCACTGGGTCCTAAACCCAGCGCGTCTGCCAATTCCGCCACTCTCGCCCATTTTTTCCTTCTCGACAGAACGCTCATAATGCTACTACAGGGCTAGAAGCATCGCAACAAAGCTGCTGGCCCGTGCTATAATTCAGCTTGGTAGGGGCCTGGAAATCCGTCTTGAGGTCCCGCCGATTTATTACAAGCGCCTGTAGCTCAATGGATAGAGCAGCGGACTTCTAATCCGCAGGTTGGAGGTTCGAGTCCTCCCAGGCGTGCCAGAAAGATCATGGTGGGAGTAGCTCAGCTGGCAGAGCACCGGGTTGTGGCCCCGGAGGTCGCGGGTTCAAGTCCCGTCTCTCACCCCAAGCATAGCAAGCGGTAGCTTTATGCTCCCGCTTTCTGGTTTTTCCCTTAGAAGAGCCAAAAAAACAAGCGAGGCTGAGAGACCTCGCACTATTTAGTGATCAATTTCCCGGCGATCAGGTTGAACAATCGAGCCGGTGAAGCTATAATTATAGGTGCTGATTCTTGATATTTTGACAGGCTCTTCGTCTTCCTACTGCAATCCAATGATTTGTTGAAGAGGGGCTATCAGATAGACGGGTGCTATTGCATAGAAAACTCGGGGGAATGAAAAAGGGGGAGATCATGGCCATTAATTCCAGATTCACAAAGCCCTTGATGCTCGTACTGCTATTGCTACTGCCGCTTTTCTTGCTGGCTGCCGGATCGATTGGCAGCCTGGCACTAGCCTCACCCGGTCCGGGCTGGGAACTTCATGCCACGGTTCCGGGCGTCCTGTTCGGGTCGATTTCCGCAGTTGATGCATCGACCGCGTGGGCTACGGGGACAAGTCCGACGACGGGAATTTTCAAGACTGTTGACGGAGGGACGACCTGGACTGCCCAGGTAACAGACCCTGACTATAGCAGCATATCCCCGGTAAATGCCTCCATTGCCTATGCCGTGGGAGGAAGGACTGTAAGTAAGACCACCGACGGCGGGGCGACCTGGAACACGATCTATAGCGACGGCTCACTCTCCGCTATCAAAGTCCGTGCCTTCGATGCCAACAACGTATTGGTTGCTGGAGGCGTAAATGAAAACATAGGCACGCTCGGCAGGGCCTTCATTGCCAGGTCATCTGATGGAGGAGCAACTTGGACCATTTTATACCAAGCCACGATCCATTCCACCATCGCTGACCTATCAGCCCCGACCCCAGACGTTATCTGGGTGGCGGTCACATCATATGAAGCACCCACTCCCAATGGATTTATCGCAAAGACGGCCGACGGCGGCGCAACCTGGAATGATGCGAGCGTAAAGCCCGGTACGAACACTGTCAGTGGGACGAACAGCGTTATCTCGGCCGTTGATGCAAATACGGCCTGGACGTCTTATCGCGTTGCGGATGGAGACTCGTCGACTACCGCTGTTTTCAAGACCACGGATGGGGGCGCTACCTGGATCTCAAAATACTCATTATTCATTCAGCATGGTGGAAAAGCATTAATCACCAGTGTTGATGCTAATGTCGCTTGGGTGACATTTGATAGCCAGTATCCTTTCTTTGACGCGTATCCTCTCTTCGGCATAATTGTCAAGACAATAGATGGTGGCGCAAACTGGATAACTCAGAAAGTCACTCCTGGCGATGCTTTGACCGCGGTAAGCGCCTTGAACACGAACCTGGCCTGGGTGACGGGCGGTCACACTAACCCAGGCTCGCCGACCCCAGTCTCAAGCATCGTCTTGAGAACAACCGATGGCGGAGGTTCGATCAGCGTTCCTGCCGTGACGGCGGTTACTCCCACCGCTGCTGGCCAGCTTACGTTTCTGGTTAGCCTTACCGTTACGGGGACAGGCTTCCAGCCGGGAGCTACCGTGAGCCTGAAGCGAGGCGGAAGCGTGATAGGTGCCTCGAGCGTGAGCGTTGATTCGGATACGCAGATTACCGCCTCTTTCTTCTTATTCGGGGCGGATGCAGCCACTTACGACATCTTGGTAACCAATCCCGATGGTAGCCAGGGAACGCTGGCTTGGGGCTTCAACGTCACCCCGGCGTTCCCGGCCTGCGGGTTGGGTTCCGGCTCGGCCGTCCTCATGCTTGGGCTGGCCCTGGGATTGCTTTCTCTCGCGGGATCGACCCGGATAAGGGGGCGAAGGCGCTAGTCATAATAACTGGTAGACAGTAAGAAGTTGATTACGAGCAGGCAGTCCCAAGGCTGCCTGCTTCGCTGTCTATGCTGGAATATCTCCGTGAGCGGGAGTAACTCAGTTTGCAGATTACACCCATGTAATCATCTTCTTCCAGCCATCTCTGGAATTATGATTTCCCTGCTTAGGCCATAAATCCTGCTTCTAACTTCGTCCACGGTGCGACCCCAAATAATTACCCTGTAGAAAGAGGGCGGGTGTTACCGCCCTCTGACTTCGCAAGATGGTAATCTTTGGTAATTACTTTTTCCTGTGCCTCACCCTTATCGAACCGGCCAGAGAAAGCAGGCCTAGCGATATGCCAAGCATTAGCATTCCTAGCCCACTACCGAAGCCGCACGCGCTGGGAGCCGTCACGGAAAAGCCGCCGGCAAGAGTGACGCTGTTTCCACCCGGGTTACTAACTATCAGATCATAGGCACCAAGCGCCGCTCCGGTGAGATCGAAAGTACAATTTATCTCATTGGCGGAGACAACATTTACATTCGTAGCATCGATCACTTTTGCCGCCGATGTATTTTCCAACCGTACGGTGGCCCCCGCCTTGAAGTCGCTACCGGCTATAGTTGCAGCCAGTCCCGCATTGATATCCATCCCAGAGTTTGGAGCGATAGAGGCGATGGACAAGTGAGGCACAACCTCGGGACCCAACCTCCAGACAC
>Ga0209747_1001733_pt1 | contig 11435 bp, 10 predicted proteins | sample BarGraNGADG00311_FD_184498 | JGI IMG/M metagenome (GOLD analysis project Ga0209747, IMG submission 184498) | Arctic peat soil microbial communities from Barrow, Alaska - Barrow Graham LP Ref core NGADG0011-311 (SPAdes) (version 2) | ecosystem: Environmental > Terrestrial > Soil > Wetlands > Peat... | reverse complement strand
CGGCATGGGGCGATCCCGGGGGCAATCTAGTCGTGTTGGCGGAGCCGGGAAAGGGAAATGAAGGACTCCTTGCCAGCGCGCTTTCCGCCCTCCCGCCCGGATGCGGTTTTGTGGCGGTGAGACCTTCGGGAGAGGGAGAAACCATTTTGCCCGCCCTGCTCCGCGAGCTGAAGGAGCGGGAAGGCTTGGAGCTCTCGGGGGAGGTCTTCATGGGGCTGGGCTGGGCTTCTAATAAGCTGGCGAGGCTGCAGCAAAACCTGGAGGATATTTACCGGCCGAAAGCCTTTCTCGCGGTCGCCCCCGTAATTCCCAGTTATTCCCAGGAAATTGTCGGCGACGCCCTGACCTCCAACACACCATTGGATATCTGGGAGGCGATTGTAGCCGAAAGGCCATGGATGACAGCGAATTTCAGGAGGATGCTGAGGATCTGGCTGCCGGTCTTCATAGCCTGCTGCCTGCTCGCCACCGCCGCCACTCTGGCCTTTGACGTCCGCTGGAAATTCGTCTTCGGGCCGGCCGCCGGGCTCGTGCTCTCGTTATGGTTCATCTATTATGTTGCCTCCTGGCGGGGATTGCGACTCGAGGGCGGCAGGGCGGAGATGGAGAGGGCGTCCACCATAGCCGTCCTTCTCGCGCCGAATGGTGCATGTCCAACGAGGACGGTGCTAACCTCGGACGGCTGCCTTGAGTTCCGTAAGCTCCCCGAGGACGTTCGTTCGAGATACCCGGCGGGGCAAATCGAGTTTTGGGGCAGCGTGCTGCGGGGTAAATTCCTATTGGAAGAGGGAACCATGCGCCGCCTGCTAAATCTAATATGGGAGGAAAAAGAGCAGGGCAACCGGCTCGATGATCCGACGGGCACCGGGAATTAGGTTAAAATGGGTAGCAATGCATATAAATGAAGACCACTCGAAGGTAAGAGTTCTCAAGTTTCTGCTCTGCCTGCTGTTCACCTTGATTGTAGTATTCTTTATCGTCCAGGTGTCCTTGAGCTCCAGCAATGAATACAAGGCTTCGGCCAACGAGAATCTGGAGGCCAAAGGCAGCGAGCAAACACAGGCTGAGCAGGGCTCATTCAGAGCGGCCTTGGAACGCTTGGCGGCACTCGATATAAAAAAGCTCTCGCCTTCCTGGGAACTATCGGTCAGCGGCGAGGTCTTCATGGCCGATGAGGGCGATTACCTGTATCTGACCGGCACCAGCGGCCGTGTGATGGCAGTCAAGGCCTCCTCGGGGAGCACGCAATGGAGTCTGGACCTCGGCGTTTGGGTCTCGGCGCCGCCTACCGTGCAATCGGGCGTCGTCTACGTCGGGGCGACAAACCACGTGCTCTACGCCCTTGACGCCGGAAGCGGCGCCCTGCTTTGGTACTACACCTGCCAGGGCGAGATACTTGCGGAGCCGGTAGTGAGCGACGGTTCCGTCTTCGTCTGCGCCGACAACAATTCGGTTTATAACCTATCCCACCGCCTCTATGCGCTGGACGCGCGAAGCGGAACCCTGAAGTGGACTTATGACACCGACAGCTGGACACCTTCGCCGCCGGCGGTCACTCAAGACGCGGTCTATCTGGGCGGATACCATCGTGAGGTTTATGCTCTCGACAAACTGACCGGCCGTAAGCTCTGGTCTTTCGCCGCCCCCAACATCGTCTTGTCCTCACCTCAGGTGGCATCCGGACAGATAGTATTCACCTGCGTCGACGGCTGGGTTTATGCGCTCGACGCCGCCAGCGGCTCGCAGCAATGGTCGGTGAAGCTCCCCGGCTTCATCTCGCTCGGTCCCAGCGACGGCGACGGCAACCTCTATGTCTGCTCCTCCAAGAGCACCCTGGTGGCGCTGTCGCTTGCCAAGGGGGATAAGCTCTGGAGCTTCGAGGATAAGTCTTTCCTCTCCTGTTCGCCCGATCCGGTTAGCGGTAATATCTTCGCCTTCGACTCCAACGGGAAAACCTACAGCCTCTCCATAAGCAACGGGGAGCCGCAGAGATTATTGATAGCACCTCACGATTTTGCCAAGCCGCCGCTCGTAAAGGGCGGCTATATCTACGGGAGCTCCTCGGACGGCTTTGTCCGCGCTTATCCCATCCCTTAGAATGGTGCCGTGTCTTCTTTCTCCAGTATTAACAAGGGTGCCGGCATGTTAAGATTTGGGACTGAAAAATGAAGACACGGCACCTTCGTCCGGTGACGTATTGAAAGCCCAGTGGAGCTGAAGTGACTCCGAAATCATCAAGAACAAGATCCGGGAAAACCTGGAAGGAAAAACTAACTTCCGAACTCGCCTACACCATTTTGATCTGCCTCACCATCTTTCTCTACATTATCCTCGCCCTTATGGCATTGGCGCCCAATGGAACCGTGGGCAAGCTGTCGCCCATTCAAGACGCGGTACAAAGAAATTCCTATCTCGTGAAGCTGCTCAACGTCACGGGTGTCAACCATATGACCAACCACCAGATGATACTGGTCTTCTTGGTGCTCCTGCTGCTTATCCTGTTGGCCTACGCCTGGGCGGTGCTTTTCTTCCGGACTCGCCAGGACAAAGGCCTACTGTCGATACTCGCCCTCACCGTGCTGCTATGCGCCCTGCTGACCGTGATTCCCCCACTGGTGAGTAAGGATACCTTCTCGAATATCTTTTACGGCAAGATCGCGGTGCGTTACCACGACAACCCCTACCTGATCACTCCCCAGCGCTTTTCGAGCGACGAATTGATGGCCTACACCAGCCTCAATTGGAAAAATACGGCAATCGTTTACGGGCCCCTGCATACATATTTTTCCATGCTGCTCAACCTCGTGGCCGGTCAGAGCATCACCTCGAATATCTTCGTCTTCAAGGCGGCCATGGCTTTTTTTCACCTGGTTAATGTCCTGCTTATCTGGTCCATCCTGGGATTGGTCGCGCCCAGGAGGCAGCGATGGGGGACTCTGATCTACGCCTGGAACCCGATATCTTTGCTTATCGGGGTGGGCGGCGGCCACAACGACTTGATGATGATGACTTTAGTGCTGGCCGCCCTCTATTTCCTTTTGAAGGACAAGCGATGGCCGGGCTATCTTTTTCTCGTCCTCTCGGTCTTCATCAAATACATAAGCGTAATATTGGTGGTTGCGCTCGTCCTTTATTTTCTCAACAAGAGGGATGGCTGGCGCGACAAGCTGCACGATCTTGTCCTCTACGCCGCTGTATTCCTGGTTATCGCCGCGGTCTTGTTCCTGCCCTTCTGGGCCGGCTTCAAGACCTTCGATTCAACCATTCGCAACTTGCAGTTGAAGAACCTCACGAGCGTGGGAGGCCTGTTGGGCTCGGCATTCTACGCCATCTTCCGCTTCGTGCTGCGCATCCCGCCTTCGTTCGCCAAGACCGCCGGCCAAGTACTGGCCGAGGTACTGCTGCTGCCGATCTTTCTACTCACGCTGTGGTTCGCTCCCCGGAGGGCCAAGGAACGCCGGGATATCCCCGACATGTTCTTTTTCGTCACCCTTGCCTACCTCCTGACCGCCAGCTACTACATGCCCTGGTACATGATATGGCTTCTGCCCTTCATCGCCCTGAGGCCGTGGGACAGGCTGACCAAATACAGCCTGGGTATCGGAACGGCTACGATTTATCTGGGTTGTGACGTTCATCCCTATTGAATGTTGCTATTGCCCTGCCACTCGGCCGGCAAGAAGCTCCGTGTCAATGACGGAATAGCGACGCAGTTCATTCCCGGCGATTGTGCTTGGAAAGGTCTCGCCTCCATCTGAAGAAATCCAGCAGGTACCGCCGCTCATCCTCGGACATGTCGTACCAAAGGTCGATCATTTCGCGGATGGTTTCATCCAGGTGCTCGCCGTCCTTGCGTTCAACCGCCCTTGATTCCTCCAGGAAGTAGCTGAGTGGCTTGCCCAGTGAAGTGGCAATGCGCTCGAGATTACCGAGACTGGGCCGCCTCTTGCCCAGTTCATAATTGGAAAGGGCCGCCTGTGTAAGGCCGACATTTGCCGCCAGTTGATCCTGGGAAAGTCCGGCTTCTTCCCTCGCTTTTTGGATTCTTCTTCCAATCTGTTCGTAGATCATTTTCGACCTGCCAAATTTTTCGTCATTACGATACGTTTTCCATTATAAGCAAGCCATGGGATTAAAAACAAAACGTGTTGACAATCATAACATATTGTTATATATCAAGGGTATGGTCCTAGTAATGCTGCCCATTGACCGCTAGGATTACGACATTTCGTTATGGGAAAGGGGTTGATCTGATCATGGATAATGCACAATTAAAGGAAAGGGAGTCAGCATTAAGGGCACAGGTACGGGGTAAGCTGGCTGAAATACCTCAGGCCTCATTGCAGGAAATGCTGGCGAAGAGCCGCTGGAACTGCGATTCACACTGGATGATGGCCTTGGTCATTAATGCCGGATGGGAGACGGCAAACAGGGTCAATCTGGAGGTGGTGAAGGCAACGGGGAAAGCGGAAATGCACAGGCTGATGAAGCTGGTGGGGATTAAGGAGGTTTCCACGGATGAAGAATTCGGACTGCTGGTAATGATGGCCATGGCAGTCTTTACCACCAGCGACTACTGGGAGTACGAGACACGGGGATTGCCCTCCGGGGATATGAAGGCCTATATCAGCCGCTGCTATGCCTACACAAAAACCAGAAGCATTGGAGTCGAAAGGGATTATGAGTGCGGCTGTTTCGGACTGCGGGCCGGATGGTACGAGGCGATGGGAGTGGATGTCGAGGAAGTTCTGATCCGTTGTTTGAAGAAAGGGGGCTCACAGTGCGAGATCCACCTCGAGAAGCGCGATAACCTGATCTGCCGCCTGCGGCGGCCGACGGATAGCGTGGGTTAGTGCGGCCGCCATTTTGGAGGTGAACATGAAGACACTTGATAGATCGGAGCTCAAGGAACTGCTACTGAAATGCTGGATGACTCACGATGCGTCTTGGTTTTACAGCTGCCTCCAGGAATTGGGAATAGAGTCAACCAACCGAATCAATAAAGCCGCTATCCGGTCGCTGGCCGCAATCGAGCTTCCAAGAATTATCAGAGCTTTGGCAATTGAGCTTGCCCAGCCTCCTACCTTTGAGCAATTGAAACAGGTGATCGATGGCGCCTTCAGCGTGGTCAAGGGCGATTTCATGGACTTCGATTACTCCTTCCCTCTAGAGAACATCCTGGAATGGAGGATGAACAAGTGCTTCGCTTATGAGGGAATGAAGAGGCTGGGAATTGACGATCGCTATGAATGTGGCATTCTCTACAGGGTCTGCTGCTGGATCGAGGGCTTGGGAGTCGAATACGAGATTGAATCGCCTATCCGCGGATGCTTGATGCATGAGAAAGGGTTCTGTTCGAGCCGCTTGCGGTTCAAGTTTTAACCTCCACATTGGGGTCAGCCCCCTTTGTGGAGGGGCTCCACAAAGGGGGCTGACCCCAATGTGGATCCCAATGTGGAGTTAGCCTCGGCCGGCGATCATCACATTCTCTACGGCAACGGTCGGGGCACCCAGGCTGCCGGCGAAGGGCATGAAATTCAGATCATCGCCGATGGCCACCACATCTCTCAAAAATTCCAGAGCGGTTCCGGCCAGCGTTATTTCACGCAACGCCTGCACCGGCTTGCCCCCCTCTATCTTCAACCCCAATGCACCGAGGGATATCTCGCCGTTAACCGGGTTCGCCCCGGCGTGGGCCCCGACCACCTGAAGGATGAGGACTCCGTCGCCGACCTGGCGCAGTATATCCTCGCGCCCGCCACTGCCCGGCTTTAAATACATGTTGCTCGGGCCGACGTGCGGCCTATCCCTGAACGACCCGCGGCTGGCATTGCCGGTGCTCGTAGTACCGGACCGGGCGGCGGTGTAGCTGTCGTGCAGATATCCCTTGAGGATGCCTTGCGAGATCAGCTCCTTTAGCTGCGAGGGCACCCCCTCGTCGTCAAAGGGAGATGTCGAGGGCCCGGCCTTCAAGAGGCCGTCGTCGATCAGCGTGACCATCTGGTTTGCGATCCGCTCCCCTACCTTTCCGGCCAGGAACGAGCGACCCTTGAGCACCGCTTCCGCCGAAAGGGCGGAGGCGATTATGGCGATGAATTCCGCCGCGACGAAGGTGTCGAGGATCAGGGTCGAGCGGGCGGAGGGAGCGCTCCTCGCGCCGAGCAGGCATACCGCGCGCTCGGCGGCGTCCTTTGCCACCTTCTTAAGATCCAGCTGGGAAGGCTTGATCCCCTGATCGAAGGAGAATCCCGACTGCGATTCGTCGCCCTGCTTGGCAATGGGGGAAACGTAGCAATAGCAATCCGATGATCGGTAGTACCCGGAAACGCCGGCCGTGTTGGCAATTGCCACTTCCGCTATGGTGTCGGCATATACGGAAGACTCCACCTGCGTTATACGGCTGTCGGCTGAGCAGGTAAGCCCTTCCAGTTGCAGGGCCATCTCTACCTTGCGGTCGGTGGACACATCCCTGGTCTCGTCATCGTAGATATCGAGCCCCGCCTGGCTGTAATCGCTGAAACCGGGGAGCACGTTGTTTTCATCCGGCGTGCTGAAGAGGGCATTGGCACCGGCTTCCTCTATGGCCCGGGAAACCTCGGGCCAATCCAGACTGGTGCAATAGGCGTATCCCAGGCGCCCCTCACTTATAGCCCTCACGCCGACGCCGCGATTGTGCGAATAGCGCAGGCCTTCCACCTCCCCGTTGTAGGCGGTCACCGCCGTGCCGCGGTGCTCCTGCACGAAGATCTCCAGCTGCGTGCCCGCGCTTATAAGCGATCGGCCTCGCTCTACCCAATCCTGGGCCAGCTCCTGAAGATTGTATTCCTCCGCCATCTACATCACCTCCGTGGTGCCGCCGACGACCATCTCTCTCACTCGCAGGGTGGGCTGGCCGGTGCATACCGGTACGCCCTGTCCGTCCTTGCCGCACATGCCGGTATCGAAATCCAGGTCATCGGCTATGGCATCGATGTCGGTCAAGACCCGCGGCCCGTTTCCCACCAGCGTCGCTCCCTTAACCGGCTCCGCCATCTTGCCCTGGCGTATCATGTAGCCCTCGGCAATAGAAAATATAAAATCTCCGGTCACGGGATTGACCTCGCCGCCCCCCAGCTTCTTGGCAAATATTCCCAGAGGTGTATCGGCGATTATTTCCTCGGGTTTGGCGTCTCCGATGTTGATGAAGGTGTTGGTCATTCGCGGTATCGCGACGTGGCGATAGGACTGCCTGCGCCCGTTGCCCGTCGGCGCCACCCGGTCGCGCCTGGAACGCTTGAGGTCGTTGATGAAATTGAGCAGGATACCGTCCTCGATGAGTGGGGTCCTCCGCGCCCTTACGCCTTCGTCATCGTAGTTAAAGGAGCCCCAGCGGTTCTTGAGGGTGGCGTCGTCATAGGCGTTGACGATGGAGTTGGCCACTTTCTGGCCGATCTTTCCCTCGAAGACGGAGGCGTGTTTGTAGATTGCGTCGGCCTCCAGGCTGTGGCCGCAGGCCTCATGGAATAATACGCCGCCGGTGCCATTGCCGATAACCACGGACATCGGCCCCGAAGGGGCAGGCCGGGCGTCGAGCATGGTTATGGCCATAGCAGCGGCGTCGTGCCCCAGACGCTCGGCCGGAAAGCGCTTGAACATCTCGTAACCACCCAGCACCCCGGGCGCTTCGTAGCCGGTCTGTATCTCGCCGTTCCTGGCCGCCACCACCTGTACCACCATGCGAACCCGTATCCTGGTGTCGCGCACGATCTCGTCAAGGGAATTGGCGATGAAGATCTGCTGGCGGCTGTCGCCCAGTACGGCCACCACCTGTACCACCTCGCTGCCCGACGCCCTGGCCGCCTCGTCCGCCTTGTGCAGAAGCGCTATCTTGTCTTCCCTGGGAAAGTCTTTCAGATCGATTTCAATCGGGTGCTCCCCGAGTATTGACAATATATTCCATTTCTTTTCCAGGTCAATCTCGGCTCTCTCTCCGCCGCGCACCGCGGAGGCCGCCACCCGGGCCGTTTCGAGCAGTGAATCCTCGCTCAGGTCGTTGGTGTAAGCATAAGCGACAGACTCGCCGATAATCACCCGTATGCCGGCACCGCTCTCGCTGCCGGTCGTATTTTCCTCGATCTTCCCCTCTTCCAGGCGCAGGTTGTATCCCTGCCGATTCTCGGCGAATATCTCCGCGTAATCGCCGCCCCTTGATAGTGCTGCTTGTATGACCCGGCGCGCCGTTTCCTCTTCTATCAACAAAGATTTACCTCCCTAAATCATCATGAAGGGCCCATCCGTTTCAAATATTATTCCCAGCAGGCGATCTTGCTTTGCCCGCGTAAAGACTCTAGCGTATTGGACGGCTCCTTCGAAAGTCGTAAATGGCATAATATTCATTGGATCGGCTTTTTTCGGTGCAGATCGGGGGCTGCAATGGCTATGTTGAGGGTGGGCACATCCGGCTGGCATTACCCGCATTGGAAGGGAGTTTTATACCCGGTCGGGTTAAAAACCGATGCGTGGCTGTCTTTCTATGCCGAGAGTTTCGATAATGTCGAGGTCAACAATTCCTTCTATCGGCTGCCCAGCCGGGAGACATTCTCGTCGTGGGCGCGAAGCGTTCCGGGCGACTTTATTTTTGCAGTGAAGGCAAGCCGCTATATCACCCATCGAAAAAAGCTGAAGGATCCGGAGGAGCCACTGCAGAGGTTGATGGAGAGCGCGGCTGGTCTGGGAAGCAAGTTGGGACCGATTCTCTTCCAGCTTCCTCCTCGTTGGAACAGCAACCCGGAAAGGTTACGGCAATTCGTAAAAGCCCTTCCACCGGGCCGCCGCTATGCCTTTGAATTCCGCGATCCTTCATGGTTTAACGAAGAAGTGTACGGCATACTGCGCGAAGGCAACTGTGCCTTTTGCGTCGCGAGTTCAAGGAACCTTCCCTCGGTGCGGCAAGTCACGGCCGATTTCTCGTTCATGCGCTTTCATGGCGGAAAGCTGCCCGGTGGTAAGTATTCACGGGACGAGCTTAAAGAAGCCGCCGACTTCACAAGCGGGCTGTTGAGCGGGGGCAAAGACGCTTACGCCTATTTCAATAATGACGCGCATGGCTATGCCGTCCAAAATGCCAGGGACTTCAGAGAATTACTCGCAGAATAGGAAAGAGCAGGCCAGGGTGGTTATTCCCTGACCTGCTCGGTTCCACTAAACGCAGGTGTTCAATGCGCCGCAGTTACAGCCAACATATCTGGCTTGTGGTAATTATTTTGGCCCAGGGCCCGGCAGGAACGGAACTCGCATCAACAAATTGCCAGCTGACTTTGTCTATGTCAGAAAGACCGAGATAGTCCCTTACGGCGGGAGATACGTCAAGCCCCGCGTTGCGGTTTGCTTTGCTCTTTGGTTTGCTCGTCCCAAAGACATAACCGACATCGTTCTCACCGTAAGGTCCGACGTCCTCCCACTGGGCGTAGACCGTCCTACTTCCCTTGGTGATTTTTATCCACTGATTCTTACAACAGGATTCGAGCCGCCCCCACTTCTTGGTGCCCCACCAGTAAACATTGCTCACATTCGTTCTCCGGTTGCCATTTGCGTTGAAGTCGTTGTACGGCAGCGCAAAATAAAAGGGGTTTTCCTTGGGCGTGAACTTCGCCGGGTAATAACCATTTCTATTATTGGGATCGTCCACTCCTCCGTAGTGCTGTTGCCACAACTCGTCCCAGGCGCTTGGGCTGTTTGAAATATAACTATTGTCTGCGCTTGCCTCTTCTCCCACCCAGAAATACGTCGTAGTGACATTTGAGTGAATTGGATACGCCATGCTTGTCGTACCCGCCGAGAAAGCCAGACCGCAGTTAATCATGACAATCGCTGCTACCATCAAACCAATAACCAAGCCAAACCTCTTTTCCACTTTGACTCCTCCTCTTTGTTTCTAACCTTGTGAAGACTCGTCATGTCGGATAGGGGTAATTTTGTCACCTCCCTTCACGTGATAAAGAGCAATTACATGGGCATGGGGGGGTAAAAACACGCATGAGAACGTAGATATTTTCAAGACAGATGCGGTTTGCTTTTTGCGCATTGGAATCGTGGCCATTTTGTTTGCCTCACGGGACTGCTTCGTCCCTTGTTGCCTGATGGCGCGGAGGAAACAGCAGCTGAAGCATCCGGACTTTTGTTGGCCATCGATTTTGTGGGCATCAGGATGTCGGCATTTCCGCGTAACCCATCAACCGTGCAAGCTCGTCCTCAACCTCTTCATGCATCTCTGATAGCTGTGGTGATTCGTGGTTCCCTCTGGTTATCGACAATAGCTAGAAAAAGATTAGTGACAGCGGGAGCGTGTAAACGGTGATTTCGAGTTGCGTAAACTTCAGGATTTATGGGTCGAAAGCAGGATGCTGTCGTTTCCGCCCGATAGTTTTTAGGGTCAGTCTTTGGGTATAAAAGTGTATGCAGTCAGGGCAAATAAAGCGATACTTAAAGCTTGATCCCCATCCCGCGGCGAAAGGAGTACTGAGGTGGTGACACCTGCATCCGGAATCTCCGCCAAGCGCTATGATGATGTCAGAAGTGAGGCATATACACAATGCTCGGGAAGGCGTCAATTGCGTCATGCCCTTGACATCGGAGCGTATTATGCTAGATTCCTAGATAAGAATTATTATTAATAAGGATAGGAACGTCATGGATCTTCCCGAAGAAGATATTAAATCGCGTATGGATCACTTCAAGGAAGCCTTGAGAATCTCAGGCGTTAAACTTACCCATCAGCGTATCGAGATATTCCGTGAGGTAGCGAAGACCGGCGATCATCCGGACGCCGAGACGATCTACAAGCGTGTCAGAAAGAGGATCCCAACCATATCGCTGGACACCGTGTACCGCACCCTGTGGCTGCTGAACGACATGGGGCTCATCACCACTCTCGGGCCTCAGCGAGGCAGGGTGAGGTTCGATGGAAACGTCAGCCCGCACCATCACTTCGTATGTACACAGTGTGGCACTGTCGGTGACTTCTACAACCAGGACTTCGACAACTTAGAAGTTCCCGAAGCTGTTATTGGTATGGGAGAAGTGGCGAGTGCCCACGTGCAGTTCAGAGGCTTATGCTCTCGATGCCTGGAGAAGGACAAGCCAAAATGACCGATAGTCTGAATATCTTTGGAAGGGAGTGATGATCATGGCCAAAGACGACGAGAAGGAACTGACAAACGATTTCGGCGCGCCGGTAGATGACGACCTCTTCTCGGTAACCGCCGGTGAGCACGGACCGATACTCATCCAGGACACACATCTTACAGAGAAGCTTGCCCATTTCGATCGCGAGAGGATCCCCGAGCGAGTGGTACACGCAAAGGGAGCCGGAGCGCACGGATACTTCGAGGTCATTGGCGACGTATCTAAGTACACGCATGCCAGGTTCCTATCCGAGGTGGGGAAGAAGACCGACG
>Ga0209747_1001732_pt1 | contig 11436 bp, 8 predicted proteins | sample BarGraNGADG00311_FD_184498 | JGI IMG/M metagenome (GOLD analysis project Ga0209747, IMG submission 184498) | Arctic peat soil microbial communities from Barrow, Alaska - Barrow Graham LP Ref core NGADG0011-311 (SPAdes) (version 2) | ecosystem: Environmental > Terrestrial > Soil > Wetlands > Peat ... | reverse complement strand
ATCGTCTCGATCAGCTCGCCCGCCGGCATGCTCGAGTCGTCGGAGACGTTGTAGGCCTCGCCGATGGCGGCGTCCTGCTCCATCACGAAGACGGTGGCGCCCGCTATGTCCTCGACGTGAACCATGTTCCCGAGGAAGCCTTCTTTCGGAAGCGGCATGACCTTCACCCCGAGCTCGCGCAGCATGATCGGCACCGCGAGGAACAGCCCCATGATGTAGACGCACTTCGGGCCGTATACCGCCGTCGGCCTGATGACCGAGACGGGGAGCCCTTTCTCGGCGTGGCACCTCAGGGCCGCGCGCTCGCCGAAGAGCTTGGTAATCGCGTACAGGTTGAGAGGGCTCTGGCGGTGCGCCTCGTCGACCGGCGAGTACTGCGGCGGCCCGTAAGTGTCGCACGTCGAGAAGTGGACGAAGCGCTTGACGCCGGCGTCGAGCGCGGCCTCGCAGGCGTTGACGGTGACGTGGTAGTTCGCGAGCTCGTAGGAAGCCCGGTCGAGGTAGTAGTTCATGCGCGCGGCGGTGTGCACGACCCTGTCCACGCCCTTCATCACCGAGGCGGCCTGCTCCTTGCGCAGCAGGTCAGCCGTCGCGATGTCGCAGGCCAGAGGGTTGACGCCCGAGAAGTCGGCGTCGGGAAGGTCGGTCGCACGCACGCTGTAACCCTTGGCGAGCAACTCTTCAATTATGTATGGGGCGATGAAGCCGCAGGCCCCGGTGACGAGCACTGTCTCCGCCAATTGAACCAGCTCCCTTTCGTCAATCGCGTGCCGCCGGGGTCAGATCACCGTGGCATTCAGCAAGGGACAACATCTCGAATAAGGGCGTGGTGAAGAGGTGTGAATAAGAGCGGGGGGCACAACGGAAATCGCCTGCCGCCGAAGCGGCCTGCGAACCGCCCCACCATGATAGTCTCCCGCACCGCTGAACTTACCGCTGCCCCCCCGTACGCGATGATTCTCTAATTTTCCCGGGCCGATGTCAAACCAGTCGGCAGGCCAGGCGCGAACCGCGCTCGAGACCCTTATAATCGAGATTGAAGGCGGTCTCTGAAAGCGCGATTTCGCCCGGAGGGAACGATGTACATCTCAGTCGCTGGAGCGTCGGAATGCGGGCAGGAATGGCTCGACATGGCATACGAGGTGGGCTCGCTCATCGCGGCGCGCGGGCATGTAATGATCTGCGGCGGGCTTGGCGGCGTGATGGACGCGGCGGCGAGGGGCGTGCACGACCAGGACGGGACGTCCATCGGCATCCTGCCGGACGCGGACCGCACCCGCGCGAGCAAGTGGTTGACCGTGTCGATACCCACCGACATGGGACACGCGCGCAACACGCTGATCGCGCTGTCGGGCGACGTCGTCATCGCGGTCGGCGGAAGCTACGGGACACTCTCCGAGATCGCCTTCGCCCTCAAGATGGGGAAGCCGGTGATCGGGCTGGACACATGGGAGCTCGAGCGGCGCGACCCTCGCCAGCGCGGCATCATCAAGGCGACGACTCCCGCCGAAGCCCTCGACCTCGCCGAGACCATCTAAAAGTGGAAAGCGTCGTTCGCTTTCCACTTTTTGCGTCCACTTCTTTATGACGTAGTCGTTCATTGTCCACTTTTTGCGTCCACTTTTTGTATGTGACTCTTAACATCCGGCTTCGCGGTGAGCGCGTTGTACGTCGATGCGACCAGGACGGCGCACGCAAGGCTGAAGACTCCCATCAGGATGAATGTCGTCCTGAACCCTAGCGCGGTGCTGATCGGCCCGGTGACGATGGCGCCCAGCGCGATGCCTCCCTCGAAGGCCGCGAGGAATATCCCGAATGCTCCTCCGAGGTCGCTCGCGGGAACCTTGTCCGTGAGCAGCGCGGAGATGGCGGGCGTGTGGTACGAGAAGCCTGCGCCGTAGACGAACGCCGCGGCGCACAGCATCGGCAGGTTGGTCGCGAAAGCCAGTATGAACATCGACGCGCCGAGGGTCGCGATAGACATGGTGATCGCGGTCCTCCTGCTGAGCCTGTCCGGCACCGTCCCGCCGAGGAGCTTGAACCCGATTATCGCGCCCTCGGAGATAGTGAAGAACAAAGCGTAGTGCGCGATGTGGTTGACGCTCGCAAAGACCGGCACGAACGTCTCCGCGGACCCCAGCGCCACCGTGCCCCCGAATGCCGCAATGCACACCAGCACAATCAGCCTCAGGTGGGTCTTCGTGATGCGCGGAGAGCCCACCCGTCCCTCGGCTTCTTCCGCCTTCGTCTCGGACACCATGAGCGCGAAGAAGAAGCAGAGCGCCGAGCAGACCGACGCCGTGATGAACACCGAGTTGTATCCGAACGTGTCCCGAAGGAAGACCCCGAACAGCGGGGCAAGCATGATGCCCAGGTTGAACGTCGACCCGTACCACGCCATCGACTGGCCTCGCCTGGCCGGCGGCGCGATGTCGCCGACGAATGTCAGCGCCGCGGTGTGGAAGCACGCCACGCCCACTCCCTGGAAGAGCAGCACGATCAGCAGCGGTATGGGGCTCCTCGCCGGGATGTAGAGCAGCGACGCCACCACGAAGTTAAGAGAACCGAAGAGCATCAGCGGCTTGCGCCCCCAGCTGTCCGACTTGCGCCCGATCCAGGGCCGCACGAGCATCGATGCGACAGTGAGCAACCCGATGAGGATTCCCACCTGCGTCCGGCTGATCTTCGCGACGTCGATCATGTAGAGGGGGAGTATCGGTATGACCAGGTAGAGGCTCGCCATGAAGAGGAAGCCGGAGACAAAGAGCAAAGAGAAGTCCCTGGTCACGACCTCGAAAAGCCCGCTGTCTTTCGCCTTGCCCCGTCCCTCGTCACTCATACCGTGATTATAGTTGTCGCCGCAGAGATAGACCCGGCCTCACGTTGTCTCGTACTATATCCACATGCGCATAGTAATAGCTCCGGACAAGTTCAAAGGCAGCCTTTCAGCGAGTGAGGCCGCGAGTGCGATGGCCGACGGCGTAAGGCTCGCAGGCGTCGGCGCGGACATCGACGTCTGCCCGATGGCCGACGGCGGCGAGGGCACGATCGAAGCGGTGGTCGCCAACATCGGCGCCGACCAGCGCCAGGCAAAGGTGCGTGGGCCCCTGCCGGGCCAGGAGGTGCTCGCGAACTGGGCGTACGTACACAAGAATATCGGCTCGGCTGAGTCGGGCCTCATCGTGACCGGCGAGACCACAGCGGTCCTAGAGATGTCGCAGGCGTCAGGGTTCTGCCTGGTCCCCGAGGACAGGCGCGATCCAATGACCACCACGACGTTCGGCACCGGGCAGCTCATCGCCGCGGCGATGGACGCCGGATGCAACCAGGTCATCGTCGGGATCGGCGGCAGCGCGACCGTCGACGGCGGCACAGGCCTCGCCGAAGCGCTCGGCTACAAGTTCCTGGACGACCGCGGAAACGTGCTGCCAGGGCAAGGTTCCTCGCTCGGGCTCATCAGGAAGATCGACACCTCCGGCCGGGACCCCAGGATCGTCTCGACCAGGTTCCTCGTGGCGTCCGACGTCGACAGCCCGCTGACCGGGGCGCAGGGAGCGGCGCGCGTCTTCGGCCCGCAAAAGGGCGCGAGTCCCGAACAGGTCGACGAGCTCGACCGCGGGCTCGCGAACCTGGGGCGCTTGATCGAAGAGCAACTCGGCGTTGAAGTCCTCGACCTGCCGGGCTCCGGGGCGGCCGGGGGGCTGGGCGCGGGCCTCGCTGCTTTCTGCGGCGCGACGATCGCCAGCGGAGTGGAGCTAGTTGCCGCGATAACCGGCCTCGCCTCGCGCATCAAGGGCGCCGATCTGGTTCTGACCGGCGAAGGCAGCTATGACAGTCAGACCGCTCGAGGGAAGACACCGGCCGGGGTGGCCGCGATAGCGAAAGAGGCGGGCGTTCCGGCCATAGTGGTGGCGGGGCGCATCGCCCAGGAGACGGCGTTTGCCGGCTTGACCTCCTTCTGCGTGCTGCCGGGGCCTGTCAGCCTCGAGGAAGCGATGGAGAACGCGCGGGGCTTCGTCGTCACCGGCACCGCGCGCCTCATACGCCTGATCGCCGCGTTTCTCGCCTCCAGCTGAGCAAGTTGTTCAAAAGGTCTTCAGTCGCGCCGCGGCCCGGTCGAAAAACCTTTTGTAGGCGGGGTAGAGGCCTGAGATAACGTTACTGAGGCCGCTGACGGTTGGGGTATAATAAACACTGGTCGTAACACCATGCCCGGGAAGGGGTAGACGTTACTCGCTCGCGGGCAGGACAGCGGCTGATAGTCAGTTTGGAGCTAGCTTGAGCGACCCAGAAACACCCCAGGCAGGTGCGGGTGCGCCACTGCCGGAAGAGTACATCCGGGACGTCATCCTGTTCATAGTGAACTCACACGCCGCGACCGTGAACATGCGGCTCTATCCACCTACCAGCACGATGGTCACCGAGACGTTCGAAAAAGCCAAGGACGCCCTGAATGACGTCTTCGAGACGTCCGAGAACCTCAGCATCGCCACGGTCGAAAACTACCTCCTGGTCGACGAGGTCAGGCTCGAGGACCTGGAGCAGGCGAAAGCCCCGATCAAATCTTTCGTAGCGTGGATGAACGAGCGCGGCCTCTCCATCATCGAGTTCCACAAGGGGCTGACCTCGGAGGAGCTGCAGACCTTCTTCTCGGTCATGGGCAACATCTCCGACGAGCAGGACCGCGCCAGGCTTTCCGAGGAGCTGACCGACCAGGGCGTCGAGCACATCCACGTGAACCAGCGGGTCTACGTGTCGGTCACCACCAGTGACAGTGGTGAGATCATCGGCGGCCTGCAGGGCTCGTCCGCGCCCCTCGATGCGCTGAAGGACGAGCTTCTCATGCGCTACCTGATGGGCAAGGTCGAACTCGGCGACGTCGAGGACCGCGAGCTCGTCCAGGTCCTGTCTGATCCTGGTAAGGTCGGCGGGCTCCTGTCCCGTTTCCTCGGGGAGGAAGGGACCGAGGGCAGCGTCCTGATGCGCAGCGAGAAGGCCGAGGAAGCCCTGAGCAGCCTCTCCGAGATGGTGAACCAGATCGACGACGAAGGCCTGCGCGAGGCGATGTCCGGGCAGATAACGAGCGTTGTCGCGGAGATGAACCCGCGCGAGATGACGAGCGTGCTGACGGGCAAGGCGCCCGAGAGCCTCGACATCAGGCACATCCGCGCGAACGTCATCACGATGCTCTCGGACAACCGCCTTCTCGACATCATCGACTCGCTCATCGACGAGTACATAGACATGAAGGGCGAGTCCAGCGAACTCGACACCGACTGGACCAGGGAGCGCCTCCACGACCTGAACGAGCTGCTGCAGGAGGTCCGCAAGGGGGACGCCAGCGGCGTCATCAGCCAGGCCATCGACAAGAAGCTGGACGAGGCCGGCATCCAGGAGGAGCGCGATCCTCACACCGGCAAGCGCATTCTCTCCGCATACGAGATGCTGGGCGGGCCCATCGAGGAGGAGGACGTCCAGCTGAGCGAAGGCGTCGACCAGACCGTGCCGCGCCAGATCCGCCAGCTGTACGCGATGGAAGAGTCCGACCTTGCGGCGGGCCTGCTCTATAAAGTACTCGAGAACCTGCGCCAGCCGGCCCCAGCGGTCAGGCGATTTGCGGTCGGCATCATCAGGGAGACTCTCGAAGGTCTCGACGACGAGCACGGCCTGCAGGCGGTTGACGTTGTCGGGCCCACCATGATCGAGGACCTGGCCAAGGAAGACGATTACGAAGCGTTCGCCCGCGAGCTCGACTGCGCAGCGATCATGGCCGAGCTCTACATGAAGTCGGGGCGGGGGGAGGACGCCTCCGCGATCCTGGACGCGCTCGCGTTGGCAAGCTCCGCGGAGTCTGGCAAGGGCGACGAGCTCGCGCGTCGCGCATCGGAGACGCTTTCGATGCTCATGGGCCCGGAAGGCATGATCAACGTCGAGGAGCTCCTGCTCGAGGAAGACCCTCAGAAGAGGTTGAAGACGATACAGACGCTCGCGAACCTCGGGCCCTCGGCGCTCGCCCCGCTGGTCGACATGATCAAGGACCGGGGCCAGATAGAGATGAGAGACCTCGCGCTCGAGGCGATCCAGGCGGCAGGCGAGCCCGGCATCGCCGCGCTGCTGGGCGAGCTCGAGAAAGACAACCCCTGGTACATATACCGGAACATCCTTAACGTCGTCGCCGACCTCAAGCTGGTCCAGGGCTTGCCCCAGGTGACGGCCATGGTCGGCAATCCGGACGAGCGCATCCGCCGTGAGGCGGTGCGTAGCCTGGCGCGCATAGGTTCGAGGGAATCGCTGGACGTGGTGAAGAGCGCGGCGAGCGACCAGAGCATCGCTGTCAGGCGGACCGCGGTCAGAGTGCTGGGGCTCTTCGGCGAGGTAAGCGTGGCGCCGTTCCTGCTGGACATCGTCCACAGCTCCGGCCTGCGCGGCAAGGAAGAGGACCAGTCCGTGGTCGAGGCGGCGTGCCTGGCGCTCGGAGACCTTCGCGACCAAGCCAACGTCGGCGCGCTGGTCGAGCTGCTCGGCAAGGCCGGGCTGTTCAAGAAAGGCCGGCCCGATGAGATCAGGGCGGCTGCGTGCATCGCCCTCGGAAACATCGGCGACACCTCGGTCATTCCCGTGCTCGAGAAAGCCGCGAAGGACCCGAGCGTGGTCGTGCGCGGCAGCGCCGAGAAAGCCTTGCGCAGGCTCAAAGGTGGCGTGACGGCGCCGGAGCCGCTGAGCCTGGATGAGACCGAGCACGTCCTTGAACAAACGGAGATGACCCTGCCGCCTCCCGTGATGACGTATCCCCGGGAGACTGAGCCAGCGCTCCAGCCTCCTCCTGTAAGCTCGAGTCCCGGATGGTTCGCGGCAGGTTCGCCCGAGCGGGTCAGGCCGGAGCAGGCGCAGCCAGAGCCGCAGATGCCGCCGGCCGAGCCGGTCATGCGACAGCCCCTGGTGGAGCCGCCCGAAGGCCAGGCCCCACGTCCGTTCGAGCCGCTTCAGCCATCGCCGCCGGAGGTCCCGGAAGAGGTCAGGAAGCTGTGGCCGGAAGGTTCGCTGAACGGACACGACTACCCGGTCCCGCCGCCGCCCGACGCGGAGTCGGAGCAGAAGCAGGAAATGCCCGCAGAGCTCGAGCCGGAAGAGCAGTTCGTCAAGCTGCCCGAGGACGATTACGCGCCCGGCAGGGTCGATCAGCCTTCCACCATGGAGAGGCTGCTGGGCCAGGTCCCCCCGCCCGACGACGACAAGTAGGTCGTTAGACGGTCACTGGATCCAGCCGACCTTGATAAACCACTCCACCATGTCGCGCAGGCCCAGCGTGAAGTCCGGGTATTCCCACTCGAAGCCCAGCCCCTTGAGCTTGTTGCTGCTGATCCAGTAGCTGGACGAGAGGTATCGCGCGCTCGACTCTTCCCAGATCCTGAGCCGCCGGTACCTCGGGTATTTGTTCTCGAGCCAGCGCAGGTATCGCGACGACCAGATCCCGAAGGGGAGCAGCGCCGGCATCCGCAGGAACGGGATCAGGTGCACCTTCCGCCCGACGAGCAGCATGCTGATCTTGAGGAAGTCGAGCTGGCTGATGACGGTCGGGTCGGAGACGTTGTAGTCCTCGAACATCGTGTCGTCCCGCTGCGAGAGGAACAGCGCCGCGCGGCCGATGTCGCGGACGTGGCAGTTCACCATCAGGTAGTTGCGCAGGTCGAGCGGCAGCGCAGGCAGCAGGCCTTCTGAGATCGCGACCACGATGCCGCCGATGCCGTAGTCGCTGCCCGGGCCGTAGAGAGGCGCGGGCCGCATGATGGTCCACTTCAGGCCTTTCTCGCGGCCGTAGCGCTGGACGAGCTGCTCCTGGTTCCACTTCGTGATCGAGTAGTCGTTCACCAGGAACGACCCTCGCGGCTGGGGCTCCGGCGTATTGAGAGGCGTACTGCGCTCCTCGGTGAAAGGCTGGTTGGTCGGGTGCGCCGCGGGGCGGTGGTATTCCTTGTCCTCGAGCCAGGGCCTGACGCTGTGGCCCCAGATCAGCTCGTACATCCCCTTGAACGGGTTCAGCGAGCTGTGCGGCATGTACGGGTGGCCGTAGACGCCCGCCGTCGACCAGTGGATGACGCGGTCGATGCCCTCTTCGACCATCGCGTCGCAGAGATTCGTCTGGCCTTCGATGTTGATCTTCTCGAGGGCGGACATCGGAGCCGAGTAGTCGTACAGGCTCGCGGTGTGGTAGACGGTCCCGACGCCCTTCATGACCTTCTTGAGCGAGTCGAGGTCGGTGAGGTCCGACGCCACGAACTCGACGCCCGGCGCGCTCCAGTCGAGCCCTATGCTCTCCTGGACTTTTTTCACCTTGGGGTTCTGGAATGCGCGGTCGAGGTCTGTGCCGCGGACGGGGATGCCGGCGTCCGCCAGGATCTTCACCATGTGGCCGCCCGAGAAGCCGCAGGCGCCGGTGACAAGCGCGGTTTTCATAGTTGTTCCTCCTCCATATTGCTCCACCGGGTTGCTATTCTACACGATATGGTCAAACCAGGAAGCAGCAACTTAATCCGGTGCCTGTCCCCAGATCAAGTTCCGGCGAAAAAGTGGAAAGGAAAAGTGGAAAGCGAACGACGTTATCTTTTGCGGCGCTGGTTGAGGAGGTCCACAAACGCCTCGAGCCTTGTCGCGATCCCGGTCGGGGACGCGTGCTCGTCGAGGCAGAGGTTCAGCACGGGGATGTCGTACTTCGCCTCGACGCTGGGAAGAATGGTGCGGCAGATGTTCTCGGGCATGCAGGTGAACGGGTAGAGGTGTATGACCCCGTCGTAGCCTTTTCGCGCCGCGCGTATCGTGCCGGTGATCGTCTGGTGCTCCTCGCCGCCCAGCACGTAAGCGATGTACGGCTTGGCAATGCGCCTCGCGAGCTTCTCGTCGATGATGAGCGACGGGTCGGTCTTCAGGGGCCGGGTCAGCCACTTGTAAACACTCATGACCGGGTACGACATGATGCCCATCTCGCCGAGCTTGCGGTCGATGTCGAAGTTCAATGCCGGTTCGAGAACGGCGTAAATCTCGCCCAGGACCGCTATCTGCAGGGGCACGTGGCTCCCCGGCTCGACCTCGACCTCTTTGAACATCGCCAGCCCATCGTCGCTGGCGGCCGCGATCTCCTTGAGGGTGTGCGCCTGGTGTACCAGGGCCAGGCTGTCGGCCAGCGCCGTGGAAGTGCTCCCACGATCGCGCTCGAACGGCCGCACCCTGCGCGACTCCTTCTCGAACTTGTCCATGGCGTGAGACTTCGCCCTGAACGCGCGGAATGCGTGCACCCAGGCGCGCGTGAGGTTCCCCGACGCCGTGTCGCGGAACTTGTTGTAGACGGGCAGGAGGCCGTCGCGCCCGAGGAGGATGCTGTCGAACTCGAACCCCACGTCTTTGAGGATCTTGTGCTGGACGCGGCCGTAGTAACCGAACCTGCACGCCCACATGCCGCTCACCATCGCCAGCGTGTCGGCGCCCATCTCCAGCGCACGCAGGTTGTCCCCGAGGTTGACCTTGAAAGGCAGGCACACGAACTCCGGCGCGTGAAGCGCCCCCATGTCTATCGACTTCCTGGTGGGCCGCGGCGGGATGATCACCTCAGCGCCGAGGTTCGAAAGGAGCGCGGAGAGAGGGATGTAGGCATTGCCCATGTGGGGTGTTGCGACTTTCATGACTTCCTGCGCGCCCGCCTGATAAGGTCGACGAACGCTTCGACCCTGGTGGCGACCCCCGCCTCTCCCGTGTGCTCGTCGAGAACGAGCGTCGTCAGTGGCGGGCTGTCGTCGGTGATGACCTCACGCGTGATGATCTCGCCGATGATGGAGTCCGGCCCGCAGGCGAAGCCCTCCACGAGCATCACGCCGTCGATGTCCTTGCGTCCCAGGAAGTGCGACGCGGCGCCGAGCAGCTCTTTTTCATAGGTCCAGGAGATGCCGGGGTACCGCGAGAGCTCGCGCTCGATGTCGGCGGCCGGGACCTGTGTCATGTAAGTGACGCTCGCCCCCAGCCTCTCCAGCCTTGAAGGCAGGTTGTGGCTTATGAAGTAATCGTGGATCAGGTACTCGTGGCCGACGAGCCCGATGTGGACGTCACCGCGACCCGTGGGGGGCGGCGCGGTCTTGCGCTCGGGCTCCTTCTTCGAGCCGTTCCCGTTGCCATTGCCGTTGCCGAGAACGCGCTTCATCGCGACCTCGGGCGCCAGGCCTCGCAACAGCTCGACCTCGTAGGAGTCCTGGACCAGGAGGGCTTCGGCCAGCGCCTGGCGGACAACCTTGGCCGGCGCGCCGAGCGCTGCGCCCACCCGCTTCATGCTCGACTTCAGGGACCTCTTCTGGATGTCGACCGTGAACTCGAGCAGCGGTGGCAGGTCCTCGAGCGAGCTCTTGATCATGTCGGGCAGCCCTATCAGCTTCGGGCAGGTGTACGTGTCGTTCTCGGCCTTCTCCACGGAGACCAGCCGGGAGATGAAAAGCGTGTCGCAGCGGCCCATCAGGTCCATGACGTGGCCGTAATAGAGCTTGACGGGGACGCAGATGTCGTCCACGCAATGGCGCACGCCAGCCTCGAGCAAGGCCGCGCCTGTGGGTTCGGAGAGAACGACCTCGGCCCCGACCCCTTCGAGCATGGTCTTCCACAACGGGAAGTATCGATAGTATGAAAGTGCCCTCGGGACGCCGACTTTTATCATGAAGACATTATAGTCCAAAGAGGCCGGGCCGCTCCTCGCGCGTCTCCGCCGGGGCTCATCCGCACTTTGATATGATGGTGATTGTGCAGGGGTAAGCCGCCCGTCTGCCTTAAGAGGAGGAGCGATGTCCAGGAGGATGATCGTAGCGGTCGCGATGGTGCTCGCCGCTCTTGTTCTTGCGGCCGGCTGCGGGGGCACGGGAGGCTCGACCGCGAAACCCACGACGCCTGCGACCCCCACCACGCCGGCGACCACGCCCAACCCGGCCAGGCCTACTGTCAGCGTCTTCCTGCTCAAAGGCGATGCGGTCTCGCAGGTCAGGCGTGAGGTCGCGTCTGCGACCGTAGAGGAAGCACTGGCCGAACTTCTCAAGGGGCCCACGCAGGCCGAGAAGGACCAGGGATACACCACCGCCATTCCAGCTGGCACAAGGCTGCAGGCGTACAAGACCATCGGAGCCACTGCATCAGCGGATTTCTCGCATGAGCTGCTCAACTACGGCGGAGGTTCCGCGGCCGTCCAGGCGATCACCAGCCAGATAGACAACACCGTGGTATCCAACAACAAGGTGATCAAGACAGTCGACATCACCGTCGACGGGAAACAGGCGTCCGAGGTGCTCCAGCCTTGAGGGCGGGGGGCGTCGCTAGGCGGCCGGCGCCAGGCGCTTCACCATTCTCACCCTTGTGCCGCTCGAGGTGCTGATCGTCTCGACCTTGTCCATCAGTGCGTTCATGATGAACATG
>Ga0209747_1001731_pt1 | contig 11436 bp, 10 predicted proteins | sample BarGraNGADG00311_FD_184498 | JGI IMG/M metagenome (GOLD analysis project Ga0209747, IMG submission 184498) | Arctic peat soil microbial communities from Barrow, Alaska - Barrow Graham LP Ref core NGADG0011-311 (SPAdes) (version 2) | ecosystem: Environmental > Terrestrial > Soil > Wetlands > Peat... | reverse complement strand
GTGCAGTTCATGGACGCGTTCACCAAGATGAAGATGGCGCTCGACCCCAACAACATCTCCAACCGCAGGTGGGAGTACGACACCGGCTGCATGAAGAAGGTCTTCTTCTAAAACGCACCACTGGTGTCAGGTACCGGTGGTGCATTTTGAGGGGGTGGCATGATCGGTCTTATCAGGTCCGGCTGGCGCCGCAGGGGAATGCTGGCGCTACTGGCGGCGGGCATCGCCGCAGCGCTTATGGCGCTGAATCGCGCGATCAAGCTCGATGAAGGCTCGAAAAGACACCTGAGGAAGCAGCTGCACGAGGCCCGCGAGATGCCCCGCCGACTGCTCACCTGAGGCAAGGACGCCTCTTTCAAAAGCAGGGGGTAAGAATGGATCACAACTCCAAGGAAGTCATCATCGTCGGAGCCGGGCTGGCGGGCATGACCGCGGCCATCAACCTGGCGCGCGAGGGCAAGGACGTCCTGGTTCTGGAGAAGTACGACCAGGTCGGTGGGATGCCGCAGGTACGGCCGGCGGTGGACGTGACGCCTTTCGACGTGGGCCCGGTGAGCAAGTTCATAGGGGTCGAGCTGGGCGAGCCCCAGATCCGCCCCTGCGAGCACTGGAACTTCTACGCCTTCGGCCAGAAGGTCGAGATGAAGGTGAGAGAGGTCAACCTCCACTGCGTGGAGCGCGGGCCCAGGGAGTCGTCGCTGGACACCCAGCTCTACGAGCTCTGCCAGCAGGCGGGGGTCAAGTTCGAGTTCAACAAGCCGTTCGCGTCGCAGCACGACTACTCCCAGCTCCCGCCGGACTCGATAATCGCCACCGGGCTCTACCCGGACGCGGGGATCGAGGCTTTCAATATCCCCTACCAGAAGGTCTTCGGTTACATGGGGCGGGGCAAGACCGACAACTGGCCCAGGACGGGCGTCTGGATGGACGACTACGCGCTGGACTACGCCTACTACGGCTCGAGCAACGACGTGGTCTTCTGCCTGTACTTCGCCCGCGAGCCGGTCAAGGAGAGCGAGTTCGAGCGGTTCAAGGAAGTGCAGCTCGCGGGAGAGGAAGGGATGGAGTGCTCCTCATGGGTCTACTACGAGGGAGAGGTCCCGACCGCCGCCTATAACACCCCGAGGCTATTCGAGGGCAGCAAGATACTGGCCGGCACGCTGGCCGGCGGGATGGACCCATTCGCGCTGTTCGGGGTCCACGGCTCGCTGGTCACGGGCAAGATAGCGGCGATGGCACACACCGACAAGGCGGCCGCGTTCGCGCTGTTCAAGAAATACACCCGGTACTACAACCGCAACCTGTTCCTGCGCAGGATGTTCGACAGGACGCCCAAGTCGATCCACAAGCGCGTGATGGGCCCGCAGCTCCAGTTTTCGCAGGACCACGCCGAGCAGTTGATGCCGCTCATGAACAACTTCTTCAAGGCGCTGCCGGGATACCAGGAGCTTCCCAAGTAGAAATATTCAAGAATGGGGTCAGACCCCTTTCTTGAATTTCAGGTTAGCCGGACCGGGGAAGGGGGAAACGAAGATGTCTGACGTTACCATCGTGGGGGCTGGGATATCCGGGCTCGTGGCATCCATCAACCTCGCCCGGAGCGGCCACTCGGTGCGCATCCTCGAGCGCGAGAAGCGCATAGGAGGGATGCCTGAGTTCCGGCCGGACCCGGCGGGAAGCCCATTCGACCTTGCCGCGATAGAGCGCTACACCGGCATCGACATCGCGCCGGCGGTGAAGATCATCGACGAGTCCAACACCTACGCCTGGGGCCGCAAGTTCGAGATGCCGATGAAAGCCTCCACGCGCATGTACATGGTCGAGCGGGGCGCGCGTTCCACGTCCCTGGACAGCCTGCTGCTGGAGCAGGCGTCCTCCCTGGGGGTCGCCGTCGAGTTCGACCACCCGGTCCTGACCCAGGGTGATTACGCCCTGCTGCCGGAGGACACCATCGTCGCTACCGGGCTCAAGCTCGAGACTTACGAGGCGCTGGGCATCCCTTACTTGCCCCTTTACGGCTACTACGCCAAGGGCACCGTCGATCACGACCGGACGGTGGTGTCTCTGTGGATGGACGACTTCACCAGGGATTACGCGTTCAACTGCGCCATCAACGGCGTCTGCTTCGCCCTGCTCTTCCAGCGCGGCAGGCCGTTGTCGCTGGCCGCCAAGGAGAAGTTCGTGCAGCTTCTGGCCGAGAACGAGGGCTGGGAGTTCCCCGAGTGGCGCGACCTGGTCGGAGGCGCCTGCCCGGTGGGAAGCCTGCACAACCCCATGCTCTTCAAGGGCAACAAGATATTGTCGGGGACGCTGGCCGGTGTCATCGACCCCTACCTGTTCTTCGGGATGCTGGGGGCGCTGGTCTCCGGGAAGATAGCGGCCAAGGCGATCGACGACAAGGCGCTGGCCTACTCCGATTTCCGGCGCACGGTCATGACCTACTATCCAAACTACATCTTCAAGCGCATCTTCGACGTGGTGCCGGACTTCATCAAGCGCCCGCTGGTCCGCGCGGGGCTGACGGTGTTGCCCGCCGTCGAGGAGCTTTCGATGAAGCGGTTCGCGCACAACATCCCCGGCTGGCGGGTGGCGGCGCGGCCGTGATGCGGGCAGCGGGGTGACAGATTGTATGACGTTGTAGTAATCGGCTCGGGTATCGGTGGGCTCACCGTAGCCGACCTCATGGCGCGACGTGGCAAGAGCGTTCTGGTGCTGGAGCAGAGTGACAGGCTGGGCGGCTGCTGCGCGTCGGCCGATCTCGACGGACACAAGTTCGACGTCGGCGCCATCTTCATCCTCTACAAGGAGCTCTACCAGCGGTTCTTCCAGATGATGGGCCTGCGGCTGGAGGACTACATCGAGATGCGGCTGCTCGACCCCGTCTACGACATGCATTTCCGCGACGGCTCCAGCGTCCTCCTCCCCATGGACCCGGTCGAGTCGGCGGACGTCATATCGCGCATAGCCCCCGGTGACAGGGATGGCTGGCTGGCGTTCTGCTCGGACATGAAGAGGATATGGGACGCGAGCAAGGTGCTGGTCTCCAGGCCTTTCCCGCCGCTGGAAAAGATAGGCACGCCTTCGCACCTGGCGCGAACCGTGGCGAGCGCCGACCTGCTGCGCGCCCTGCCGGCGCTGCTGCGGGTGCTGTTCACCAACCAGGACGCGGTGAACCGTCGCTACATGAAAGACCCCAAGGCGTTGACCATAGTGTCCTTCGAGAACCTCTTCGCCGGGATCCCGGCCGACCGCATCAGCGGTATCTTCGCCGTGATGAGCTACCTGTCCCACGAGGGCTACTGGTACCCCACCGGCGGCATGGGCGCTATCCCTGCGGCCCTGGCCCGCATCGCGACGGAGGCCGGCGCCGAGATCCGGATGGACACGCTGGTCACCCGGATCGCGCTCCAGCGCGGCCGCGCCACCGGGGTCGAGCTGGCCACCGGCGAGATCATCGACGCCAAAGTGGTGGTCTCCAACGCCAGCGCCATCCCAACCTACCTCGACCTGGTCGGGCGGCATAACCTGCCCCCGTCCTTCGCACGCGCGGTCGCGAACTACACGCTGTCGATCCCGGCGCCGATGGTGTACTTCGGTCTGTCGCGCAAGCCCGAGCAGATTCGGAGCCACTTCACGGTGATGGTGCCTCCTCCCGAGCAGCTCAACTCGTACTGGGACGAGTACTACGGGGAGGGCCTGATGCCTCCCATCGAGGACCTGCCGCACGGACTCATCTGCCCCAGCATGACCGACCCGGCGCTGGCGCCCGAGGGCAAGTTCAGCCTGGGGCTGCTATCCGCGGGGCCCTACCACCTCAAGTACGGGACCTGGGACGAGCTCAAGCCGGCCTTCATCGACGAAGTCGCGAACCACCTCGATCGCACCATACTGCCCGGCGTGGGCTCGCTTATCGAGCAGCGGGACATGCGGACGCCCCTCGACTTCGAGCGCGAGCTGCTACTACCCGAGGGCGCAATCTACGGCCTGGAGATGAGCCTCTCCAACCTGGGGCCTTTCAGGCCCTCCTGGCGCTCCCCGGTGGTCAGGGACCTCTACCTCGCCGGGGCCAGCACCAACCCCGGCGGCGGCGTCCCGCTGGTGATGCTCTCGGGGATCAACGCCTCCGCCTGCATAGTCCGGGACAACAACTGGTAGAGGGACAGCGAGAGGTGAGCTGATGGAAGTCGACATGATGAAAGAGATAGAGACGATGGCGGCGTTTCCCATGCGCGGGCCGACCAAGCCCGGCGAGAAGGAGGCGGCCGAATACCTGGCAGGGCGGATCGAGGAGATCGGCCTGCAGACAACGGTGGAGCCATACAGGATCAGCCCGCACTACTACTGGGTCTACTTCACCCACGTGCTGCTGGCCATCCTGGCCGGAGTCGCCACCATCTGGACCAGGCCGGCCTGGATACATGGCTGATGGCCGCGGTCCTCGCGTTCATCACGGTCTCTTTCTGGGGAGACCTCACCACCAAGTTCCACCTCATCCGCAACATCATCCCGCGCTACCCCTCCCAGAACGTGGTGGGGGTCATCCCCAACCAGCAGGCGAAGCGCAGGATCATCGTAAGCGCGCACATCGACGCGGCCAAGGTGGGCGGCCTGGTCTTCAACCCCGACCTGGACGAGAAGGTGGCCAAGTTCTACAAGGAGAAGTTCGACTCCACCCCCAACGTGATGATGCCGATCCTGCTGACGATGGTGGGGCTGCTGGTGGTGGCCGTCGTCCGCGCCATCGTGCCGAGCGGCGCCGCGATGTGGACCGTAATTTGGATCATCCAGGGCCTCTGCACCATCGGGCTGCTCATTGCGCTGGTCAGCTTCTTCGACATCGGAACCGGGGTGTACGTTCCCGGCGCCTGCGATAACCTCTCCGGCATCGCCGCCTGCATGTCCATCTGCGAGAGCCTGTTGGCCGAGCCGCTCGCGGGCAGCGAACTCAACTTCGTCGGCTTCGGCTGCGAGGAGGCCATCATGATGGGCGCGGTCCAGTACATGAAGAAACACGGCCGCGAGCTGGACAGGGAGAACACCTATTTCATAAACCTGGAATCCATCGGCTACGGGACGGTCCGCTACGGGACCAGCGAGGGTTTCGTGCGTGTACGCCCTTACTCCTCCGAGCTGGTAGGAATTGCGCAGCGTCTCAAGCAGTCGGGCGAATTCGAGGAGATCGGCACCTACGATGTGCGCCTGGGCACCGACGCTATGGTGCCCCTGGTGCGAGGCTTCAAGGCGATAAGCATCTTCGGTTTCAACGATAACAACTTCGTGCCCAACTACCACACGCCGGAGGACACTCCCGAGAACATGGACATCCGCGTGACAGAGCGCGCGCGACCTGGCGCTGGCGATGATACGAGAGCTGGACAAGGGGTGAGGCGGGCGGTCCTCCCTAGCGCGATTCCCTGCGGATGAACTCGGCCGCAAGCTCCCGGTAGGCGTTCGACACCGGATGGGAGCTGGCGTACTGCACCATCGGCTGCTGGTGCAGCGGCCCCTCCGCCACCTTCACGCTCTTCTTGATGATCGTGTCGAAGACCTTGCCGCCGTACCTGTCGTGCAGCTCCTGCAGGACATCGGCGGCGAGCCTGGTGTTGGTCTCATATGCGGTGGGGACTATCCCGGCGATCTCCAGGTCGAAGTTGTAGGCGTAGCGTATGTCGTCGATGATCTCCAGCAGCGTGTTGAGGCCGGCGAGCGAGTAAGGGTAGCACTGGATGGGTATGATGATCCCGTCCGAGGTCGACAGCGCGTTAACCGTCAGCAGGTTGAACGCCGGCGGGCAGTCCACGAACACGTAGTCGTAGTTCTCCTTGACCTCGGCGAGCTTGTCGTGCAGTATCTTGTGCCGCTCCGGCCTCTTGTCGATGTTGATGTCGACCTTGGAGAGGTCCATGGTGGCGGGCGCGATATCCACGTTCGGTATGGTGGACTCGCGGATTATCTCGCGGAACGAGACCTCGGGATAGAGCAGGATGTGGCCCGTCCCCTGCTCGCCGTTATCCAGGATGACGCCCACACCCAGGGTAAGGTTGCTCTGGTAATCCATGTCCACCAGCAGGATCGAGAGCCCGGCCTCGGAGAGCGCGCCAGCCAGGTTGATACAGGTCGTGGTCTTGCCCACTCCGCCTTTCTGGTTCGCAAACGAGATGACCTGGTGTTTCAAGTCGACACTCCTGCCCGGGTTGTCGGAACTGGATGAGCCTAGATTATACAACAGGCCGACCGGCCGGCGCAGCAGTGATGTGTAGATGCAGGGGCGCTCGAATGCCATTGTATTTATGGAATGGAGCACTCACTAATATTCGGCCGGCGCCACCTCGAGTCCCTCGGCCGGATACCTCGAGCGGTCCCTCGTCAGAAGAACCGCCCCCAGTTGCCTGCAGCTAGCAGCAACAAGACAATCACAGAGCTCAAACTTACCTGCACCGCGATCATGGAAGAGAATCCCGGCAAGTGAAGCCACCTCCTTGTCCACGCCTACGGTTGCGAAAGAATCCAGCATCTCCGAGGCGGCGGTGCGCCGCTCGCCCTCGGCCACCGAGGCCACCTGGGCGGCGCTGACCGCGCTCACACGGATCACGCCCTCATCCGCCGCCTTCTGCAGCGCGGCAAGCGCGCCGGAGGAGCCGTTGAGGAAGTCGATCAATATCTCGCTCGAGACCAGTATGTCTTTCGTCTCGCCCTCCCTCAGGCTTTCCCGTCCACCGCCCGCCACGCCCCGAAATAGTCCGCGAGCGCCTTCTTCGCCTTGATCCGCGCAAGCTCGCGCTCCAGCGCGCCGGCGACCACCTGGCTGCGCATCTTCGCCGGGATCAGGCGGCGCAGCTCGGCCAGCAGGGGCTCCGGCAGCAGGAAGTTGGCCTGCCTCTTTGGTTCCTTGCGCTCGTACTCTACTTGCTCGCTCATAACTATATAGTTTATATAATAAATCTCGTGTTATTGTCAATATATATATTATATAGTAATCATTCTTCCTTGATTGCCTTGCAGGGCTCACTTCAGTATCATCTTCCTTGCGGCGCCGCCCCCCGCGGGCCGCTCCGCCCGGATAGAATCGCCACTCAACCTCGGGATAACGCTTGGTCGCAGCTGAACTAATCCTGAAAGACAGGTACGAGATCATAGTGATAGGGACGGGGATCGGCGGGCTTGCCGCCGCTTCCATCCTGGCTCACGAGGGTCTGGACGTGCTCGTCCTGGAGCAGGCCGACCAACCCGGAGGCTGCTGCTCCTCTTTCAGCGTGGCGGACTTCACCTTCGACGCCGCCGCCGGCATACTGCAGGGTTTCGGCGAGGTCGGCTACCACGTGCAGCGTACCCTCTTCGACTTCCTGGGCCAGCAGGTCGACCTGGTCAGGCGGGACAGCGCGTACGCGATGTACTTCGGAGAAGACCGCATCGAATTCCACCAGGACCGGCATGCTTTTACCGCCGAACTCGGTGCGCTCTTCCCCCAGCAGGCGGGCAGCCTGCTCTCGTTCATACGCGAGCTCGAGCACATCTACCAGGCCCTCCTCGACTCCGGCGGCCCTCCCCGCCCGTCGTCGGACGAGCCGGCCTTTCAGCGAGGCGGCCTTTTCCTGCGACATCCCATGAGCGCGATGAGGCTCTCGAAGTACGCAAGGACCAGCGCCCGGCGGGTGCTGGAGAAGCACTGCGACGACCCGATGGCCGCCGCGTTCTTCGACGCCGACTCGACCTTCACCACGGGCTACCGGCTGGCTGACCTCTCCGCGCCCTGGGCGGCTCTTGGGATACTGGACCGCCACGTGGGAGGAACGCATCACGCCATCGGCTCCTCCCAGCAGATACCCGATCGCCTGGAGAAGAGCATCATCGAGAGCGGTGGTCACGTGGCCTACCGGCTGGGAGTCGACCGCGTTCTCGTCGAGGGCGGACGCGCCGTGGGAGTCGAGGTCGCCGGCGGCAGGCGCATCGCCTCGGACGCGGTCATCTCCAACACCTCCGCCACCGAGCTGTTCACGCGCCTGATCCCGCCCACTGCCCCCTCACGGGAGGCCACGGCATGGGCCGGCTCTCTGACACAGGTGCCTTCGGTGTTCGGGATCTACCTGGGGGTGCCCGCCGGGGACCTGCCTGAGGGGTTCAACCCCACCACGCTGGTGATCGACGACCCGGAGAGGTCCCCGGAGAAGTTCATCTCGGTCAGCGTACCTTCTCTGGTCGATCCCTATCTCGCCCCCGAGGGCTACCACTCGGTCACGATCCATGCGGTCACCGACGCGGCCTCCTGGCCCGGCATCGCCGAGCCTTCCTACGGGACCGAGGAGTACGAGCAGAAGAAACAGGACGAGGCGGCGGCGGTGCTGGCGAGGCTCGCGCACGTCATGCCGGAGGTCGCAACCAGCCCGGTCATCTGGCGGATCGCCAGCCCCGCGACGTTCGAGCGGATGATCGGCAGGGAGAAGGGCGCCATCGCGGCCCCCTTCCCCGCCGGGACTCTGGCGCCCGCGAGCCTGCCCGGCTCGGTCACCGACGTCAAGGGCCTTTTCATGGCCGGCGACTCGACCCTCTACGGCAGAGGGGTCTGCAACGCCGCGGCCTCCGGCATACACTCGGCGACGGCTGCGATGCGCTACCTCTCGCTTAGGGCTCCACGGTTCCTGGAGGCGCGGGAGAGCTTCGTGCTGGAGACCGTGCCCGAGCGCCCGCAGATCTCCGGGGCGGGGGTGGTCGACTCGCTCTCGGCAGTGCTGGAGGCGCGCCGCTGCCTGCGATGCACCGACGCCCCCTGCATCGAGGCGTGCCCGGGGTCCATAGACCTGCCTAACGTGATGAGACGAATTAGCTATACCAACTTCGCCGGGGCGGCCAGGTTGCTTCGGGAGATGAACCCGCTGGGAGCGGTCTGCGGGCTGGTGTGCCCGGCCGGCAGCCTCTGCGAGGGGGCCTGTGTCAGGTCAGGGATGGACGCCCCGGTGCGCATCGCCGAGCTGGAGGAGTTCACCTGCGCGGTGACTCCGGGCCCGGAGGGCTGGCCCGAGCACTTCAGGGGACAGCGGAGCGGGCGGGTCGCCGTGATCGGTTCGGGCCCCGCCGGGATATCGTGCGCCTACTACCTCTCTCTGATGGGTTTCAACGTCGAGATATTCGAGCAGGAGGTCGAGGCGGGCGGCCTGCCCGGGCGGTCGATGACCGACACCAGGCTCAACCGCCAGGTGCTCGAGCGCGAGCTCGAGGGTTGCCTGATGGCGGGGATCGAGTTCAGGGGCAACGCCGTCTTCGGGGAGGACATCCACTTCGACTCACTGCTGCGCGAGGGTTTTCGCGCGGTCTTCCTCGCCTCCGGCCTGCAGAGCATAAAGATGCCCTCGATACGGGGCACGGACCTTCCAGGAGTCATCGACGCGCTCTCCTTCCTCACCGCGGCGCGCAGGAAGGTGAAACGAGAGTTCGCCCCCAGTGTCGCGGTGATCGGAGAGAGCAACCTCGCCATCGACACGGCGTCGCTGGCACGCGAGATGGGCGCCGAGCAGGTGTACCTGGTCACCCGCGGACCGGTGGATTCCGAGCCCGGATCCAGTCGCATCCAGGCGGCCCAGAGCGCCGGCGTGACCATCGTGCCGAACCGCAAGATCATCGATATCCAGGGAGAGGGCCGCGTCGAGGCGCTGCGGACTCATCCCAACACAGGCGCGCCCGCCGATATGGAGGGCGAGGAGATCGGGCCGGTCCTGGAGGTAGGGACCGTCATCGTCGCCTGGGAACAGGAGATGGAGCCGACGCTGGGTGGCTACCTGGCGTCGCACCTGGAGCGGGGGCCGGACGGGCTGGTGGCGGTCGACCATAACATGATGACCTCGCGGCAGGGCATCTTCGCCGGCGGTGACGTGACCAGCGGCGGCGGCCTGGTGATAGAGGCCTGCGCGGCAGGGCGCCGGGCCGCCCTGGGAATCGCTGCCTACCTGGGCGGCAGCCAGGCGAAGCGGACTCAGTCGCCCGAGCCGGGTCCTTCGGAGGGTGAAGACGGTCCGGGCGGAGGCTTTTTCGACAAGGACGTCGCCTCCTGATCCAGCCGGCGCAGCACCGCCAGTGAGACCTCGCCCGCGCGCCGCAACCCTTCCCTGTTCACCTTCTGCAACGTGTCCCTGGAGCTGTGTATGCTGCTCGCGGCCGAGACCAGGCTGGTGGCCTCGAAGCCGTGCTTGACCCAGGGCATGTGGTCGGCCCCGGCGCCAACGGGCATGTAGATGCCGCTGACCTCGATCCCCATCTCCTTGCCCGTCTCGCTCAGGAGCTTGTTGAGCCGCCTGCAGGTGCGCACCGGTGGCAGCTCGAAGGCCGTGTTCAAGACCAGCTTTCCCGCGCTGGTGAAGGGAATATCGTAGTTGATCATGTAGAACGGCCGCTGACGCAGCTCCTCCTCGTGGGCGAGCAGATAGCTGATGGAGCCGCAGAGGCCGATCTCCTCGCAGCCGAAGGCGGCGATGGTCACGTCGAGGTTATTCATGGGGTCGGCCGCCAGGACCCTGGCGACCTCCAGGATCACCGCTATCCCTGAGGCGTCGTCCAGGGCCCCGGGGGAGCGGTTGCCGGTGAAGTTGAACAGGAGGCCCAGCATCATCAGCGGAGACAGCAGGGACACCAGGAAGAAGGCCTTGCCGCCCAGGCTCGCCTGCCCCGCCGCGAAAACGACGCCCAGGACGATGAACGCGATCCCGAACAGCACAGCCAGCCCGTACCCTATGATGAAGAACGAAGCGCGCACCACCACCGGCATGAGCTGGCTCTTGGAGTCGTAGTGGGCCGACAGCAGCACTCGCCCGCTCGCGGCGGCGCCGCCGATCTCCCCCACCAGGTTCAGGGACTTCCGGCTACCCCGCAGGCCGAACCGCTCGAACATGCTCGACCACTTGAAGCCGAAGAACAAGGCCACCAGCATCGCGGCTCCCGGGATGATGACCAGCGAAGTGCGCCAGAGGAAGGCCAGTGAGCCCATCACCCCTATCGCGCCGATCAACAGGCACATCGCCGGCAGCGCCAGCTTGAGCGCCGCGTCGGAGTAGGAGAACTCCTCGTCACGCTCTTCAATGCCTATCTCCCTGAAGACCTCCCGGAAGTAGTCCTGCGCCGCCGTCTCGCCCGGCGTTCCAGCCAGCCGCCTCATGGACGAGAGCTCGGCTATGTGGTTGAAAGCTCTCTGCGCGTCGAAGTGCTCGTGCAAACGCCACTCTCCTTGCCCGTCACCGATCCGAACAGCCCACCTCGGAGCCTCGACCCGACACCAATTGTAGCCTGTTTTGATGCCCCTTTCGCGAGTTCGTTTTTTGATATACTACCGGGGCAAACACGTAATCATGTCCATCACCCTGGAACAGGGCTTAGAAAAGGAAGGAAGGGAGGATATGGAGATTCTGGACAAGGAACGCCGGGTATTCGTACTGGGAGGAGGCGTCTCCAAGT
>Ga0209747_1001729_pt1 | contig 11442 bp, 10 predicted proteins | sample BarGraNGADG00311_FD_184498 | JGI IMG/M metagenome (GOLD analysis project Ga0209747, IMG submission 184498) | Arctic peat soil microbial communities from Barrow, Alaska - Barrow Graham LP Ref core NGADG0011-311 (SPAdes) (version 2) | ecosystem: Environmental > Terrestrial > Soil > Wetlands > Peat... | reverse complement strand
CAGGCCTCGACGGTCGTCTTGCGCCGCCGCCGGCCGCTACTGGGACCGCCCATCGAAGGCCCTCACCTTCCTCCACCTGCAGTTGCTTTTGGCAGTGCGTAACGACACCGACCTGGCGGTGCGCTCCGCACGAGCACTTTCTAGGATAAGGCTCGCCGGGGACAGCCGCAGGAGACGGACCTCTTTCCCGTGTGCTCTGGAACGCGGACGCGCATGTGTGCCTACTTGGAACGCAACACCTATCGCCGAGTCTAGGAAACGTGGCGGCCTCTCGGACGGCAGCCGACCGTTGCGTTCCGAGAGGATTTGTGCATTATGGAAGAGCAGCTGCTCGAGTTGCGGTTGCTTCCGAGAAGAGCATACAAAGAAGTTCGCGCCTGGTGCTCCGACTCGGGCACCACGGAAGTCTCCATGCCGACCATGAGGGAAGGACGCGGGTGTCAAGTCGACTCGGCGTAGACGTTGGCGGTACCTTCACTGACCTCGTCTTCTTGGACGATCAGACCGGAAGCGTGGGGGTGGCGAAGCTGCCGACCACTCTTGAGGCTCCCGAAGAAGCAGTGCTTGGTGTCATACGAGCGCACGTGCCAAGCAGCTTGCTTCAGTCCTCGACTTTCTTCTTGCACGCTGCCACAGTCGGGTTGAACGCTCTGCTTGAGCGCCGAGGCGCGGTTGTCGGCCTGCTGACCACCCGAGGCTTCCGCGATGTGCTGGAGATTCGGCGGGGAGACCGCGAGGCGGTGTATGACGCCAAATGGACGACCCCGCCGCCCCTCGTCCCCCGGCGATTGCGTCTGCCCGTGACGGAGCGCGTCCGCGCCGACGGAGTGGTCGAGACGCCACTGGTTGCTGCTGACGTGCGCGGAGCGCTTGAGGTCTTCGTGAGCGAGGGCGTGGAGTGCATTGCCATCGTGTTTCTCAATTCGTTTGCCAACCCCGAGCACGAACTCGCCGCGGAGCGAATCCTGCGGGAGGCTGGCTTCACCGGCGACATCTCGCTCTCTCACCGGGTGTCGGGGCAGTTTCGTGAGTATGAGCGGACGTCAACCACAGTAATTGACGCCTACGTAAGGCCCCAAACCACACGTTACCTGCAGCACCTGCGAGAGGACCTTGAAGGCTTCGGCTTCCATGGGTCGTGCCTCGTTACACGCTCTGGGGGCGGTGCCATGACTTTCGAGGAGGCTAAGACTAGTTCATTTGAGACGATCATGTCGGGACCCGCGGCGGGTGCAGTGGGAGCCGCACACGTCTGCGCGGATTTGGGAATCCCTAGCGGCATCAGCGCGGATGTCGGGGGGACGAGCTTCGACTGCTGCCTTATCGTTGACGGGCACCCTCAGGTCAAGCACGAGGGCAGAATTGCAGGAATGCCCCTGCAGGCGCCGTGGGTGGATGTGCGTTCAATCGGCGCAGGAGGCGGCTCAGTCGCCTTCGTTGACGCTGGCGCATTACTTCGGGTGGGGCCGCGGAGTGCAGGCGCTGTGCCTGGGCCCGCCTGCTATGGTCGTGGAGGCACCGAGCCGACAGTCACAGATGCGGCCGCGGTCCTTGGGCTGCTCGGCCATGGCGAATTGGCGGGGGGCCTGAGACTCGACTTTACGAAAGCGCGAAGGGCACTCGAACCGCTGGGCAGGGCGATTGGGCTGGACGTCGGGGGCGTCGCCGAAGGAATTCTCAAGATCGCGAGTGCCAGCATGGCTGGCGCAATTCGCTCGGTGACCGTCGAGCAGGGGCAAGACCCGCGCAGGGCAAGCCTCATTGCTTTCGGGGGGGCGGGACCGCTGTTCGGCACCCTGTTGGCGCGAGAGCTTCAGATTCGTCAAGTCGTCGTACCGAAACACGCGGGAAACTTCTCTGCATGGGGCCTTCTGGCCCAGGACATAATGCGATCTGCGGCGCGGACCCACATCAGGAAGTTGGACGATGAGGGCCTTTCGTCAGCCGCCGCACTTCTGAGAGCGCTCTTCGATGACCGTCATCAGGACGCCAAGCGGCCCGGAGCTGATCAGCTGGAAGACGTGCCTGAAGCAGCATTGGACCTGCGTTACACGGGACAGGACTACACCCTCACGGTGCCTGTACCTTTTCAGGGGGGGCGCGTGACAGTCGAGTCTGGGTGGGTGCATCAGGCCTTCGAGCAGGACTACGAGAGGACGTATGGACACACTCTCACTGAGCCAGTGGAGATCGTCTCCGTGCGAGCCACCTTGCGGACGCCGTTACCGAGGTTGCGGAGCGACTGGCAAGTTGCAGAGCACCTGCCAGTCGCCGCGGGGGGCGCCATTGATGCTCATTCCTTTACGCGTGGCGAGCGGGCCTCCTTCCCTCTACTCAGCCGTTCAGAGATATCCCCTGGTACGACGCTTCCTGGCCCGGTCATCGTGCTGGAGGAGACGGCTACAACCTACGTCGACGCTGGATTTGAATTGAGCGTGCATCCCTCCGGGATCCTGTTCCTGAACGATGTGGGGGTGGCGTAGATGGCAAAGGGTGATCTGGTGATTTCCCGCGTCGCCGGCCGCGAGGCCTCGGGCGTGGCGGATGCGGACCCCGTCACCACGGAGGTCATCCGTCAGGGACTCAACGCCGTAGCGGATCAGATGGCGCTTGCGTTGCGTCGAGCCGCCTTTTCCCCAGTGATCTACGACATGATTGATTTCGCCTGCGCTCTTTATGACAGCGAGATTAGAATGCTCGCGCAGGCGCGGGCGCTGCCATCTTTTCTTGGGACGCTGGGCTACTGCCTCGAAGCAGCCGTGCGCAACGTCGGGGGTCCCGGGTCCCTTCATCGTGGCGACGTCCTCTGGAGCACGAACGGATATGACAATGGCTCACACCCGCAAGACGCCGTAGTTGTCGTGCCAGCTTTCGACGGCGGCAAGCTTGTGGGTTATGCCGTGATCAAGGCTCATCACCTGGACATCGCCGCGAAAGACCCCTACTGCACCGATACCACGGATAATTTCCAGGAGGGTGTTATCTTCCCGGGGGTTAAGCTCTTTCAGGGGGGCGAGCTTCAGAAAGACATGTACCGGACGGTCTTGGCCAATTCCCGCTCTCCGCATGCGCTCGAGGGTGACTTGAATGCGCAAATCGCCGCCGCTCGCATGGGAGCCGATGCGTTGGTCGAACTGAGGACAAGGCATGGCGCCGAGACGTTCGAGCTCTCCATGGAGCGGATGTTCGACCACGGTGAGACCATGGTTCGGAAGTGCATTGAGCGCATACCGAACGGGCGTTACATCGTCAAATGCGCTCTGGATGATAACGGCCTGACCGATGACCTTGTGCCTTTCCAATTGGCCGTCGAGATTACCGGCAGCGACGTTGTCATCGACTTCTCAGATGCGCCGCCGGAAGACGCCGGACCCATCAACTGTCCGTTCCCCGCTACGGTCTCTTCGGCCCGCTGCGCTCTGCTGGGGCTTGTCGGCGGCAACGAGATGCCGAACGAGGGGCACTTTCGTCCCCTTGAGGTGCGAGCGCGCCTCGGCACGTTATTCTGTCCGCAGCCTCCCGCGCCAATCTTCCTGTATGGTTGGGCCTCGGACCAGGCGATCGAGGGCATCGGTCAGGCCCTGGCTCAAGTAATCCCGGACGCCGTTTCGGCAGGCAGCGGCGGGGATCTATGCGCATTGATCATCTGGGGCAAGGACGCAAGCGACAATTACTGGATCGGCGGCATGGACCAGCCGGTGGGCCACGGTGCGACTTCCGGGGGCGACGGTGGAGGCCCCCTGATAATCATCTCATGCTCGGGCATACGTAATACGCCCGTGGAGGTTGTTGAGTCGCGGTGGCCCCTACTTGTCGAAACCTACGAGCTGGCTGTGGATTCAGCGGGCGCTGGTCGGTATCGAGGTGGCCCTGGCACCAACATCAGATACCGCGCGATGCGCGACTGTTACGTGACAGCTGTGGTGGAGCGGCAAAGAACGCCACCGTGGGGTCTTTTCGGCGGTTGCCAAGGACGTTGCAACGCGTTCGTCGTTCACTGGCCGGACGGGTCCACGTCGAGCTATCGCAAGGCTACCGCGCTGCGCCTGCCCCAGGGGACTGTGGCAGAGGTGCTGACAGGCGGCGGTGGAGGCTATGGTCCACCCGCGGAGCGCGACCCCGGCGAGGTCATAGCGGACATCCGCGAGGGATACGTCTCTGAAGAGCGAGCGCGGTGTGACTACCCGCACGCATTCGTCAGTCAAGAAGGACTGGGGGTGACGAATTGAGATGGGCGTGATCGCGGTTCGAGTGTGAGCCAGAGCGCCCTGGCCCTCCGCGTCAGATCGGGCGCCCGCCGTGCTTCGGCGCGATCCGTGAGCAGGCGGCCAGCGACAAACAGATCCACGGCTACCGGGGCCGCGGTCTTGGTTGACGAGAGAGGGTGATCTTCATGTTGAGGGCGGACCACAAATTCCCGGCTGGTGTGTTGGCACTGTTGGCGTTGCTTCTCGTGTGGGGCTGCGGAGGAGTGGCCAAGACTCCGACTGCGCAGTCCTCAGTGCTGCAGCAGACATTCGTTGACGTGGAACAATGGAGCCCTATCCCCACGGGGTGGGACCCGTCAATCGAGTACTCCAACGAGATATCGGTCATGACGAACGTCTATGAGGGTTTGACGCGATATGACTGTCGTACTCAGAAGGTCGAGCCACTTCTTGCTGAGTCCTACACTTCGGCCAAGAACGGGACAGAGTGGACGTTCACACTGAGGTCGGGCGTCAAGTTTCATACCGGACGCGTGTTGACGGCCGAAGCCGCCAAGGAGGCGATTGACCGCACTATCAAGCTAAAGCAGGGTGCGTCATACATTTGGGATTCGGTGAAGAGCATCGAGGCCAAGGATTCCCGAACCCTGGTCTTCCACTTGAAGTACCCTGCAGCGATCGATCTGATCGCGTCGGCTGGCTATTCGGCATGGATCTACGACACTAAGGCTGCTGGTGGGGGGAAATTGACGAAGTGGTTCAATCGTGGCCAGGACGCGGGCACGGGTCCCTATACTGTCGACACGTATCGCCCGGGACAAGAAGTGGTCGTGACGCTCAAAGCCTTCCCGGAGTACTGGGGTGGCTGGAAGGGTGTGCATTACCAGCGAGTCGAATTCTGGAACGTTCCAACGCCGACGACGACTGCCCAGCTCCTCCGTGCCGGTCAGGCCAGCTATGCGAACATCGTGACTCCACAACTGTTCGCTTCTTTCAAGAAGGATGCCAACTTGCAGACTGTTTCGACGCCGTCCTTCGAGAGCTTGTTCGCGATGCTTAACACAAAACGCCCGCCCCTCGATGATCTCCGGGTTCGCCAGGCGATCGCATACGGGATCAACTACGACACACTCGTCGCGGTTCTACAGAGCAATGTGGAAATGACGAGTGGTCTCATCCCGCCCGGGTTGTTGGGGCACTTCGACGACCTGCCGAACTACACCTACGATTCGGCCAAAGCCCAGACACTGCTCACGGAGGCTGGCTATGGGCCAGGCGGAAAACCGATACACCTTAAGCTCACCTACATTACGGGTGACAACATTGAGGCAATGTCGGCAGCCGTCATGAAGTCCAGCTTGGCTCCCCTCAATATTCAGATTGCGGTTCAGCCGGAGGCGTGGTCGGTCCTTTGGGATAGAACCCGCGCGTCTAATCCGTCAGAACGCCAGGACATTGCGATATACGAATGGTGGCCCGACTACGCGGATCCGTATTCTTACTTCGCTAACATGTTCACTACTCAGAATCCTCCCTACTACAACGCGACCTACTACTCCAATCCCAAGTTGGACTCGATGATCAGCAAGGCGGCGAAATTAACCGGATATGATCGGGCTGGGGCTGGGCAGCTCTACAGAGAGATCCAGTTGACGCTACTGCACGACGTTCCGGCAGTTGTGCTCCCGACTATCGTTTACCAGAGGGTACTCGCGAAGTCGGTCGGGGGCTTTGTTGAGAACCCCGCCTATCCGAACGTAGCTTTCGTCTATTCACTGACGCCGCAGCCTTGATTCAGTACGTCCTGAGGCGAATTGGCCTCGGACTGCTTGTGGTGACGGGGGTTGTGCTTTTGACGTTCGTCATCGCGCGGGTAGTCCCCGGTGACCCTGCGGTGGCATGGGTCGGAATGCACGCAACGCCGGAGCAGTTGAGTGCGGCCCAGCACACTCTTGGTCTGGACCGTCCTGTAGCCGCCCAGTTGCTCGACTATGTCCGGGGTATAGCTACCGGGAACTGGGGCGTGTCGATTCATACGCATAGGCCAGTGCTTGAAGACATGGCGGTAAGAGCCCCGGCGTCACTGGAGCTGGCCGGCGCAGGGCTTCTGTTGGGGCTTGGCCTGGGAATCCCGCTGGGTCTGGCCGCGGCCCGATGGCACGGGCAGGCGCCAGACCTCCTGATTCGATTAGCGGCAGTTGCCGGCGTTTCTGTGCCAGTTTTCTGGCTGGCGCTGATCCTCCAATTGCTGTTTTTTCAACGACTTAGGCTGCTTCCCGTCGGCGGCCAGTACGACAACATCCTTAACTACACCAGCCCGCTCTGGCAGTACACGCACATGACCATCGTGGATGCACTGATTGGCGGGAACTGGCCAGTGTTCTGGAGTTCTCTCCGGCACCTCGTGTTGCCAGCAGTTGTTGTGGCGGCCTATCCAGCGGGGGTCATCGCCCGAATGGTCCGGGCTTCCGTGCTCGACACGGTCGGTGAGGACCATATCCTCATGGTTCGAGCCCTCGGGTTCTCTGAACGCACTGTCTACGGTCGATTTGCCATGAGGTCCGCTCTCAACCCGGTGCTGACCGTAGCTGCACTAGTCTTCGCCTACTCGCTCGCTGGACTCTTCCTTGTCGAAGCAATCTTCGATTGGCCTGGCCTCGGTAGCTACGCTGCAGACTCGATCGCGTCTCTCGACACTCCCGCCATACTCGGAGTCACGCTAGTGATCGCTATTGTGTATGTTACTTGCAACTTGATCGTGGACCTGCTTCAAGCGGTGATCGATCCACGCATACGAGTACGGTGAAGGCGCCTAGTTTGGCAGACACACGGACTCGAACTGCGGTCATTGCCGTGCGGCGGAACCCCCTGCTGTCGGCCGGCGCGGTCATAGCGCTGGCTCTTGTTGCGGCGGCCGTGCTAGCGCCTCTGGTAGCTCCTTACCCCCAAGATGCGGGGACGGCCATGCATGCCGGGGCCATCCTTCTGGCACCTTCGTGGAACCATCCATTTGGCACCGACATGTTCGGCCGCGATATCTTCACGCGAGTTTTGTACGGAGCCCGGGTGTCGCTCGGTATCACCGGCTTAGTTCTGGCCATATCTGTGGCAATCGGTGTGCCACTAGGGATTGTCGCTGGTTACTTTGGTGGCTTTATCGACAACGTGATAATGCGCGTGACTGATGTGTTCCTGGCTTTCCCCGCCCTGCTACTTGCCCTGGCATTCGCCACTGTGCTAGGTGCCAGTACCAGGAATGCGGTGTTGGCTATCGCCATCGCATGGTGGCCTTGGTATGCGCGGCTTGCGCGCGGTCAGGCAGCCTCGGTGGCCGGACGGGGGTTCATTGAGGCTTGTCGGGCACTGGGCGTCGGTCGCGTCCGGATGCTTTGGCGACACGTTCTGCCCAATTCGCTAACACCACTTATCGTGTCCGTGTCTCTTGACGCAGGTGGAGTGATCCTCACAGCAGCTGCCTTGTCATTCCTCGGCCTAGGTGCCCAAGACCCGACACCCGAATGGGGTTTGATGGTTAGCCAGGGACAGTCCTTTTTCACTACGCAGTGGTGGCTCGTGACCTTTCCCGGCTTGGCCATTATGCTTACTGCCATGGCGTTCAACCTTGCGGGCGACGGGCTGCGTGAGATCCTCGATCCTAGGCGGGTCGTAACAAGGTGATACTTGAGATTCGCAATCTCGCGATAAACTTCGGCGCACGGTGCGTTGTCGACATCGAGGCCTTGGATCTGCGGACGGGTGAGATCCTGGGCCTGGCCGGTGAAAGTGGATCTGGCAAGACTATGACCGCTCTCGCAATCATGGGCTTGACTGCGACTTCGGGAGCCCGTATTAGTAGCGGCAGCATCACGGTTGACGACCGGGAGCTTGTTCACCAGCGCGATACGGACTTGCGCCGGATTCGCGGCAGCCAGATTGCGATGATCTTCCAGGCTCCCGTTTCCTCGTTCAACCCGCTGTTCAAGGTCGGATACATCTTCATACGTTCGTTGCGACTTCACGGCGCTTCGCGATCCGAAGCTCGCGCACATGCTAGGGAGGCCTTGGAAGAGGTCATGCTGCCGTACGACATGCTGGAGCGGCGCCCCTACGAGCTGTCGGGCGGGCAGGCGCAGCGACTCGCTATCGCCTTGGCGGTTGCCCTCCGCTCGCAGGTTCTTCTAGCCGACGAGCCTACGAGCGCTCTGGACGTGAGCGTGCAAGGCGAGATCCTCGACCTGATACGTCGCCTGCGCGACCGCGATGGTATGGCAGTGCTCTTCATAAGCCACGACTTGGCCGTCGTGGCAGAACTATGCGACCAAGTTGCGGTGATGCGTGCCGGGCGTATTGTCGAGTTCGGCGCAAGTTCGCAGGTCCTTCATTCTCCCACTAATGACTATACACGCCAGCTGGTTGATTCGGTCCCCAAACTGGGTACACGTGCAGGATGACGACGTTACTGCAGGTTCGGGACATCGTGATTGACTTTGGCGGGCTGCGCGCGGTTGATGGCGTTTCGCTGGACGTTCCTGCAGGCCCCTTTGGGATGGGTTTGGTGGGCGAAAGCGGCTCCGGTAAGAGCACGATTGCGCGCGGCGCCCTTCGGCTCCTACCTTTGTCGCGGGGCAGCGTTATGCTCGACGGGAAGGACGTGCGTCACTTCCGGGGCAGTGACTTGCGTTGTTTTCGGCGCAGTGTCCAGATCGTGTTTCAGGACCCAGGTAGCACGCTGGATCCGCGAATGCGCGTTGGCGCCGCCATTCGCGAAGCCCTGGTAGTGCACCGCATGGTCCCAGCTGGCGAGCTCGAATCCCGCGTGGAGGAACTCCTGGTCGAGGTGGGGCTTGAGTCCAGCGATGGACCTCGGTTTCCTCATCAATTGTCAGGTGGGCAACGACAGCGAGTTGTAATCGCCAGAGCCATGGCAGTTGAGCCACGAGTACTCGTGCTCGACGAGCCCACCAGTGCACTGGACGTGACCGTTCAGGCCCGAATCCTGCGGCTCATCTCTCGGCTTCGTGAGGAACACCGACTCGCCTACCTACTGATTTCGCACAATCTTGCGGTAGTCCAGCAGCTTTGCGAGCAAATGGCAGTTCTTTACTTGGGAAAGGTGATTGAGCGAGGCTCGTCGCGCGCAATCCTAGAGCAGCCAGCACATCCGTACACTCAGGTGCTACGTTCGTCGGTCCCAGAAATCGACCTTGCGGAGCGTCGAGCGCGTATTTCAGTCCCGAGCATCGCCGTCGACGCGGCGGGTCCGCCCGAGGGTTGCCGGTTTCACCCGCGGTGTCCGCTGGCCGTCGAGGAATGCAGGAGGATCCCGCCGAGTCTCAGGGAGATTGATCGCCTGCACGAGGTCGCTTGTCATCGGGCAGAAGAAGCATGCGAGCGCTTCGTGGAGTCTGTGGACACAGCAGTTTAGTGCGCGACGCTCAGGAGACTCAGGCAGCAGCCATCCCGCTTGCCGGGGAGCTGTGTTGAGAGCGGTGTGAACAGCCAGCGCGTGCAACGCGTTCGCCGCGAGGTGATCGGCAAGCGAAACGACTTGTAGCACATTGAGTGAGGTTATCATGACCGTCGTGTCTGCGGAAACAAGGCCGACCACTTGAGGGACGGATTGAAGTGGGGGCAGAACGAGTTGTCCACGAGGATTTGGAGGGAAGCCATGAACCGTTTACCGGTGCTGCAAGAAGCCATGACTGGGGCAGGCGTCGACCTCGTTGTTGTTGGGCCCACGAGCAATCTGCGCTACTTGCTGGACTACAAGGCTGAAGCCATCGATCGGATTACTGTCTTACTAGTGACCACGCGTTCGAGTGTGATGCTGATACCGGACTTTGATGTCCCCGAGTTTCTCGCCAAGACTGGCTTTGAAAGCGTCGTTGGATGGAACGACAGAGTGGGTCCATCCCTCGGTGTCTCGGAAGCCTTTGACAAGCTGGGTGGCCTTCCTGAGGATCCGGTGACCGCGGTAGATGACGAGCTGACATTCAGGTTTCTCGCCAGCCTCCGCAGTCGTCTGGGGCGCCGAGAGCCAGTGCTCGCCAGTGAGTTGTTTACGGCGTTGAGGATCATCAAGTCCGAGGAAGAGCAAAAGAAGATGGAACGTGTTGGCGAGCTCGTCTCCTTGGGAGTAGATACAGCGATTGAGTCTGCTCGGCCTGGAATTAGCGAGACGAAGCTGAGAAGCGAGATCGAAGGAGCGCTGTGGGATCAGGGCGCAGAGTCGATGGACGAGGTTCTGGTGCAAAGCGGCCCGGAGTCAGCCTCGCCTCATCACCAGGCCAGTGGGCGCCAACTGCGCGAGGGTGAGCCGGTGCTCTTCGACATCGCTGTGAGGATGGATGGATACTTTGCGGATATCACGCAGCAGGTTTTCTTCGGGGATCCTCCGGATCACTACGTTCAGGCCTACGAAGCGGTATACGCGGCCCAGGAGGCGGGGGTTGAGGCTGCGTGCGTGGGTGCCACCGTTGAGAGCGTACATCGAGCCTCGAACCAGGTCCTAGCTCGTGCGGGGTTCCCTTCCGAGCTACGAACAGGGCATGGTTTGGGACTCGACGTTCACGAGCCCCCATCGGTAGATGAGGCGAACTTGATGGTCCTGCAACCGAGAATGGTGATCACTGTGGAGCCGGGCATCTATCTGACCGGGCGTTACGGCATCAGAATAGAAGACACAGTATTGATTACGGAAGCCGGACCCAAGCGCTTAACACGAGGGTCCCGCCCTCTCCAGGTGAAGAAGTGAGAGCGCTTCCCTGTCTCGAGACACTGACACTGTAGTATGCCCAGCCGAGGCGGGACGAAGCAGCGCGGACGCCGCGGCCCGTCAAGACGTATACGGTTTTGACCGGACCCCATTCATCGGTCCACCCTGAGGTTATGGTTCTCGGACCGATATCGGACAGACCAGTGGTCTCAACGTGCGGGGGGGATGAACCACATAGGAGCGAGAGTGCTGGAGGTTCCCGTGTTGTGTCCGGCAAGAGGAAGTGGTAAGCGTTCAGTTGGTCTAGCCGAGGCCACCGAGGAGACGGCCGAGGGCACATAGGCAGGCCCCCACCTCTGCGCCTCGAACCCTGTGGGCATGGAACGCGCCGAGGCTGAGGCGGTCTATGAGCAGGGACGTTAGACGGTCGTCGCTGTGCTCCTGGAGCTCGCGGCGCAGAACGCTCTGCTCAGGCGAGAGGTCGCCGAGCTGAGCGAGGCGAACCGGCGGCTTGAGATC
>Ga0209747_1001728_pt1 | contig 11448 bp, 10 predicted proteins | sample BarGraNGADG00311_FD_184498 | JGI IMG/M metagenome (GOLD analysis project Ga0209747, IMG submission 184498) | Arctic peat soil microbial communities from Barrow, Alaska - Barrow Graham LP Ref core NGADG0011-311 (SPAdes) (version 2) | ecosystem: Environmental > Terrestrial > Soil > Wetlands > Peat... | reverse complement strand
CGGATGCCGATCTTCGGCCAATCGCCCACGAAGCGGCCGGGGGAACTGCTCGTCATGGAATTCATCTCCTGTCGTCAGTCCGGGCGCCCGTCCGTCCGGACGGGCCCTGCGATGCCCTCATGCGACGCCTCTTCCAGCATCACGACGCCAATCGTCAGGAGGAGGTTGGCGTAGACCCGCTGTTCGCCGGTGAGGATGGCGAGCGCGAGGTCCGGGCCGCGCGCCGCGTCGTAGAACTCGAAGCGGCCGAGGGGCTGCAGCGGGACGTCCGGCAGGAGCTCGCGGAACCCTCCGAAGATGCCCGGCTCGCTGCCGCTCTCCGGCACCATCACGTGGGCCGCCTCGATGGGGATCGCGTGGGCGAGGACGCGGAGCACGTCCGTCGTGGTCAGCGTGCCCGGGGCCAGGTTCAGGTAGACACGATGGGCGGCCGGGTTGGTTCGGGTCAGCAGCGGGTAGTTGCCGTCGGCGATCAGGACCTGGGCACCGTGGCCGGCCTCCCCGAGCGCCCGGAGGATCTCCGGGTGGAGCAGGCGGGTCGTGAGCATCGTGCACTCCTCTGCTGCTGGCCGGCCGGCGCGACGCGCCCGCCGGATGGATCTCGCCTATCGGCCGCGGTGCCGCAGCGGCTGGCCGTGGCATCGTGCTCGAAGGTTGCGTGCTGGGGATGCGTCGCCGGCACGACGGTGATGCCGGGCACGCTCGCATGCGGCGCGAAGGTCGCGGATTCGCCCGCTCGCTCGGTCCGCGGTGCTCTCCTTGGCGTGGGCGCGCAGGTCGCGGGACGGTCGGCGCCGGCTGACCGCCGCAACGATCGGGTTGCGTGTTGCAGAGGAGAGTACCGGGAACCGGCAGCTCCGGCGCGATGTGTTCGGCGGCCGGCAGCAGCGTAACGGCGCCCGCCGGCACGCGTGGTCGCTGCGCCGCCGCTCCCGCGATTCGCTCGCCGGAGGACGGTCGAGTGTTCCAGGTCGGGTGGTGGATCGGCACCGCAGGGCTTCCGGAACGAGATTCCCTAGACAGGCATCAACGGGCATGGTAGCGTTACCACTGCTAACGTTACCACTCGATCCGCCGGGCGGCATACGGCAATCATCCGCGAGGGTCTGGGGTCAGTCGATGCCAACGATCGTCGATGTAGCGAACCGAGCCGGAGTCGCCGCCATCACCGTGTCGCGGGTCGTCAACGACTCGGGCCCGGTGAGCAGCAAGGTCCGGGCTCGCGTGGAACTGGCCATCGCCGAGATCGGCTACGTTCCCAACTCCGTGGCCCGGAGCCTGCGCTCCAAGCGCACTGACACCATTGCGCTCGTCGTCACCGATATGACCAACCCGTTCTTCACCACGGTCGCGCGTGGTGTCGAGGACGCCGCGAGCGACGCCGGGCTGATGCTGATCATCTGCAACACGGACGAACGCGATGCCGACGAACAGCGCTACGTCCGGATGCTCCTGCAACGGCAGGCGGATGGGATCCTGCTTGTTCCGGCCCGCGGCGGCGGCGACGCGATCAAGCAGTGCCGCGAGCACGCGACGCCGGTCGTCGTCGTCGACCGCAGGCTGAAGGCTCTGATCGCGGACGTCGTACGCGGCGATTCGAAGGGCGGCGCGTTCGAGCTGGGTCGGTTGCTCGTCTCTCTCGGACACGTGTCAACCGCGGTTCTGAGCGGTCCCCGATTCGTGTCGACGGCCGACGATCGCGTGGTCGGCTTCCGCCAGGGGCTCGCGCAGGCCGGCCTGCTGCAGCCCCCGCGCGTGTACCGCGGCGAATACACCCTCGAGAGCGGGCGCGCGATGGCCAGGCAGGCCGTGATGGCGACGCCTCGGCCCACCGCACTGTTCGCCGCCAACAACTTCATTGCGATCGGCGTCCTCCAGGCGCTCGACGAGTTGAGGATCCGCGTGCCCGAGGACGTCGCCGTGGTCGCCTTCGACGACCTGCCACCCGCCATGGTGGCGTTCCCGTTCCTCACCGTGGCCGCGCAGCCGGCCTACGAGATGGGCCGGCGAAGCGTTGCGGTCCTGCTCGACCGCCTCTCCGCCGGCCCGAAGGCGAAGTTCCGCGAGGTCGTCCTCCCCACGCAGCTGGTCGTCCGGCGCTCGAGTGGCGACGCGCTGCACGAACAACACGCCGCTCCGTCTCTCCCCGGCGGCGCCCCGCTTCCCCGGGTCGAGTTCGCGGCGCCAGGCGCCTCCGACGGCGTGGCATGAAAGGCGGTTCGGCAATGGGGAGTGAACCAGGCGCCACGAGGCTCGGCTCCGACATCGAACGGGGGCTCGAGCGCGACGACCTGATCGTGATCACCGGCGCCGGCGGATTCATCGCGGGCTCGCTGACCCGCTACTTCCACGACCTTGGCTACACCCGGATCCGGGCCGTCGATCGAAAGCCGCTGCCCGAGTGGTACCAGCGTGTGCCGGGCGTGGAATGCCTGTCGATGGACCTGAGCCACGAGGCCAACGCCATCCGCGCCGTCGAGGGAGCCGTCGAGGTGTACAACCTCGCCGCCGACATGGGCGGCATGGGGTTCATCGAGAACTTCCGCGTGGAGTGCCTGCGCAGCGTCCTCGTCAACACGAACATGATCGAGGCCGCCTATCGGGCCGGCGCGCGGCGCTACTTCTTCTCGTCGTCCGCCTGCGCCTACAACACGGATCTCCAGAAGAGTCCGGATGCCCTGGCGCTGAAGGAGTCGGACGCGTATCCGGCCATGGCCGAGCGCGGCTACGGGTGGGAGAAGCTGATCTCGGAGATGTTCTGCCAGGAGTACTGGGCGGAGCGTGGCCTCGAGACGCACATCGCCCGCTTCCACAACATCTACGGGCCCAACGGAACGTGGTTCGGTGGTCGCGAGAAGGCGCCCGCCGCGATGTGTCGCAAGGTGATCGAGGCCCAGGACACCGGCGACCTGCGAATCGAGATCTGGGGCGACGGGACGCAGGCGCGCAGCTTCTGCTACATCGACGACTGCGTGGTCGGGATCGACAAGATCATGCACAGCGATGCCCTCATCGCGACCCCGATCAACCTCGGCTCCAGCGAGCTCGTCTCAATCAACGCGCTGGTGTCGATCGTCGAGGAGATCGCCGGCGTCAAGCTGGCGCGCTCGTACGACCTTGGCGCTCCCAAGGGCGTCGCCGGCCGCAACAGCGATAACACCTTCATCGAGAGCGTCCTCGGCTGGGAGCCCCGGACGCCCCTGCGGGATGGCATGGCGGCGACGTACAGCTGGATCTCGGAGCAGTACGCGGCGCGGAGGGCCGGCAAGGCCGTGGTGGAGGGCTGATCCCGATGCTGCGTCCGTCGGACGGGCGTCCCGCCAACCTCGCAGGCGCCGCTGGCAGTGCTCACGCAGCCAGCGTCAAGGATCGTGAGTCGAGAGCGCCGGAGCTGGGCGACGTCATCGGTCGGCTGCCGTACCGCCTCGCCCTTGCGGGGGGGTGGATCGATCAACCCTTCCTGTCCGCCCGCAACCCGGAACCGCCAGGTTCCATGGTGGTCGTGTCATTGCAGCCCTCGGTCCGCTACATGGACCGCAGTGGCATGGCAACGGGGACGCGCGCCACCGCGGCGTCTCTGTGGGGTGACAGGCTCCCGTCCCACGCCGGTCCCCTCGAGCTCGTGCGCGAGCTGTATGCCGCCGAGAACCAGGGGAAAGCCGAGCCGTCAGGCTCGCAGGACATGGTCGGGCTCATCTTCCCGGGCGTGAGCCGCCTCGACTACGACGCCTCCGTTGACAGCGGCTGGTACCCGAGCCACATCGAGACCACCTGCGATCCGGGCATCGCCAGGTGGCTCGAGCGGGTGCTTCACCTGATCCCCGTATCCCCTCGACCTCCGGGCTACGGCCCACTTGGAGTGAAGCGCCTGGATACGGGTTGGATTCGACGGTTGGGCCAGAGCGGCAAGGATTGCTTCAACGCCATCCTCCAGCAGGACCTCGTCGCCCTGGGCTCCTCCATGAACGAATGCTCCAGGTGTTGGGATGCGCTCCTGCCCCATACGCTCGAGCACCCGACGATCAATATCGACCTCAAGGCCCTCCTCGCCCTGTACGAAGCCCGATATGAAGGCGCCATGTACTCGGGTTGCGGCGGCGGCTATCTGGTTGTTGCATCAGGAGACGAAGTGCCTGGATCGTTCCGATTCTCGGTCAGGACCGAGTAGTGGAACAGGTGATCGACATGGGCCGCGCAACGGGCGGCGGCGCCGACACCGTGCCGCATGTCGTCATCTCGACGAGCCTGGACAACCTGCAGTCCCCGGACGTGCGATTCCTCCAGGAGGCCGCACGCCTCGGGAAGGTCGACCTCCAGGTCTGGTCGGACACGCTGGCCGAGTCCGCGACCGGACGGCGGCCCCGCTTTCCGGAGGAGGAGCGGCTCTTTCTGGCGCAGGCGTTGCGCTACGTCGACCGCGCCAGCGTGGTGGTGGGACTGCCTCCAGCCGCCGCGGGCGCGGATGAGACCTCCCGGCCGACCACGCTGGTTGTCCGCACGATGGACGACCATCCCCAGCTTCGGGCCCGGTGTCGTGCGCTCGGGATCGATTACCGGGTGATCGGAGCCGAAGCCCTGACCGGGTTTCCCGCCCTCGAAAGAGAGCCGCCCGCGATCCCGAGCGGCAACCGGCGGGTGGTGGTCACGGGGTGCTTCGACTGGCTCCATTCGGGGCACGTCCAGTTCTTCCTGGACGCGTCGGCGCACGGCGATCTGTACGTGGTCGTGGGCAGCGACGAGAACGTCGGGCTCCTCAAGGGCGCCGGCCACCCGCTTCGACGGCAGGATGAACGCCGGTACATGGTCCAGGCCGTGCGCTGCGTGCACCGCGGTCTTATCTCGAGCGGGAAGGGCTGGATGGACGCTGAGCCGGAGATCGACGCGATCGCGCCGCACATCTACATCGTCAACGAAGACGGCGACCAGCCCGAGAAGCGCGACTTCTGCCGGGCCCACGGCCTCGACTACCTGGTGCTCGAGCGCAGGCCACATCGGGATCTGCCCCAACGCACAAGCACCGAACTGCGTGGCTACTGAGGTGGTGCGCTCCCGCCCCGGCTCTTCCGTGATTTTCGCCCGCTCTCACCGAACAAGTCTCTCTTCAGCCAAGGAGCATGAAGCGTGAAGAGGCAACTGAAGGAAATCGGTAGACCGCTGGTGGGCCTGGTGGCCATCATCGGGGTCATCGCACTGCTTGCCCCTTCCTTCCGGCAGTGGGCAGCGATTCAGGACGTTCTCGAGAACTCGACCGTGCTCTTCATCATGTCCACGGGCATGACGATCGCACTTATCGGGAACTGCCTGGACCTGTCCGTGGGGTCTATCTACGCCCTCGCCTCTGTGGTCGTGGGCCAGATGCTGATCGCGGGGGTACCGGTGCCGATCGCCATTCTCGGCGGATTGGCAGCCGGAGCCTTGTGCGGTCTGTTCAACGGGGCGATCGTGGTGCGGATGGGCGTCCCAACCCTGATCGCCACACTGGGGACGCAGATCGCCTTCCGGGGCATTGCCAACATGATCGGCACCGGGAAAGACATGTCCCACTTCCCCGCGTCGTTTGACTGGCTTGGCCAAGGCCTGGCAGGGCCAATGATCGTCTCCGTCATCGCCTTCCTGACCATCTGGTTCATCCTTTCCAAGACCAAGCTGGGTTTCCAGTCCTACGCGCAGGGCGGCAACGAGGAAGTGGCCCGCCTAGCTGGAATCCCCGTGAGACGCAACATCCTGATCATCTACATGATCTGCGGGATCATGGCCGCCCTCGCCTCGATTGTGTACACGGCACGTGTCGATTTCGCCTATGTGAACCGCGGCCAGGGCATGGAGCTGTGGGCGATTGCCGCGGTCGTGATCGGCGGAACGAGCATGTTCGGCGGCGTTGGCGGGGTGGGCAAGACCGTCATCGGCGTTCTGATCATCGGCACGATTCAGGCCGGTCTGATCCACCTGCACGTCGAAGCCTTCTGGCAGCAGGTCATCTTGGGCCTCGTGATCATCGTCGCGGTCTGGCTCGATTTTCTCCAGAGACGGGCTGATGCATCCCGCAAACCCGTCCTCGAAACCGGCACGAGGAGGAGTCTATGGGGCAAGTTTGTAAGCAGAAGCTGACCACAGCCAAGCCAATCAGGTAGTCCCAACACGGAGTGGAACACATGAAACGCGCTCTCGTCCTGGCAGCAGCCGCGATCCTGGCGGGCTGCTCAGGCTCTGCCTCTACGACGGCACCCGCCGCCTCGGCACCCCAAGCGTCGGCACCCGCAGCGTCGGCACCCGCAGCGTCGGCACCCGCAGCGTCGGCACCCGCAGCGTCGGCACCCGCAGCGTCGAAGGACGCGGCAAGCATCACGATTGCCTACTCGGGCTTCTCCACCAGCAATGACTTCTGGAACACGCTCGGCAAGTCCGCCGCAGCCGAAGCCAAGGTCCTGGGCGTCAAGTTCGTCGACGTCACGACAGAGACCAACGATGCCTCGGCCCAGAAGGCCGCCGTTGACACCGTCATCACGCAGAAGCCCACGGCCCTCATCATCGGCTCCGTGGACCCGCGCGTGTGGCCGGACACGATCACCAAGGCCAAGGCCGCTGGGATCCCGATCTACGCCGTTGACACCCCCATTGACGATCCGTACATCTCCACCATCATCGCAACCGACAACCTCGCCGCCGCCACGCTCGAAGGGCAGTACATCTGCAAGAAGACCGGCGGCAAGGGCACCGCAGTCGTCATCGGCGGCACCGTCGGACATCCGAACGGCGACGCCCGCAAGAACGGCATCAGCGCGGCCGTCACGGCCTGCGGCATGAAGGTCATCGGCGACTGGGGCGACTGGGACTCCGCCAAGGACGTTTCCATCGCGCAGAACAACATCACCGCCAACCCCGACATCAATGTCGTCTTCGTGGCCCACGATGACGGCGCCGCTGCCGTTGCGGCCATGATCAAGGGTAAGAACCTCACTGCCAAGATCGGCACCTACGGCTTCGACGCCCTCCCGATCATGCTCAAGGCCATCAAGGCCGGCGACGCCGTTGCCAGCGTCAAGCAGGACAGCGTCCTCATGGGCAAGACGATCGTCGACGATGCTGTGGGCGTCGCCCAGGGTGGCACGATCGCCAAGAGCATCGCCATCCCCGGCTTCATCATCGACGCGGCGAACGTCGACAAGTACCTCGTTCCGTAGCCAACGCCTTTTCGTCCTGAGATCTGGCCTGCGAGGCTTCAGTTCAAGAGGCCTCGCAGGCCACCCTCTTCTTGGGGAGAACCACCATGGCGGGCACGCCGGACTCCAACGGACTAGTCGTGGAAATGCGGGATGTCCTCAAGCTGTTTCCTGGCGTGGTGGCCCTGCGTCATGTCAATTTCCAGCTCAAGCCGGGCGAAGTCCACGTGCTGCTCGGGGAGAACGGGGCAGGAAAGAGCACCCTCATCAAGGTGATGAGCGGAGCGTACGTCGCGGATGACGGTGAGATCCTCATCGATGGGGAGAAGGTATCGATCAACTCCCCGCAGGATGCTCTGGATCACGGCCTTCGCTTTATCTACCAGGAACTGAGCCTGGTGCGAGACCTGGACATTGCCCGCAACATGTTCCTGGGCATGGAACCCCTGCTGGTTCCAAGGCTTGGGCTCATAGATGAGAAGAAGCTCTACCAGCAGGCGAAGGCGTACCTCGAGAAGTTCCACATCGACCTGGACCCAAGGGAGACCGTCCGCAGGCTGAGCGTGACCGAGCAGAAGATGGTGGAAATCGCCCGGGCACTGACGACCAAGGCCAAGGTGATCGTCCTGGACGAGCCCACCGACGTGCTTGAAGATCGATCGCGAAGAGACCTCTTCAATGTCATCCGCCAGCTCAAGCAGGAACAGGGAGTGTCTTTCGTCTACATCTCGCACCGGTATGCGGAGGTCGCCGAGATCGGTGATCGGGTCACCATCCTGAGAGACGGCAAGAACGTCGGAACGTATGAGATCAGGGATCTTGCGTTCGACAAGATGATCGAACTCATGATCGGCGGAGCGATCAAGAAGCAGTACCCGGACCTCTCCGCGCCTTCGGAGGAGAATGCCCTGCGGGTCGAGCATCTCGTCCGTGCAGGGATCCTGAACGACGTCAGCCTGACCATCAAGAGGGGGGAGATCGTCGGCGTAACCGGCCTGATGGGGGCGGGGAAGACCGAGCTCGGTCGGGCTATCGCGGGCGCCGACAGGCTCGACGGCGGAGAGGTCTACGTCCAGGAGAAGAGGGCGCACATCACCTCGCCGCGGGACGGGATCCGCAAAGGCGTGGCGTACCTGCCCGAAGACCGGAAGACGTTGGGGCTGATCCAGGGCCAGAACATCCGCGAGAACTACGCTCTGCCCAGCCTGGACCGCCTGAGCGCCATGGGGCTGGTGAATCAGGGCCTGATCGACACGGAAACCGGCGGATACATGGGCCGGCTGGCTATCAAGGCCCCAGACATGTATACAGCTGCCCAGCAGCTCTCGGGGGGCAACCAGCAGAAGGTCGTGGTGGCCAAGTGGTTGGGCGCCCAAGCCAAGGTGCTGATCTTCGATGAACCAACCCGGGGGATCGACATCAATGGCAAGCGTGAGATCTATCGCATCATGGAGGAGCTGCTGGAGCGCGGCGTAGGGATCCTCATGCTTACCTCGGACTACGCGGAGGCCCTGGAGATGAGCCACCGGATCGTGGTCATGCGGCGGGGCGCCATCTGCCGGGAGTTCCTGCGCGGCGAGGCGACCGAAGCCGACATCCTGCGCGAGGCGATCGGCGCCGTCCCAACTGCCGCGGAGCCAGACTCGACCGTCGTGGTGGCACGCTGAACCGGATCTGGGCCTCGTCGTCCCCCCGGTGTCGCTGACAGGAAGGCAGGGCTACTGTGATGGAACCCCTTCGCCTCGGAGTCCTTGGAGCTGCCCGCATCGCCGAGAACGCGATCGTGATTCCGGCGAGGCTCACCGACACCCGACTGGTCGCGGTCGCGGCGCGGGACCGCCGCCGGTCAGGGGCTTTTGCCGCGGCGCACGGTGTCGAACGAGTCCTCGATTCCTACGCCGAGCTGGTGGCTGACTCCGAGGTCGAGGCAATCTACAACCCCCTGGCAAACGGCTTGCATGGTCCCTGGAACCTCGCGGCCATCGCGGCAGGCAAGCACGTCCTCAGCGAGAAGCCGTTTGCCAGCAACGCCGAGGAGGCCGAAGAGGTTCGGGATGCCGGCAAGCGGGCAGGCGTGGTCGTCGTCGAGGGATTCCATTACCTCTACCACCCGGTCATAAGGCGACTCCACGAGCTCGTCGCAACTGGCGAGCTCGGCACGATCGAGCGGGTCGAGGTGACCATGATCAACCCGGCGTGTGCGCCCGAGGATCCACGATGGTCGCTCCAGCTCGCCGGCGGGGCGCTCATGGACCTGGGCTGCTACAGCCTCCACGCACATCGTGTGCTGGCACCATGGCTGGGCGGCGAACCCACGCTCGTGGCGGCCCGCGGCGGCGAGCGTGAAGGGCTGCCGGGTGTCGACGAATGGGTCGACGCGGACCTCGTCTTTCCGTCCGGCGCGACGGGGCTGGCCCGCTGCCACATGGCCGGTGACAAGCAGCAGCTCACCTACCGTGTCGCGGGAAGCCGGGGCGAGGCCACCGTCTCCAACTTCATCCTCCCGCATACCGACGACAGGTTGTTCGTGAAGACCGCCGCCGGGGAGCGCGTGGAACATCTCGGCTCCCGGTCGTCGTACACCTACCAGCTCGAGGCGTTCACTGCCTTCGTCCGGGATGGCGTCCGCATGCCGGCGGACAGCGATGACGCGGTCCTGACGATGCGCCTGATCGACCAGGTCTATCGGGCCATCGGGCTTGAACCGAGGCCACGGTTTCGGTGAGCACGCGCTCGCCCTGCCCGAAAGCCGGCTTGCCCACGTGCGGCGCCAGGCTGTTCGACTGACCGGATCGGCAGCGATGCGCCTCCAACAGACGGACAGGGAGGTCCTGCGGGAGCTTGGAACGCGGCTCGCGGAGATCTCCGAGCTGCCGGCGCAACGGGAGACCATGTCCCAGTGGAAGGCGTTGAACAGCCTGAAGCCGGTGCGGCCGATGGTCGCCATTGACCAGCTTCCGTGGCATGAGCTGGCCAAGGACGAGCCCGAGCTGGTGATCCACTCCCAGGACCCCTTCTGTCGCGGCCTGGAGACCCAGCTGCGCAGGACCCTCTACGCATGGAATCACATGCGGGCCGATATGGTCGTTGAGCCCGAGATCCTCGTCCCGAAGGTCATCCGGGTCAACGGTTTCGGGATCGGGATGGAGCAGGAGATCGCGACCCTCGATCCCGGGAATGACGTGGTTGCCCACCACTACATCGATCAGCTGAAGACCGAAGAAGACGTCCAGAAGATCAGGCCCCCCGCGATCCACTTCGATGCGGAAACGACGGCGCGGGTGGAGGAGGAGGCGCGGGAGATCTTCGACGGCGTCCTCCCCGTGCGATTGCAGGGGTGGGTGCCCGGCGTGAACCAGTGGCCGGGGCTGGAGGCACAGCCCGCAACGAGGCACCTGGTCCATGACTGGAACGAGGAGATCCTCACCGGCGGCTTCAACCTCTGGGACATCATCTCCTTCTGGAGGGGGGTCGAACCCATCCTCTATGACCTGGTCGATCGACCGGAACACATGCACCACATCATGTCCAGGCTGACCGACGCCTTCCTCGGCATGCTCGACGACCTGGAGGCGCGAGGCCTGCTGGGGTCCGGGCAGGCGACCATCCACTGCTCGCCGGCCTATACCGACGAAATCCCGCATGCGGGCTTCGACCCGGCGCAGCCGCGCGCCGAGGATCTCTGGACGATGGGCATGGCCCAGATTCTCACGTCCGTCTCCCCGGCGATGTTCAAGGAGTTCGAGGTCGACTACGCGACCCGGTGGTATGCGAGGTTCGGGCTCGTGTATTACGGCTGCTGCGACGTTCTCGACAGGCGAATCGACATCATTCGGGGGATTCCGCACCTCCGCAAGATCTCGATGAGCCCCTGGGCAGACGTCCAGCGAGGGGCCGACAACATCGGACAGGACTTCGTCTTCTCCCGAAAGCCGAATCCGGCGTTCCTCGCGGCCGACTCCTGGGAGCCAGATGCCGTGGAGAAGGATCTCCGAGTCGCGCTCGGTGCGTGTGCGCGCACCGGGACTCCCCTCGAGTTCATTCTCAAGGACGTCAGCACCATCCGATACGACCCGCGCCGGCTCTGGGAGTGGGTCGACATAGCCATGCGGCTGGTTCGCCAGTGAACCGGGCCCGGGAGCGCGCTTCGATGGGGCACGGTCACGCTCGGTGGCAGGGTCAGACGACGTCCGTCGTGACGTTGAAGGCAGCAACGACCGCGCGCATCTCGTCCAGGCTCAGGCCCTCAGCGCGCTGGCCGGCGACGAGGTCCATGTACTCGTAGCGC
>Ga0209747_1001724_pt1 | contig 11469 bp, 7 predicted proteins | sample BarGraNGADG00311_FD_184498 | JGI IMG/M metagenome (GOLD analysis project Ga0209747, IMG submission 184498) | Arctic peat soil microbial communities from Barrow, Alaska - Barrow Graham LP Ref core NGADG0011-311 (SPAdes) (version 2) | ecosystem: Environmental > Terrestrial > Soil > Wetlands > Peat ... | reverse complement strand
AACTCCTATAAAAAATAAAGTAGGGACATGCCATGGCATGTCCCTGCTTATCATTTTATCTTGATTAATCAGTTTTAAAATCTATGCTTTAATTTTTGCTTTAGATTCTTCTATCGCTACGTTTGTCTTTGGAGTAGTGTCGTACATTAAGGCAGTGGCTACGAAGACAGATGAATATACTCCTGTTCCGATTCCAACCAGAAGGGCAAACATAAATCCGCGGATTACTGCTCCACCGAAGATGAACATCGCAACTATAGTAAGAATCACGGTTAAGGTAGTGTTTATGGTTCTGCTCAGGGTTGAGTTTATAGCCATATTAAGAACCTCTTTCAAAGGCCGTTTACGGTACAAAGGAATGTATTCCCGCAGCCTGTCGAAAACAATTACCGTATCGTTTACGGAGAACCCGATAACAGTAAGGATCGCCGCTATAAATGCCTGGTCAATTTCCATCGAGAAAGGCATGAGGCCCCAGAAGATTGAATAAACTCCGATAACGAGGAGGGTATCATGGGCCAGCGACATAACTGCTCCGAAACCATACTGCCAGTAACGGAATCTCATGAAAATATAGAAGAAGATGAGTATGAGTGCAATACCAACTGCATAGAAAGCGTTGATTTTGATATCGGCTGCAACAACAGGACCAACAGTTTCTGAACTTTCCCTGTAGTTGTTCCCGATAAATTCTTCCTTACTGACATCTGCGCCCACAATTCCTTTTAAGGCTTCATACAATTTGGTATCAACTTCATCATCCACCCCGGTTTCATTGACCTTATATTTGGTTGTGATCTTAACCTTGTTTTCGCTACCGAAGGTGACTACTTGCGGAAGCTCCCCGAACGCCACATTAAGTTTACCAGCAATGTCCTCTGTAGTAACAGGTTTGTGAAAATTGATTACAAAAGTACGCCCCCCGGTAAAGTCGATACCAGGATTAAGGCCTCGGACAAATAAAGAAATAACTCCGGCCAGAAGGATGATTCCGGAAACAATATAGAAATATTTTCTAAGTCCAATAAAATCAATCTTTGTGTTTTTGAAGAGATTGGCAGTTATCTTAATTGAAAATGTGAGATGTGCATCTTTTTTCAAAAGAGACTCATAAATAATTCTTGTGATGAATATAGCAGTGAACATTGAAGTCAGAATACCGATAACAAGTGTTGTAGCAAAACCTTTTATCGGTCCGGTTCCAAATATATAAAGTACTATACCTGTAAGAATTGTTGTAACATTGGAGTCAATAATAGCTGAATAAGCATGCCGGTAACCATCTGCAATAGCAAGTTTCATTCCCTTGCCGGCTCTTAATTCCTCCCTGATACGTTCATAAATAAGAACGTTTGCATCAACAGCCATACCCATTGTAAGTACTATACCCGCTATACCTGGTAGTGTGAGAACAGCATTTAATGAGGCAAGCACACCAAAAAGGAGAAAGACGTTTGAAATGAGCGCAATATTTGCAATTGTCCCGGCACTTTTACTATAATAAAAAATCATAAATGCAAGTACGAATGCAAATGCAATAATAAATGATACAAATCCGGAATTAATTGATTCCTGACCAAGGGTTGGCCCAACAATTGTATCCGAAATAATATGAGCAGGAGCAGGTAATTTACCTGATTTCAAAATGTTAGCCAGGTCATCAGCTTCCTCAATTGTGAAATTGCCTGTGATTTCGGTACTGCCACCAGTGATCTCATTCTGAACAGTTGCTGATGAGCGAACATAGCCATCAAGCAGGACTATTACAGAACGTCCAATGTTCTCTCGTGTAATTCTTGCCCACGTCTTTGAACCTTCTCCGTTCATCGACATATCAACCTTTACATCGCCACTTACTCCTGTTGAAGTTCTGGCAGAAGTAATGACATCTCCACCAAGAGGAGCACGACCGTCGCGGGTAGTTATTTTTATCGCGTGAAGTTCGAACATTGTTTTTGTGGGGTCATACTTATAAGGATTCTGACTCCAGGCTAATTTCAGGTCGCGTGGAAAAAGAGCTTTAATTTGATTCATTTTGAGTAAAGCATTTACTCTTGCAGTATCTTTTAAGCTTGCAAGCCCTACCATACTTGATGGCAATGGCTGACCCCGTTCATTGACGCGTGGATTAAGCAAACCAAATAACGGATTCTGAAGTGCAAACCCGGCACGGGTTGTAGATTCAGCAGCTTTCGTAGTATCTTTATTTATCAGGTCAAGAAGCGACTGATCTTTCTTTGTTGTATCGGAAACCGCGCTTTTTTGAGTCGTTTCCGTTATCTTTGTGTTAGCTTTCTCAGTATTAGCCTGAATTTCTTTCAGAAGATTATTAGCCTGTGAGAGAAAGCCTATAATTTCACTATTTTCATAACACTCCCAGAATTCGAGATTAGCTGTTCCCTGAAGAAGTTCACGTACACGTTTTGGGTTATTCATACCAGGAAGTTGTATGAGAATCCGGCCTTTTGTAGCAAGCTGGGTAATATTAGGCTGTACAACTCCAAAACGGTCGATCCTGGTGCGAAGGATATTAAATGCATTTGTAATTGCACCATCAACTTCACTCTCAAGAACCTTGATCACCTGATCGTTTGTCGAATTAAAATTGATCTTCTCTTTAAGTTCAACAGTCCCAAAGACTGAAGCGAGTTTAGCATTCGGGTCAATTTCCTGAAAAGCTTTACCAAATAAAGAAAGATAATCTGACTGACTCGATTTCTGAAGCTCTTTGGCACGCAAAAGAGCTGCATTGAAGGTTTTATCAGGATTATAATTTGAAAGAGCTTTTAAAATATCTTCAACAGATACTTCAAGGGTAACGTTCATCCCGCCTTTAAGATCGAGACCAAGGTTCAGTTCTCTTTTCTGACACTCCTTAAATGTATTACCCAGAAAACTCCATTTTTCTTTTGGCAGAGTTGAAATTGAATCGAGGTATTGAGTTTCTTTTACCAGGCTTCCTTTTGCATATGCTTTAGCCTCTTTCTTTACTTTGTAAGTTGCACCTGTAAATGAAAGCTGATAAATTGATACCAACCCTAATGCAATTGCCAGAACGATGATAGCTGCTTTATTCTGCATTTGTCTATTCTTTTGGGATTATATACGCGTTTTTCTTTATTCTTCTTCGATTGAGGCGCAAAGATATTAAAATTTTATAAAAACAATTAATTAATAATCATGTGATGCCTATTTCTTTGTGATATTAACCCCCTTTTTATTCCCACAATGGGGGGAAACTCACTGCACGCTTCGTGACGTCTACTTTGATGAGGATCAAATTAGTTTACTTGCTGTTTATTCTTTGAGATTGCTTCGTCGCTTAGCTCCTCGCAATGACCGTGAATTTTACTCACTTCTGTTCTGTTACCAACCTGAACTAATCTTACTTGCACTGTCATTGCGAGCGCAGCGAAGCAATCTTAAACTCCCATCCAGAACTGAACTTATAAAATTAGCCAGCTAAATGAAAGACAGGTTATAAAAGTTCATTACTGTAGCAGTTTATCATATTCTGTCTCAAGAGGTTTCCTGTCTATGAAGTCGAAAAGGGTCAGGCTTCGGATATTATAGAAGAAATTCCAGTAGTCTTGTAATGACTGGACATATGCTCTTTTGTTCTGGTCTTTTCTGCTGTCTGCATCGTTCAGGTCGAGTACCGCAATCTTACCGATAAGGAACCGTTGTTTGGTCACTTCATATCTTTTCATGGCAACTGTATCTGATTTTGCAGCTATGTTAACCTGGTTTTTCTGAAGATTGAATTGTTCAACATCGAGAAAAAGGTTCTGCTGGAAATCCACTAATGCCTGGTTTGCCTGAACCTGTGCCAGTTCGAGGCTCGATTTTGCCATCTGATATCTACCTTTGCCAAGACCCCAGTCGAGAATTGGTAAAGTAAAGTGCATGCTTACCAGTTGTGAATTGCTCAGATTATTGTAGGCATTTTCAATTGTTGGTGACTGCTGTGAATAACCAAGTGAAGCTGAAATGCTGGCATTAAGTCCCTTTGAAGCTTTTGCCTGGGCGGCATTACTTTGAGCATTCAGGACATTTATCTGCTGGTTAAGAATATCAGGGTTATTTTGAAGAGCGAGATCAAGAACTTCCTTCATATCAACCTGTAAATTTGGCACCTCCTCAGGCAGGATCAATTCGAGTCTTACATTTTCATTATATCCCAGAAATGATCTAAGTCTGATCTCCCTGTCCCGCAAATTCATATCTGCCTGTTTTCTTGAAGTTTCCGCATTCAACCAGGAAAGTTCCATCTGCAAAAGCTCATCCTCGGCAATAGTTCCCAACTGGTATCTTCCCTTGGCAATCCTGAAGAGTGTATCAGCATTGGAGTAGTTCATTTCTGCAATCTGTTTATTAATCTGAGCCAGTGCAAGGGAAAAGAAATTCATCACTGCACTCATGTGAACTCCTTCAATATTTGAAAGATAAGTTTTCTTGGCTGCATTATATTTTACAGGCTCGATTTTTTTTTGCCATCTTAGTGTGTTATATTGCCTTATAGGCTGTGTAATACGAATATAAGCCGGATCGGAAATATAATTTACAGGGAGCTTCAAAGCAATATCCTTATACAGCGTAAGGTCTGAACTCAAGGCAATTACTGTACCTGTTAACCCGATGTTCTGGGAAAGGGAAAGAGTACCGGTAGTGCTTATTGTGTTTTTCGGTGTGTAGATATATTGATCTGAGCCTGAATCGTAAACTTTTGTCAGCCCGTTGCTGAAATCGGGGGTAGTGCCATTCAATGTAAGTGATGGCAGATATTGCGCCTGGAATGATCTGTATTCCCAATAACTGCTCCGGAATCTGTGTTTAGCAATCAAAGCATTTGTTGATTGCTCCTCCGCAAGTTTAATGACTTCCTGAAAAGTCAGCTTTTTAACTTCCTGTGCAATTAATTCTTTCGATGAAAGAATAAGAACAGTAATAAGTGAAAACAAAAGTAATTTCTTCATTTCTAATATTTTATTCATGTCGCAAGGATTCGATGGGGTCTTTTTCTGATGCCCGCTTAGCAGGGGAGTAACCGAAGATTACACCAACAGCTGCTGATACTCCAAAGGCAATGAATACTGAGAAGAAGGAGACAATTGTCATAATACCGGCTATTTGCTCTATCAGTTTAGCCATTATAACTCCAAAGAATACGCCGATAAACCCTCCTGATACGCTGATAAGAACTGCTTCAGACAGAAACTGGACCACAATATCCATTTTCTTGGCGCCGATTGCCATTCTGGTACCAATCTCTTTTATCCTTTCCATCACTGAAGCAAACATGATATTCATGATTCCAATTCCGCCGACAATAAGCGAAATACTTGCTATTGCTCCAAGTACAATATTAAAAATGTCTTTTGTCCTCTGCTGCTGTTTAAGCAGTAATTCAGGAACGGTTATCTCAAAGTCTTTTACACCTGTATGCCTTCTGGTAAGCATACGGCTTAATATTTCAGTAGTAGGCTGAAGTTGTTCCGTTTCAGTAACCTGAACCACTATCCTGTCGAGCTGATTATAATTTGTTTCAGTATCACTTGACGCATCGGAGCTGCTTACAACAACCCTGGCCATGCCGCCACCTGGTCCGCCTCCGCCACCAAAAAACTGCATTGAAGTTGCTTCTGAGACTAATTTTGTATTAAGAAGTGCCCTGTTCTGATATCTTAATAACATCGTCTGGATCGGAATATAAATGTTGTCATTATAAACATTCACCCCTTTTTCTTCAAATCCCGTAAGGCTGACATTGGTCTTCTGAAGCACTCCGATTACCTTAAGCCATATCCCGTTAAATTTAATATACTGGCCAAGAGGGTCGATTTTACTAAAAAATTTTGCCCTTATATTGGCGCCGATAATACAAACCTGGATGCCATTTTCTTCCTGAAAGGAGTTGAAAAATGCTCCCCCCACCAAAGGGAGGTTATATAAGTAAAAATAATCATTTGAGACTCCAACCAACTTGGCAGTATATTTTGCCCCGTTAAGCATGGCAGTTGAATTAAAAGAAATCTCAGGACTGATTCTTTTCACCGAAGGAAGAACTTCTTTAATAGCTTCAACATCAAGAAGATTTAGTCCCCTGGAAAATTTCTTTTGTTGTTTCTCACCCTCTGAAGTAGAGGACGTTTTATCAGGGATCACAGGGTTGATAAGGATATTATTTACCCCCACCATTTTCATCTGTTCCATTATCTCCTGTTTGGCTCCTTTTCCAATAGCCAGCATGGCTATAACAGCAGCCACCCCAAATATTATTCCAAGAGCAGTAAGCATCGATTTCAGCTTGTTTGAGACAATTGATTCAACAGCAATTTCTATATCATGGAAATATCGTAATATAAATTTGAACATTTTATTTCCTGTTTAAGTGGTTAATTTTTAATTGTTGTCTGGATTGTACTCGGTCCACCTTGTCCAGTGCCTTCCCGGCCCGGCTGTCTTATCCTGCGTCTTGCAGCGGTATCTCTCACACCCCCTTGCTGTCCGCCACCCTGGTTTCCTCTCATATTCTGAAATCGTTGCATCATTTCAGGAGTAAGCTTTGGCATCCCGACCCTACCCATCATATCACCACCTTCTTCTTTAGCTTTTTCAGCTTCCTGTCTGAGACGCGTCTCTTCCGCTTTCTTTATCTTTTCACGCTCTTTTATGACTGATATCAACTCGTCACCCACTATTTTGAAATTTTCAGCTTTTGCAGGCGTACTAAGATAAATTTTTGTTCCCGGTTGAAGTCCTTGTTCTATAACCACATTGTTCTCGTTAGACTCCCCAAGAACAACCACCTGCCTTGTACCGTTTTTCAGATAAACAAATGGTATGCTGTCCGCTCCTGCCTGAACACTTTCGAGCGGAATAAAAATAATATCGTTAATAGTTTTAGTAATAATCTTGTTACCTGTTGTCATTGAAGGCCTTAAAATAGGATCAGAACCGTCAACTTCAATGAGCACCTCGAACACTTTTGCATCAGCATTAGGCAGTTGTTCGCCAATGTTAGCCACACTTATGACCGTTCCTGTATAGGATTTTTCAGGAAAAGCATCCACCATAATCTCAACATGCTGTCCTGCTTTGACCTTGCTTACATCGATTTCATTAACGTAAGTTTTTGACATCATCGATGACATGTCGGGCAGGGTAGCAACAACATTATCCCAGGGACTTATTGAAGAGCCAACTTTCCTTTTTGCACCCATTCTGTCGCGTTTATAAATTATCATACCTGATGATGGAGCCGTAATAATAAACTTAGACAATACTGTCTGCAGATCACCAACTCTGACCCGTTGTTCAGAAAGATTTGTTTTCGCGGTATGCATATCTGATTTAGCCTGTTCGACTCTTAGCGAATAACCTCTGATCGATTGATCGAGTGAACGGTTAGTTTTATCAAGTGAAATTTCTGCCTGACGAATGGTTGTGGGAGGTTCATATTTTGATTGCTGGAGGGTAATAGCAGCTTCTTCAACTGAAAATCTTAGGTTCTTTATATTATCCCTCAGGTTGCTCAAGGTAACCGCAGTATCAAGAATTTTCATTTCCAGATTGGTTTCAAATGTTGTAAGTTTTTCAAGCTCATCCTTCAAACTATTGTCAAAAGTCGTCCTGTCGAGGGTTGCAACATATTCTCCGGATTTGACCTCAGTGCCCTCGGGTACCATATCTGTTATCTTAATATCCATAGCCCTTATATTTCTACTCATTGTGAACTCCGGACCAATGATATCGGTCGATTTCTTCGCCTGTAATTCACCTGTTGTAGTTACGACTATATCAAACTGCCCTTTTTCTGATTCAGCATAGAGATTTGCCACATCTTTCTTCGATGACAACTTGCTGATGACAATCAGAATTATGATTGCTGCGACAACAATTATGCCAGTGATAATAAGATTTCTTTTCATCATAATATAATTGAGTTTATCGGTACGACTGGGATCGTCCCGAAATGACGGGATTCTGTGTATCTGAAATTTTATTAATGATTAGATTCAAAAATCAAAAACAAAAGTATTAAAAAGGGTTCTCCCTTTCCAGTCATTAACAATTTTTAACATGAATATATAGCAGGTGTTCTTTCCCTAAGACACTCATTCAGGTTGATTTATTCCTTATTTATCAATAAAAGATGATGAAATTAGCTGTTTTTAACAATCTCTATAACAGTATCAGAGAGAGCATCTGCCTCCTCGTTAGTTCTTCCTTCAGCATAAATACGCATTATTGGTTCCGTGTTCGATTTCCTGATCTGAACCCAGCCGTTCTTATGCTCAATCCATAAACCATCTCTCTCATCTGTTAAATGACCTTGAAAATGTTTTTTCACAGCGTTAATTATCTGGCTGAATTCCATTGTCGGATCGAGAGTAAGCTTTTTCTTGGCAATTATATACTGAGGATATATTTTACGTAGAGATGAACATTTCATTTTGCTTTTTGCAAGATGCGACAGGAAAAGAGCTATCCCGACAAGTGCATCGCGGCCATAATGAAGTTCAGGATAAATAACCCCTCCATTACCTTCTCCACCAATTATTGCATCTCTTTTTTTCATCTCTTCCACAACATTCACTTCGCCTACAGCTGCCGAGAAGTGTTCGCATCCATATCCTGAAGTTATATCTTGCAGGGCTTTTGTCGATGACAGATTTGATACTGTATTCCCAGGAGTATATTTAAGAATATAGTCTGCTACCGAAACTAATGTATATTCTTCACCGAACATATTTCCATCTTCACATACAATTGCCAGTCGGTCAACATCGGGGTCAACTACAAAACCAATATCGGCTTTCCCTTTAATGACGAAATCTGAAATACCTTTAAGATTCTCGGGAATAGGTTCAGGATTGTGAGCAAAATTGCCATCAGGAATTGTATTAAGTTCAAGAACCTTATCTACACCAAGTGACCTTAACAAATGTGGAAGAATGATTCCCCCAACAGAGTTGACACAGTCGATGGCAACTGTGAATCCCGCAGCCTTAATTGCTTTTACATCAACAAGATTTAAACTTAGAATCTGATCAATATGTTTCTTCCCCCATGTATCGTCAGATTCGAGAGATCCGGTAAGATCATTCGAAACAAAATTAAAATCTTCACTGGCAGCAATTTCAAGCACTTTCATTCCATCCTGAGCTGAAAGAAATTCACCTTTCTCATTAAGCAGTTTAAGAGCATTCCATTCAGCTGGGTTATGACTGGCAGTAATAATAATTCCTCCATCAGCATGATTCCCTATAACTGCGAGTTCTACAGTGGGAGTTGTCGCCATTCCAAGATCTGTTACATTAATTCCCAGGTTTCGCAGAGTGGTAATTACCAGGTTATTGACCATACTACCTGATTTTCGGGCGTCACGACCTACAATTACTATTAATCCACTCTTCTTATGTCTTAGCCGGGTCCATGTCCCAAATGCTGCTGCGAATTTTACAATGTCTACCGGAGAGAGACATTCTCCCGGTTTTCCGCCAATAGTTCCCCTAATACCTGAAATTGATTTAATAAGTGCCATATCGATAAGGTTTTCAGAATTACAAAGGTGCAAAAAAATCATCAAACCGGAATATCACCAAATAATTGTACCTTCGCACGCTGATAATTAATTGATATGGAGAACCGAAAAGCTGCAGGAAGACCCTTTAAAAAATACGGGAAACCTGAAGCAAGTGAAGGGAGAAACAGGAAACCTGCAGGAAAGGCCGGAGTAAGACCTGATAAGCCTGGTTTAAAGGGCATTAATAAAGAGATTACTCTTTTAAGACTTAACAGGTTCATTGCTAATAGTGGTGTCTGTTCAAGAAGAGATGCTGACGAACATATAAAAAACGGACTTATATCTGTAAACGGTCATATAGTGACAGATATGGGAACAAAAGTCAGTTATAATGATGATGTAAGGTTTAAAAATAAAAAACTTTCGGCTGAGAAAAAGGTATACATACTCATGAATAAGCCGAAAGATTATGTTACCACTGTAGAAGACCCTCATGCTGAACATACAGTACTTGAACTTATTGGAGATTCATGCCCTGAAAGAGTGTACCCGGTAGGACGACTTGACAAGGCGACAACAGGCGTCCTTCTGTTAACAAATGATGGAGACCTTGCAGGGAAATTGACTCACCCCAAGTATAAAAGAAGAAAAATATATCACGTCTTTCTCGATAATCCTGTAACCAAAAACGATCTTTTTAAACTGACTGAAGGAATCGAGCTCGATGGAATGACAATTATTGCAGATGCAGTGTCTTATGCTGATCCTGAGGATAAAAGCCAGATTGGGATAGAACTTCATTCAGGTCAAAACAGAGTCATCCGCAGAATGTTTGAAACACTGGGTTATAAAGTTAAAAAGCTCGACAGGGTATATTTTGCCGGGCTTACCAAGAAGAATGTACAGCGGGGAAAGTGGCGATACCTTAACGACAAGGAAATTAGTATGCTTAAGCGGGGAATCTTTTAATTATTAAAGATGAGTCACAGATCAGGTTTTGTAAATATTCTGGGAAATCCAAATGTAGGGAAGTCGACAATAATGAACGCCCTTGTAGGCGAAAAACTTTCTATAATCACCTCGAAAGCCCAGACTACACGTCACCGGATAATGGGAATTGTTAATGGTGAGGATTTTCAGATTGTCTACTCCGATACACCCGGAATCCTCAGACCACAATATAAGCTTCAGGAGACAATGATGAACTCCGTCAATTCAGCACTGTCTGATGCTGACACGATTCTCTATGTTACTGATGTCTTGGAACGTACTGCTGATGAAGGAGAATATATTGATAAGATAAAGGGATCGGGAATTCCTGTAATAATTGCAGTAAATAAGGTTGACCTGACAAATCAGACCGATCTGGAAAAAGTTGTTGAATCGTGGCACCTCGCTTTTCCTGATTCACCTGTTATCCCGGTCTCAGGACTTAAAAGTTTTAACCTCGATTCTCTTCTTAATGCAATTCTGGCAAAGCTTCCCGAGAGCCCTCCTTATTTCCCGAAAGACCAGCTCACTGACAAATATGAACGGTTTTTTGCTTCAGAGATCATTCGCGAAAAAATCTTTGTAAATTATAAGAAAGAGATCCCCTATTCCGTTGAGATCGAAATCGAAAGCTTTAAAGATGAAAAAGCCATCATTAAAATAAGGGCATTGATCCATGTTACCCGCGACAGTCAGAAAGGTATTATTATCGGACATAAAGGATCTATGTTAAAAAGAGTTGGTACAGAGGCAAGGCATGATATGGAAGATTTTTTCAGGAAGAAGGTTTTCCTCGAATTATATGTAAAGGTAACAAAGGACTGGAGAGACAAACCACTGATACTTAAGAGATTTGGTTATCAATAAGATGAAATATAAGGGTTTTTATGAGTAGAATAGTTGCAATAGTAGGAAGACCAAATGTTGGGAAATCGACACTTTTCAACAGG
>Ga0209747_1001722_pt1 | contig 11479 bp, 8 predicted proteins | sample BarGraNGADG00311_FD_184498 | JGI IMG/M metagenome (GOLD analysis project Ga0209747, IMG submission 184498) | Arctic peat soil microbial communities from Barrow, Alaska - Barrow Graham LP Ref core NGADG0011-311 (SPAdes) (version 2) | ecosystem: Environmental > Terrestrial > Soil > Wetlands > Peat ... | reverse complement strand
TAATGAGCCTCGAGACCCACGAGCGCAGAGTCTAATCTATCGTTATGCGATCTTCACGCCGCAAGAGGAGATGAAGGCAATTCTAGCACTCAACCCACAAGAGCGACTAAAAACGCTTTATAAGGTGCTCCGGATCGAGGACTACAAGATCGCGCGAGATAACGCGCAACTCGTCTCAACTATGTGTAACACTCGAGCCGCGATTCTCGAGGCTTCCGCATCAGACGTGGAAACCAAGCGCGCCGAGTCGCTCTCCCTCAGTATTGATATCAGCCAAGCTGAACAGGCGATTGCACACAAACGGATCGAAGAGGATGGGCTGCAAGGCGAGCTTGACTCCCTTGATGAGCGACTTAAAAATTTGCGCGGCCAGAAAGAGGCACTTGCCCAAGCTGAAGGAAGGATTCCACAGCTCGAACGGCAGATAGAAAGAGCACAAGATGACATCCGGGTCGCGCGACGTGAGATCGTTAACGCCACTAAAGAGCTCACGACGCGGGAACAGGAGATCGAAGGATTGCGAAAGCTCAAAAGGCCGACTGAGCAAGACGAAAGCGAGCTCAAGGCGTCGATTGACGCGCTGAGTCAATCACAGGCTACATTTACGAAGGAAGCTGCTTTTATTGATTCTGCCCTCAGAAATTACGAACGTATTCGTGCAGATGGGGTCTGCCCAACGTGTGGAAGAGAGGCCGACGCTGCGCAGTTTACGAAAAAGATTGCAGCTGAAGAGGCCAGAAGGGACGAGGTGCAGCGGCAAATCGACGATGTAGAAAAAGGTCGCACTGAGGTGAGTGCGCTGCTCAGTGCTCTTGAAGCGTACGGCCGGTCGCAAGACAAGCTTGGGCTGCTACAAGCGCCAGCGGAGATGGTACGACAGAAAATCGCGCGCAACGAGGAAAAAATTCGCACCGCGGAGCAGGAGGTCGCAACGCTCGGACCGTCATTAGGAAATGCACGCGATGAAGTAGAGAGGATGAAACAGATCGCAGTGGATCTTGCAAACCTTGAGACCAATAGACGCGAAACGGCCAACGCCCTGTCGAACATCGGAAAGGAAGTTTCGTCACTAGGAGCTACCATTGAGCAGCAAAAAAAGCTCGTAGCCTCCCTGGAACGGGAAGTTGAAGTAAAGGAGCGAGACGTTAAAAAAGCGCGCCTTTTGACTGAAAATAGGATCTGGCTTACAGATCACTTCATAAAGGCCTTAGAAGCGATTGAGCGGCACGTCATGATAGCGTTCCAACAGGAGTTCAATCAGTTCTTTCAGCAGTGGTTTGAACTGCTTGTGGAAGATCCCACTAAAAGCGCCCGGATCGATGAGGACTTCTCCATCATTGTCGAACAGGACGGCTACGAGCAAAACGTGAACTATCTGAGTGGCGGTGAGAAAACGAGCGTGGCCCTCGCGTACCGGCTAGCGCTCAATATGATAGTACGTAAGGTCGCGACGTCAATGGAATCGAATCTGCTTATCCTTGATGAACCCACGGACGGCTTCAGCAAGGAGCAGCTGCTCAAAGTGCAGGATATCCTCACCGAGCTCGAGTGCCCACAGGTGATTATCGTTTCGCACGAACGAGAGCTCGAAAGCTTTGCAGATCAGATATTTCGGGTTTCAAAAGAACACGGGATCTCAACGATAGCAGAGGTATGACGCCGTCACATATGAGCTTGGCTTGAGAAGAGGAGACGTAAAGGCACTTTCGAGTAAAATTACGAGCCCATAAGAAAGTTCCATGCAGTGTACTGCGCGGCACCCGCTCAAGAACTGATTTTTTCTCTATTCTGACTGCCAAAAGCCAATTCGTGGGCGAATTCCATTTTCTCTTCTGTTGCCTCAGCATACTCTGAACCTTGAATCAAGTTTTCTAGTTTGTCTAGGTTTACCGGACGTAATATTACCGTCGTCCTCTGCCTCCCAAGAACGGGATCGTTTATAGCGATTGCCTGATCACGTGCTTCATCGTACGTTGTGGGATAAAGGATGGTAGCGCTCATGCCAGCGCGTTGACTAAGCGCATACATCCTCAGCTGATAGAGCATGTGCCGGGGGAGGGGGTTCGCCCAGAGGTCGCGATATTTCGCATCTAAAATAGCGATTATTTCATTTCTGCGCTTCACAATGAAGTCAGGGCGCAATATGGGTGCTCGTAACCCCTTCGGATTACGATCGGGCAGATAATACATCATGAGTTTAAGCCGGTATTCCTCAACGACGGTTAGATTGACAAGGTTCTCTCGTAAAAAACGCCCCGTTAAAGCCTGGAAGAAGCGATTCATATCAAACAGAAATCCAGGGAGCCGCAGCATTGACGTCACTTACGAAGCAAAGAGACTAAAGCGGCACATCCCAGAGGGGGTACCAACGCTCGAGCTCTTGCTCTATTGGCAGCTCACGCCTCAAGACTGATCGAAGTCTGAACTCATAGGCGTGGTCGCGCTTATGTTGCTTCGCGTCGACGGGTACAAATGGATAAAACTGCCCGCGTTTGTAGTTGTAAATCCAAAAGATGCTAGTTTGGTTCCGAAAAGGGAAAACCGCGCACAAGATCTGCTCGCCATATCCGCCATCGATGAGCGTTGAGCTTACCGCATGGATATCAGAGATTACGTTCTCAAACTGCGCATCAGACACAGTGACCCAAGCGTAACCAAACGCGTCCTCTTTAATCTCAAAAACGGTTTCACTAATTTTGAGCAGCTCAATGATCTCAGTCTCGCACTGGGCAAAGCCGCCTGATTCAACAGGCTTGAAACAGATGCCAGCGTTCCCCGTTGGCTGTAAGTTAAACTCAGTACTTAGCGTAATATAGGCGGTAGCCATTGAGAATAGATTGTTTACTTTCGGAGCCACGCCTTTAGTCCTTCCGAGCAGTGAGTCGAGAAATCCCATAGCAGGTTGACCGTTAATCGCGTTCTTCAGACTTGGTTCTTACCGCGGTGAGCAGGCGACGTTAGTGCGCGGCCTGGCGCGTTTCATTCCTGTTGCCTAGATGATGCTATTCGTTGAGTATGGTGAAACCTTCTAGGGTAAACCGAATGCTGCTCAAATCCGCAATGATCTGCCCTGGCGACGTCAGGCGCTCGTTGTAAGTGACGGCGATGGTGAACAAATCAGCGATTACTTCGACATTTATTATCCCTTTTCGCCGTGCAAGAAATTTGACGAGTTCGGCTGCATCCGAAGCTTCTCGCAACTCGTGCAAGCGGATTTTTACCCTCTTTACGTGTTTCTCATGAATGTGCATCAATTCGTTTTTTATGTTATCCGTCAGCAGATAAAAATACCTCACCGTTTGTGTTTAAGGCCGCGTCAGCTGCAGCGCCTTTCTATGCGCAGTCTTTTCCAATTCATTCTCGAAGCTCTCAAAGTCACCCAAGTGGGCACGCATCAGGCTTCTCCACAACTTGCCGTGGTTCGGTACGTGGCAGTGCAGCAACTCATGCACGATCACGTAGTCTTGGAGCGCATCCTGCAGCCCCAGCAAGGACGCGTCGAAGGTCAAACGACCTGACGTCGAGCAAGAGGCCCACTTCGTCCTCATTGGGCGCACCGAGACGGACGTGACGCGCGTGTCGAGCTTGCCCGCCCAGCGGTGCACCCGCTCTTTGAACTGCGCCTTGTCGATAGTCGTCGTCTTCATCTGATCGCGTATGCCTTTGCTAAGAGCGAGAAAAGGTTGTCCACGATCTGCGTCACCTGGTCGAGATCGTCCACCTCCGCATAGACCGCAAAGGTGACCTCTTTGCGGAGTTCCCGCAACGCTGCCTCGCTCGCTTGCCAGTTCGGGTATTCAACGAAAGCCGTCTTGACCTTCCCGCTAACCCCCTCAGCCCCCTCCACGCCAGCGTCGAGCAGCATCCGGTATACGAAAAACGTCAAACCGTCAAAACCTTTCTCTGCCTGCTGTCTCTTCCGTTCCTCGTTCCTTTCAATCCCTCTAAACAGATCGTTTAGGGCTTCTTGCGTACTGACCTGCCGGTTCTCGTAACTCTCTTGGACCACTTTAGCCCTGTCGGCCATGGCGATCAGGAAGGGGTCGTCTCTGTTCTCTTCTGCCACCTTCTCGATGCTCTTGATCAGGTTGATGACCTTCGTGCTGTCGCCACCGTGCTTCCTCTTAATCAGCTGGACGGTCTCTGCATTGATCTCCACGAAGTCCGTGAGGGAATGGATCGAGTCGATGCCGATGTGCCACTGCACCAGCTCGTTCGTCTTCTTCTGGAAAGAGCGATCCACATACACCTTATTCGTATAAGCTTTGCGGACTACGTCGTAGATCGCGGACAGCGTCGTATAGGCGTCTATGAATGGCCGGAGGAACGTATCGGGAGATATAATCTCGTAGAGCATCTCGGTTTCTTTGTACTTCTTGAAGAACTCCTTTCGCCTCTCCTTGTCGCGGAAGTGCTCGATGAGGTCGTCCACGTCCCTGTCATCGAAGCCCCGCTTGATCAGCCCTAAGTACTCAGGCGCTTCCTTTTCCATATTGTGCTTGAACAGCACCTTGAGGAGCTGCAGATCCTTGACGATGGCGTTGACCTCGTCGCTGTCGAACGCCAGTGCCTTCTCGAGCTTGTCGAAGATGCCCACGAAATCGAGGACGAAGCCGTGAGGCTTGACCATCTCCTCTGCCTCGTTCTCATACGGCCGGTTCACCCGTGCGATAGCCTGGAGCAGCGTGTGATCCCGCATCGGCTTATCCAGGTACATCGCGTAGAGGACGGGGGCGTCGTACCCGGTGAGGAGCTTCTCGGTGACGATCAATATCCGCGGCAGCTTCCCGAAACGGGCGAAGTCCTTCCTTATCTGCTTCTCCGTCTTCGCGTCGATGTGGTGTTCCTTAAGTTCCGCAGAGTCGTTGTGGTCGCCCGTATAAACGACCGCTGAGTACTCAGCCGGCAGGTACTTGTCAAGCGCCTTCTTGTACTTGGCGCAGGCGGGTCGGTCCACCGCGACCAAGAACGCCTTGTAGTTCAGCGGCTCTACGTTCTGTAGGTAGTGCTCGGCCACGTACCTGGCGATCTTGTCCACCCGTTCATCGCCTTTCAGGAAGTTTTTCAGGTTCACCGACCGGTCGAGGATCTTGTTGAGCTCCTCGATTTCCGCGATCCCCTCCGTCTCGGCCAGGGACCAGAACTCCTGCTCCATCAGTTCGGGGTTAGCCAGCATCTCGTTCGGCGCGAGGTTGTAGTAGAGTGGCAGAGTAGTCCCGTCTTCGATGCTCTCCCTGATGGAGTACTTGTGGAGGTAGCCCTCCGGGTCGTCCATCCCGAAGGTCTTGAATGTCCCCTTGCCGTAGACCGTCTTGTCTATGGGCGTGCCTGTGAACCCGATGAATGTAGCTTTCGGTAGACCGCCCATCAGAAAGTTGCCGAGGTCGCCGCTGGTAGTGCGGTGGGCCTCGTCGATCATCACGTAGATATTGGACCGCTCGTTGATCTTCTCTGGCATGTCGCGAAACTTCTGGATGGTCGTGACCATGATTCCACGGTAATCGTTCTTCAGCAGCTTGACCAGGGCATTGATATGATCTGCATGCTGCACGTTGCCCAAGCCCAGGGCCGCTAGGTTCTTCAGCATTTGGTCTTCAAGCTCGTTACGGTCTATCATCAGCAGGATCGTAGGCTTCTCGCTCGCCGGGGCCTTGAATAGCATCTCGGCGGCCTTGATCATTGTAAATGTCTTGCCGCTGCCCTGAGTGTGCCAGACCAGCCCACGGGCCCGCTCGCGGTCGTGACAGCGCCCGATCACGCGGCCCACCGCCGTAGTCTGGTGCTGTTGTAGAACGTATTTGTTAAGTTCCTCGTCCTTCTCCGCAAAGATGATAAAGTGCTGGAGCAGATCGAGTACGTGCTGTCGGTCGCAGAAAGACTTGACCTTGCCCTCCAGTTGACCCACCTCCTCGTGCTTCCAGTTGAAGATATTGCGGCGAACCATGTTCCACGTGACCCCGTAGGAGAACCCGATGGCCTCGGTCGCCGTGAACACCATCTGAGGAACGAATAGTTCGGGCGTCTCCTCATGATAGCGGCGGATCTGGTCCACGCCGATGGCGATGGCCTCGTCCTTGTTCGCGTTCTTACACTCGATGACTAGCACCGGGACACCGTTTACCAAAAAAACCACGTCTTCGCGGTTCCCGTGCACGCCGTTATGGATGTAGAACTCCTCCGTTACCTCGAAGACGTTCCTGTCGATGTCCTCGTAGTCGATCAGTCTCAGGTCGAGTTCGCGGCTCTCCTCGGAGAAGAAAAACTTGCCTGTGTTGCGCAGGAACCCAAGGAACTCCCGGTTACCGAAAATGTTGGGCTGCAGGTGTCGGAATTGACCGACTAGCGCGCCCTCGGCATCCGCATACTTAAGGTTGAACCCTTTGACCTTTTGGAAGAGCAGGTCGTCGAAGTAGAGGGACGCCTTGGCCCCCCGTTCGGCAGGCGTGCCGCCCTCAGGGTTGAAACTTCTTCTGGCCTCAGCTTCTGCACGGGGCACGAAGATCCACCCGATCTCCTGCGCGTATCGGAGGATGCGACTATGTACTGTTTTATGTTCGCCAGGTTTGGCCATTGCTCATCCCAGCCTTGCCAAAGTGGTATTGACGACTCCTTCGATAGATATTTCCAGACCGCGAGAGATTTCATCCAATGACTTCGCTAGCTCTTCCTTAACCTTCCCGCATGGTACTGGTACTTCGATGCTACAGAAATCTCGCACACTCACGATCCGCCGGCGCTTAACTCCTCCAGATGAAAGCCTACGATACTCGTCAATGACTAAGGGTGTTTTTACAATGTAGTCGAGGTATCGGTAGTCAATTCCGTTTGGCCGCCACACCTCATAGGCAGGACTTACGACACCACAAGAATAGTCATAGAGCACGTGGATCGCACCTTCCCATATGACCATCGGGTTATAGACTAGCCACGAACGCCGGACCAGCTTGTAGCTTGAGAGGTCGTCTATGGCGACTGAATGGTCAAACCGATCGGATTGCACAATCAATCCGTCATCTTTCGTAAGTGATAGAACGACTGGGTTCTCATCACTTTCTCGATCAACAAACGTCATCGCACTATTCGTCAATAGATCTCCGAGTCGCCGACGCTCCCATCCTTCTGTAACTGTAGCCAGCTCTAACTCCGAAGTGACCTTGGATTGTTGTTTGAGGGCCTGCAGGAACCGCGCAAGGAAATCAAAAACGAGTTTCCTCTCAAATTCATTTGTCGCAGATTCGAATTGTCTGAAAATGTCCTGTTCCCAGTTTTGCGGTATAGGACGGCGAATATAGCGATTGGGTAAGAGATTGAAGTCATTTTCTGGCGAAGAGATCTCTCTCGTCGTTGCCACAGCGGAAATGCCCGGTATCTCCTTCCACTGTGAATAGGCTTCGCAGATCAAACCTAAGCCTTTTTGGCTGAGTGTATTTTTTGCTCTTCCGCGGTCGAACTCCTCAGAAACGTCGATCATGAGGACCTCCCCGGGGCGAGACTTAAGCTTTTTCAACAGAAAGATGAGGCCTGCATTCGGTGTATTGTAGAACAGGTTTTCGGGCAGGAGAATAACGGAATCGAGGACATCGTGATTCACAAACCACTGCCTAACCGTTTTTTCTTTGTTATCTCGCTCGTCATCTCCGGAACCCCGGGATGCCGCACCAGTTCCCAGGATTACGGCTCCCTCGGCATTCTCGCCCATGCTTGCCAATATGTGCTGCATCCATCCCCAATCCGCCCTACTTCCCGGATAACCCGCGCCTGTGGGGAAACGTCCCAGCGTATCATTGTCGTAGTCAACTGGCTTGAAATCTTTTTGACTCCACATTGGATTGGCAACGACTCTGTGGAACGTCTGCAAGCGGCCACCTTCACCCTCACGGAACTTCGGGTTACGGAAGGTGTCTCCGATCTCGATGTGCCCCTCCATGTCGTGGATGATCATGTTCATGTTGGCCATGGCCCAGGTGTTGCCCATAAATTCCTGACCGAGCAGTTGCAGAGGGCTGTAATTTTCTATCTTTGCTTCGGCCATCTTCTCGTGGAGCACAATCTGACACTTGATAAGCAGTCCCGCCGAACCGCAGCACGGATCATAGATCGTCATGCCTGGCTCCGGGTCCATGAGCCTGGCCATAATCATACCGACCTCTTTGGGCGTGTAGAACTCGCCAGCCGACTGGCCCGAGCCTTCCGCGAACTTACGGATGAGGTACTCGTAGCTGCGGCCAATGATGTCCGGCTCGACGTCGTCTAATCCGAGCCGCTTCTCCGATATTTTTTCGATCAGGTTGGAGAGACGGTTGTCGTCGATATCCCGCTGGCCGTGCGTCGTCGCATTGAAGTCGATCCTGTCGATGATCCCTTGCAGCAGCGGGTTGGTCTTTGCGACCTCTCGAAGATAGGAGGTCAGTTGTTCTCCTATCTTGTCTGAGAGCTTGCGGATGACTGACCAGACAGGGTCATCCGGGTTTTCAGGTCGCAGGGGTAAGTAGAAGCGGACAAGGTTCTGGTCACGCGTGACTAGCTTGAATGCTTTGGAGCGCGAGCCTACCTTCTCAGCGATTCGTTCCAGCTCGTCGTCGAACACGTCGCAGAGTCGCTTCGTGAATATCAAAGGCAGAATGAAGTCCTTATACTTAGGCGCTTCCTGCGCGCCCCGAATACTGCACGCGGCTTCCCAAATCCAAGACTCCAGCGACTTACTATTACTGCTTGCCGTCAAGACCTTGTCGCAGTTTTCTATGCGCATAACGCGCGAATCACCGGCAAGTGTAAGCTGTCCGATGGATTCGCTGGTTAGCGGTTTCTTTCTGATGTTCTTCATAGATACAATGTTCTGGCAATACAGGCTTGTAGGGAAGCCTTCAATAGCGCCACGCTCTCTAAACTCTTATGTTTTATCTATCATACTTGACAATAGCGTTTCAAGTATTGTTAGCGCTATACCTATGCATTCGCCGCATCCTCTCGCGCAGCAAATGCGTGAACGTGCATAGTTTCTTCTATGTTAACCCTGTATGCCGTAGGTTGCATTTTATTATTTGCCAAGCCGAGGATGCCACGTGAGGTTTGGCGCCACCCCTAATTGTTATATATCAAAAAGCTTAGCTTCAGACATATTGTAAAGGTGATGTTTTCAGTGCCAAGACGAATATGGAACGTGGCGCACGATCAGTTTCTAGGTATAGCTCAGTTTGGGCCTCTCAGAATGGAGCACGGCAGCATCAAGTTCTTCGTCCTCATGACGCTCCAAAACCAACCGCTCCACGGGTACGGCATTATGAGGTCCATTGAGGAAATGAGCGGCCATGCCCCGAGCTTAGGCGTGATCTATCCAACGCTGCAAATGCTTGAGGATCAGGGTTGCGTCATCATGCACGAGGAGGCTCACAAAAAGATCTACGCGATTACACGTAACGGGAGGTATTTCTTGGAGAAGCACCGTGATACGGTAGAGCGATTGAGCGCACACGCGGCTCAACCACGGTGGAGTTCACTTCCTGGCGTCGGCAGGTGCATCGGCGAAATTGCAAGGACGATCTTTTCCAATTACTCATACCTCGACGACGAGAAGACAGGGCAGATCGAGAACATCCTCAACGAAGCGAGGAGACAGATAGGCGAAGTGATTTTTGCGAGAAAACGTTAAGACGGCGCGATTCGTTCTTGCGATATGCTCAACTTGATGACGGCTTATTGACGCGACGAACAGTCTTTTCCATGTATTTATCCTAGAGCTAGGCATTTTTAATTTCCTTCTCTTCACAGAGGGCTTCGTAATCACAGAATCGACACGTTTGGTACGCTGGGCTTCCTGGAAATTGTTCCAGAAGAACCTCGTTGATCATACTTTTTAATCGCATCTTCTGTTTTTCAAGCTGCTCGCTGTCGGGGAAGTAGTCCACCATTTTTTCGTGCTTGACGTAAAAAAGCGATGCTCTAAGTGGGAGAGCACCAAACTTCCCGAGAACGGCAAGGCAGTAAACGTTCATCTGGATGTTCTCTTTGATGCTATTCTTGGTCTCCGACTGATAGCCAGTTTTGAAGTCGATCACGACATAATTTCCGTCAGGGGTTCGCTCAACCCGGTCTATAACCCCCTTGACAATACGACCGCTTAGGTCAAACGCAAACTTCATCTCGACGTCGATAACATCGTTTTCGTTTTGCGAGTGCCAAGCAAGGTAAGTATCAATCATTTGCTCCGCGAGCTCCTTATCCTCGCGTTCTTTCTTTTTTGACGCATAAGCATCAGATGACCAGAATTGTTTGAGCATCGCGAGCGCTTGTTCCTTAGTTGGCAGAATCCCGTCGAGTTCTTGTCGTGTCAGGTTCTCAATGACCTCGTGAACCGCGCCTCCAAGATTAAAATACGTCTTTCCTGCGGTAGGGACGCGCAAGACATAACTGAATTTGTACTGCATTGGACAGTTATCAAAAGTTTGAAGGGCAGATGCCGAAAAGTGGTGATCCTCACTGATCAAGGGTGCGTGCTTTCCCTCAAAAAGTCGACTCAGCTCTTTGTCGCTGGTTTCACACGTGAGAGATAGTAGTTTAAAGTCCTCAAGACGCCCTCCACTTTCGAGAATGCGGAGTTTCTCGAGCTCAATGATCTTTTGGATTGCCGTCTTCGGCTGCATATTCTGAATCGCTCGAATGGCCTGATCTTGAAGGAGGGTCTTTGCTTTTTCGACAACACTTTCAACCGTCCTGAAATCCTCCATCGACTCGTCGCACACTTCCTTGACCTCGATACGCGGATTACCTTCAAACTGAAGCTCGTCAAGAAACTTTGACGGTTTCGTCTGTCTGACGTTCTGGCCATACCGCTCCGCGTAGGTCAAATAAAGCTTTTGTTCGGCCCGCGTCATTGCCACAAAAAAGAGACGGCGCTCCTCCTGTTCATAAAGCGCCTTTTCATCATCCCCTGTCTTAAGCCCCTTTGCGAGGTCATTTGGCACGTAAAACGGCTTCTGCTGATACCGCAACGGAAACCGGTTTGTCGCTGCGTCAACGACAAAAACGACCAAGAACTCCTTTCCTTTACTTTGGTGAACGGTCATCACTTTGATGCTATCCGTCTCCTGTGGCTCTTCGAGCTCTATTTGGAACCCGCTGAGGAGGTCAAGGTAGTCGAGAAAATCGGTGACCGACGGATGCTTCGTTATAGATTCGTACTCCTGCGCAATTTCGTACAGTTTGTTAAGAAGCTGCGCGTCACGCCAGTTCTTCTCACGGAGGCTCCGCTTGTACAAATCTGTCGAACGCACAAGGAGATCATAGACAAGCTCGGAAAGCGTTAAACGGTCCTTTCGTTGCAGCAGCTGCTCTATAGTGCGAGCGACTTCGCGCAAAAGCAGGTTACGCCTATCCGACTACTCGACTACCACACACATTCTCACGACATGTAGGTTTGTCCACCCGAATTTATCAGACCGTTTACGAGGGAGCCTTGGCTTTTCTTGTGATCATATCCCCT
>Ga0209747_1001721_pt1 | contig 11483 bp, 10 predicted proteins | sample BarGraNGADG00311_FD_184498 | JGI IMG/M metagenome (GOLD analysis project Ga0209747, IMG submission 184498) | Arctic peat soil microbial communities from Barrow, Alaska - Barrow Graham LP Ref core NGADG0011-311 (SPAdes) (version 2) | ecosystem: Environmental > Terrestrial > Soil > Wetlands > Peat... | reverse complement strand
AGGCGAGACGGTGGCGGAAGGCATCTGCCATCTGAGGAGAGTCAGATTGTTGATCTTTACCGCAGATACTGCGAGGAATGGATGATCTTCCGGGCAAGGCTCCTTGGGGCACTTGCAGGTGGGGCCGGAACTGGGAGGTGATGGCCATGGATGCCGACATACTAGCGGCCCTCGATCCGCGCGAGTTGGGACGCCGGCTGCAAGAGGCGCGCAAGGCCCGGGGACAAACCCAGCAGGACGCGGCCGAGCATTTGGGTGTGGCACGGACGACGATTACCGCCATCGAGAAGGGCGAACGCAGAATCCAGCCCTCGGAGCTCGTTCGACTTGCCGCTTTCTGCGGACGCAGCGTCGGGGAGTTCCTTCGCCAGAGCCCCCCAACGGCCCCGTTCATCGTGCAGCTCCGTGCGGTGCTCGCACCAGGCATGGAGGTGGAAAAGGAAATCGCCTCCGGCATGGCCGAGTTCGAGCGCCTATGCCTGGACTATCTTGAGCTTGAGCGGATCTGCGCGGCGCCTCTCGTGGGGAAGTATCCGGAGCAGTATCGTACGAAAGGGGTCGCCCCTGAGTCGGCCGGCGAGGATGTGGCGAGCGCCGAGCGCAACCGTCTAGGTCTGGGTGATGGCCCGCTGCTCAATCTGCGAGAGGTGATTGAGAGCGACGTCGGCCTCAGGGTCTTCAATATCGATCTTCCATCGCGCATTGCCGAGATGTTCGCGCACACTGACGAACTCGGGGGATGCCTTGCCATCAACCGCAAGCACCCCGAGGAGCGTCGGCGCATGTCTTTGGCGCATGGCTACGCCCACTTTCTCACTAACCGCTATCGTCCGGAAGTCGCCTTCCTCGGCCGCTACCAGCGCATCCCTGAGCAAGAACGTTTCGCCGACGCCTTTGCCCGTTCGTTCCTGATGCCGGAGCCTGGATTGCGCCGCCGCTTCAACGAGCTCAAGCGGGGCCGTCAGGGCCGATTTACTCCGAGCGACCTGTGCTCGCTCGCTCACTTTTATTTCGTGTCGGTCGAGGCCCTGACGCTGCGCCTGGAAGAACTGCGCCTTCTTCCTGGAGGCAGCTGGGATCGACTGCATCATGCCGGATTCAAAGTCCAGGAAGCGAAGGATCTACTGCATTTGCGGCAGTTCCTCGCGAACAACGATCTGTTGCCACTGAGGTACATGTACCTGGCTGCCGAGGCCTTTGAGCGGGCTGAGATCACGGAAGGTCAGCTTGCGCGCTTCTTGAGAGTTGACCGCTTGGACGCTCGGCGCATCATCGCCGAGCTTGCGAGTCGAACGGTGGTTTCCGATGAGGGCACCGTTTCGACCATTCCAATCGACCTGGGCAAGTCACTTTCGGCTTGAGCCGGCACGGCTATGTGGATGAGTTGGTGAGGATGACGATCGACTTTGGCGCCTGCCAGGCAGTACTGCTCGACTGCTGCTCATTGTTGAATCTCTATGCGAGTCGACGGCTTGCGGACATCCTCCAGGTTCTCCCGGTCCGTTGCGCAGTGGCCGATGTCGTGATTGGCGAGGCGACCTACGTGCTGCGAGGCGGCGATGGGGATGATGCCGCCGAACGCGAAGCGGTGGATCTTCGGCCGTTCATCGCGTTCGGGCGTGTGGAGGTCTGGCACCTCGAGACGGACGCCGAATTCACCAGCTTTGTCGAACTTGCTGCGGAGATAGATGATGGCGAGGCTGTCACTTGCGCCTTGTCGTTCCATCGAGCTGGGGCTGTTGTCACCGATGATCGCAAGACGCTCCGAGTGATGGCCCGTGCCGCTTCTCGGATTCCCATTTTCACCACCAGCCAGCTATTGGAGTACTGGACTGAATCGACCCATGCCGACAATGACAGCTCGCGGGCGATGCTGCTGGATATCCAGATGAGAGCTCGCTTTGTGCCAGGCAAGCAGGATCCTCTGCTTGCCTGGTGGGAGTCTCTGATCCGAGATCCGTAGCGGCCAGCTCCTCAAATGGCCTATTTGAGGAGCTGTGGCTTCCAACCGCATTCGTTCACTCCGCTGTCTGATACCAGCCTGTTCCTCCCACTTGACAAATACTTGAACTTCCGAGTAAAGTTGTTCGATCATATGGCACAAATTTCGGAATTGCTGAATATGGTGGGCGGCGTGTCCGCAGGCCGGTGCAGTTGAAACTGCCGTTGGTCGATCCGGCGTTGCAGGAAGTAGCATGATAGCAATTAACGATAGCGTGATAGGCGCCCGCCTTCAGGCGGCCCGCCGAGCTTTGGGGTTCACCCAGGGTGAGGTGGGGGCGCAGATGAAGATGGCTACCTCCACTATCTCGGCCATCGAGGCAGGCAAGCGGAGCGTGACTGGGGCGGAGCTCCATGCCTTCGCGGGGTTCTATCACCGTCCCATGGCCTACTTCTTCGAGGAGGAGCCCCAGGAGTCCCCTGATTTCCAGTACCTCTTTCGGGCAGCCGATGGTGAGCATCTGGATCGGGAGGCCATCCTTCGCTTCCAGGAGCTTATCCGCAGGTACGTTCTCCTCGAGGAGTTGGTGGAGGTGGCTCCGCTGGCGTTGCCGCCGGATTACTCTCACTTCGGGTTCCGCACCGATCGGGACGCCGAGACGCTGGCCGATATGGAGCGTGGGCGCCTTGGGTTGGGAGATGCCCCCGTTAAGGACATGATGGATCTTCTGGACAGCTCGGCGGGTATCCGAACCTTCCTGATTCCCGTAAAGGCTTCCCTCTGGTCGGGTTTGGTGGTGCGAGACAGGGAGGGCCGCCCCTGCGTGGCTGTGAATGCCCTGGAGGAATCTTACCGGCGTAACTTCACCTTGGCCCATGAGTATGGCCATGTTCTGGTGCACCTGGCTAAGCGAGGTGCGCCGGCGGCGAGGATCGACAAAGGGCCTGAGTTTGGGGGCACGTCGGCCGACGAGCGCTTCGCCGATGCCTTTGCCTCCGCCTTCCTCATGCCCCGCCGGGCGGTCCTTGTTCAGTTCGAGCAGGTGCTCGGGGCCAACAACGGCCAGTTTACCAGCTTCGACCTAGTGCACCTGGCCATGCACTTTGGAGTAAGCGGACAGGCCATGTCCTATCGGCTGGTTGCCCTCCGGAAGCTCCCCCGTCAGGTTCACGAGGAGTTCTGGAGAAAGCGGGGCAGCTTCAAGTCCCTGGCGGAGGCTTTGGGATACCCCGTGGAATGGAGCTGGAATGTTGTCCTCCCGGCGCGTTTCCGCTACCTGGCCGCGAAAGCCTACGACGAGGAGCGCATATCGCTAGCCAAACTCGCTGAGCTGTTAGAAGAGAACTACTTCGTCCTGCGCGCCAAGCTGGCCGATTATGGCCAGGGCTACGACGCGGCTGAGTCGTTGGGCTAGGTTGTCCAGGTGAAGAGAACTGGACGCCCAACGAGCGTAAGCCCGAGTCGACTGTCCTACGTGCTTGATAACTCGGTGCTCTCGGCGTTGCACCAGGCGAGGGCGCTGGAGATGGTCCTTGGGCTTTGGCCTGGGAGGTGGTTGATACCCGAGGCGGTCAAAGAGGAGGCAAGGGCGTGGGTAGCCGAGCGCGAGCGGATCATGGGGGCGCTGGAGAACCTGTGTAGCCGCGGTGTGGCGGCCTACACGGAGATCGATCCTCGTACCCAGGGCTCGCTCCTGGTCACACTCAGCCGAACTCTGGGGCAGGGGGAGGCAGCCACCATTGCCATCGCCCAAGGCCGTCACCTCGGTGCTGCCCTGGATGACCTGGCGGCGCGTCGAGCCTGCGAGCGACTGTCCCCACCAGTTCCCTGGATCGCGACTGAAGAGAGCCTCTTGTGCGCTGTCACTGAGGAGTATCTGACGGCAGCGGAGGCGCGCGGAATCTGGGATGCGACTGGGATCACCGACCCGAAGAGGCTTATCCCCTGAGGCTAGCTGGGGGAGCCCGTGGCGGTGAGAGGGACGAGCGAAGCGGTCGTGTGGCATGCAGACATCGTGGGGCCGTGGCCCGCATGGCCAACGAGTGGCGAAGCCCCGTCCCCGCCATCTTGACAGTGGTAGTAATATTGGTCTGACAGCCGGACAGTCCCAATATACGCCTCTCAGGAGGCTTGCCGTGGTTGTTCCTGCCTTCGGCAAACTCACCCCGTCTCGGCTTTCGGAGCGGATTGCCGAGCGTATCGAGTCGCTAATCCTCGATAGCAAGTTGCGCCCCGACGATAAGCTGCCCGCCGAGCGTGAGCTTGCCGTCCAGTTCGGCGTCAGCCGCTCCGCGGTTCGAGAGGCCATCAAGCTGCTGGAGGAGCGGGGGCTGCTGGAACCCCGTAATGGCCGCGGCGCCTTCGTCACGCTCCCCGAGGCCAGCGATCTCTCGTCTTCCCTGAACGTCGTCTACAGGATGCAGGGGTGGTCCGTGGACAACCTGCACGAGGCTCGATGGTGCCTCGAATCCTTCGTTGCCGCCCTGGCCGCTCAGCGGGCGACCCCCGAAGATATCGCGAGAATGGAGGCTGCCATCGCGGTTATGGATGCCAGTCTCGACGAACCTCATAGCTACATGCTGGCGGACGCGGACTTCCACGCGGCAATGGCAAGCGCAACCCACAATCCCCTCTTCCTGGTCATGATCCGCCCCCTCGTCGATCTGATCCAGACCGTGGGGCACGAAGAGTTTCGGCACGGGCAGCTTGCACAACGGCACAAGAAACATAAAATGTTGGTGGAGTGCATCAAGATGGGGGACTCTTCCGGGGCAGAATCGGTCATGAGAGACCATCTGAACGCGACTCGGCGGGCCTTCGACAACATCGAGGTCTCAGACAGCTAGCTGGCCTGCTCAGTCATCTCGTCTTCACTCTTCGACCTAATTCTGGCTCAGACCACCGCGAGACTGGTAGTAGCGATATCCACGGAGCGACGAATACAGGGCCGGGCGCGACTTCCGGCCGCTCGATTGGAGGACGCGGTTGCCGAAGATGATCGCGAATCAGGAGAAGATCTCACGCCATCGAGCCTTCTGGGAGCGCACCGAGACCGATCGCCCGATGATCGGCGCCACGATCGCCACCTTCCCATCCCTTCGCTCCGTACGAGGTAAAGGGCTTCTGACCCCGGGCGACCTGGACCAGGTGGAGTGCGCAAGGGAGTTGGAGGTGGAGTGGGAGCAGTGGCAGGATGCCAGCGGCGATGCCTTCTGGTCGGCCTTTCCCCTCTGGGCCTTCCCGTGGCACTCGGCCATGGCCGGATGTCCCGTCGAGCGAGCGGTCGACAACTTCTGGGTGGACCCCGCCGCCGCAAGTTGGGATCAGTTGGAGTCTGTGCGTTTCGACCCGGCAAATCGCTGGCACCTGCGGCTGCTTGAGATGACCGAGGCGCTCAAGGAGCGTTCCTCCGGCCGCTTTCCAGTGGGCGTGGGACCCCTGATGATGGGTCCGGCCGACATCATGATGGAGTGGCGGGGACGTGAGGCGCTGGCCCTGGATCTCTACGACGCGCCCGATAGGGTGATGGCCCTGGGCCAAGCGTGCGCGAGGCTGTGCATCGACGCGGCCGAGGCCCTCTTCGACGTGGCCGGTGGCTACGCAGGGGGCTTCTGCGGCACAAGTCGCTATCTCTGGGCCCCCGGCAAAATGGTGGAGACAACCGAGGATATCAGCTTCATGATGTCCCTCGCGGCCCATCGGCGCTTCGTGGCTCCGCTCCATGCGGTGATCGGGCGGCACTTCCCTTGCACCGTCCTTCACCTGCACTCCGCGCAGCTCCACACGGTTCCCAACCTACTGGAAATCCCGGAGATAGGGGCGATCGAGATCACCCCGGACTTCGGCGAGGACATGCTTCCCCACCTGGATCTCCTCTCCCGGGTCCTGGAGCGAAAGCCACTCATCCTCCATGGGATCATGTCCGTGGATTCTATGAGGGAGATGGCTCGGACCCTACCTTCTCGCGGTTTTGCAATGTTCCGCCGCTGCGATAGCCCCGCGGAGGCGCGTGAACTGCTGGGAGCTCTCTTGTGAAAATGGCGAGTGCCACAAACACGAAGACACAAAGGCAACAAGGAATCGAAGAAATCCCCCGCACGGTTTTCATCCATAGGAGGAACTTATGACCACAGGGGGAAGAGAGAGTATGGTTGCGGCATCACCGGAGGCGACTATTGGAGGCCCGAGGCGCCGTGGCTTGAAGCGTTTACTTGGTCGGGACTACCAGCTGGCCTATCTCATGATAGCGCCGTCGCTGCTCGTCCTGCTGGGCCTCATTGGCTTTCCATTTGTTCGGGCGATCTCCCTCTCCCTCGAGAGTCAGCCAATCGGGGGTGAGGGGCACTTCGTTGGCTTCGACAACTTTGCGAGCCTCTTACAGGATAAGTTGTGGTGGCTGACCTTTAAGAACACCCTCTTCTACACGGTGATGGGTGTTGGGCTGAAGACTGTGGTGGGGATGGTCTTCGCCCTGATCCTGCACCAGAAACTGAAGGGCCGAACGGCGCTGCGGGCCCTGCTGTTTGTTCCATGGTCGGTTCCCATCGTCGTGGATGCCTTCGTCTGGCGTTGGATCTACAGCGACCTGAACGGCATACTGAACTTCGTGCTCTACAGGCTCCACATCATCGACCAGTACGTCCTATGGACCTCCGACCCAAAGATCGTGCTCTGGGCGATCATCGCCGTGGTGGTATGGCAGGGCACGCCCTTCTACATGATGAACTTCCTGGCTGGGCTTCAGTCCATTCCCGAGGAGCAGTACGAGGCCTCGAAAATCGACGGTGCCAGCGCATTACAGAGCTTCCGGCACGTGACCCTCCCGGGGCTGACCAGCGTCCTGATAGTGGTGACGCTGCTCTCCACCATCTGGACCTCCAATGAGCTGCAGTTCGTATACATACTGTCCTCCGGTGGACCGGCCCACTTGAGTGAGATCTTCCCCACCCTTGCTTTCTTCACCAGCATCCCCGGTCGGGAGCTGGGGATGGGGGCGGCCGTCGCGCTCTCCTTCTTCCCCCTGATGGCGAGCCTCATCGTCCTGGCGGGACGATTTATGCTGCGAGGTGCTGAGGCATGAACGGCTCCAAATCTATCCAGCGAAGCAGGTGGCACTTCTTCTCCCGGCCCGTTCTGGCGATCGGGCTGCTGTGGACCCTGTTCCCGTTCTACTGGCTTGCCAGCACCGCGCTCAAGCCCAACGACGACATGTACCGTCCCGAGCCCCTTCTCGTGCCCCAGCGGCTGACGTTGGATCACTTCCAGAAGGTGCTCTTCGACTCCCACTTCCCGGAGTACTTCAGGAACTCAACCGTGATAGCCATCTCCACCACGGTTCTCTCGTTGTTCGTGGGGATCCTGGCGGCGTACGCCATAGTGAGGCTGGATTTCAAGGGAAAGAACCTGCTGGCCCGGGTGCTCATCTTCTCCTATCTGGTCCCGCCCGTTCTGCTGTTCATTCCCCTCTTCGAGCTAATCTACAAGTTCGACATGCTCAACAGCCTGCAGGGGCTGACCTTTGCCTACCTTACCTTCACGGTGCCCTTCACCACCTGGCTCCTGATGGGCTACTTCCGGACGGTGCCGGTGGACCTGGAGGAGGCGGCCATGGTGGATGGCTGCAACCGGGTATCGGCACTGTTGCACATCACGCTTCCCCTATCGGCACCGGCCATAGTTGTGACCGCGCTGTTCTCCTTCACCCTGTCCTGGAACGAGTTTCTGTACGCCCTCACGTTCACCTCGGACGCTGCATCCAAGACTGTCACCGTAGGTCTTGCCTCCACCGTGGCGGAAGATGTGTTCTTCTGGGGTGTGATGATGGCTGCCTCCGTCCTGATTGCCATTCCTCCCGTCGTGCTGTACCTGCTGGGACAGCGATGGGTGGTCAGCGGACTCACGGCGGGAGCCGTGAAGGCGTAATTGCCCCAAGAAGCATTGAGAAAGGAGGTGGGGAGAAGAAGAATCGGACGGATTCCCGATGTCCTCATGGATTTGGTTCGGCCACATGAACGATCTTGAAAGTCAGGGGAATATGGAGGTCTCAACCATGTCTGACAGAGATCCGCGGGATCGTAGGTTGACGCGGCGCTCTTTGCTGAAGCTCGGTGCGGCTTTCATCGGCATGGCTGCCGGTGGAAGCTTGATCGCCGCCTGCTCTTCTCCAGCCCCATCGGGATCGGCTCCGGCGGCCCCAGCGGCCGCCACGACCGCGCCCACGGCAGGGGCCGCGACCTCGGCTCCGGCCGCCGCTGCCGCCACCTCTGCTCCGGCTGCTCCCGCGGTGGCAAAGGGGCAGAAGCTCACCATCTGGATGGGGCAGAGCTTCCTGGAATCGTTGGACAAGCAGCTTGGCTCGATGTTCACGGACTACGGCAAAAGCAAGGGAGTTGAGGTTGATTTCCAGATCGTCCCGTCTGCCCAGATTCCCCAAAAGCTTGCCGCGGCGATCCAGGGGAAGAACCCGCCCGATATCGCCTACCTGTACGATGCCGACACCCAGTACTACAAGGGGCAGAACCAGCTGATCGAAGTGAGCGACGTCTGGGAAGGCTTGAAGAAGAAGGGCGGCGACGTCTATCAGGCGCCCGTGGACACCGTCACCAGTGCGGACGGCAAGGCCTGGTCGATCCCCGTGGTGATCAACCCCTGGCCCGTTCACGCCCGCAAAGACCTGCTGGATAAAGCAGGCTTGAAGTACCCGGCGACCTGGGACGATTTCATCGACGCCTGCAAGAAGACTCAGAACCCGCCGGGCCTCTACGGATACGGCCCCTGCCTGGGCAAGAACGACGACAACAATGTGAATATGATCCACATTATGTGGACCTATGGCGCCCAGATGCAGACCAAGGACAACAAGCCTGCCTTCAACTCGCCGGAGACCCGCAACGCGTTCCAGATGGTCGCGGACATGTACACCAAGCACAAGATCATCCCGCCCGGGGCGATCAACTGGGACAACGCCGGCAACAACAACGCCTACCAGTCGGAGCAGATAGTCTTCGTCCAGAATGCCGCGTCGGTTCTGGCCTGGCTGCAGGCAAACAAGCCCGACCTGGCCAAGAACACTATCCTGGCCAACATCCCGGCCGGCCCGGCTGGCAGTTTCGGCGAGGTGGACTGCTGGGCGCTGGGGATCTTCAAGGATAGCAAGATCCCGGACATCGCCAAGGAAGCGCTGGCTTTCATCATGGACCCGGAGCGCTATAACACCTTCATCGTGGCCGCGGGCGGCCGCTACGTGCCGGTCTACAAGAATCTGACCGACACGCCGTTCTGGAAGTCGGATCCCTACTACAACACCTTCCCTGGGATCGCCAGCACCGGCAGGATCATGGCCTATCCCGGCCAGCCCCACCCCGCCTTCGGGGAGGTGCTGCGGAATTACGTCCTTGCCGACTGCATACAGGCGGTCATCGTGCAGGGCCAGTCCGTGGACGATGCCGTGAACGACGCGGACAAGAAGATCCAGGCGATCTACAAGAAGAACGGCATGATTTAGCCGAGGGCCAGCCACCGGGTGCCAGGGGTCGGGGATTAGGCGTACCGCCTCTCCCTCTGGGAGAGGCCGCCCGAAGGGCGGGTGAGGGCAGGGCTGGAGCAGAGAAGCCCCTTTCCCTCACCCCGACCCTCTCCCAGAGGGAGAGGGGAGTTGATGCTGAGGTACAGACAACATGAATAGCCGCGAGCGCTATAGCCGCGCGATCAAGTTCGATCAACCGGATCGGGTTCCCATCATGCATCGGACGCTTCCGGGCAGTTTCCACAAGTATGGTAAGCGGATCGATGATCTCTACGCGCGGTTTCCCAGCGACGCACTGCTGTCGCCTTCAACTCACGGTTGGTTCAACTTCAAGTGGGCCGTTGGAGAGACCAGCGGCCAGTTAAAGGGAGCCACGGACGAGTGGGGATGCGTTTGGGACAGCCTGACGGACGACTACCTGGGGCAGGTCTTCGGCCATCCCTTAGCGGACTGGTCGGCGCTGGATGGGTTCAAGGCGCCCGATCCGATGGTGGGTATCGAGGGTGTGGATGAGATGGTGGAGACGGTTAAGGCGGACGACCACCAGCACTATTCCCTGATTGAAGTCGGTACCCTCTGGCATCGCACCAACTGGCTGCGAGGATTCGAGAACTCGCTAATTGACGTTGTGGAAGACCGGCCGGAGATGTACCACCTCCGCGACCTGATCACCGAGTTTCTCCTCAAGCGGGCGGAGATATTGCTGGCGCGTCGAGAGTACATAGATGGGGTTCTGGTAAACGACGACTGGGGCACGCAACAGACGCTGATGATTCGCCCCGAGTACTGGAGGAAGATATACAAGCCCGCATATGCCAAGATCGTCGAGGCGATCCACAGCGGAGGGCTCAACGCCCACCTGCACTCCGACGGCGTGATCGACGCGATCATGGATGACCTGATCGAGATCGGCTTCGATGAGCTGAACCCGCAGGTATCCTGCATGGACATCGAGGATCTGGGGCGCAGGTTCGGTGGCCGGGTGTGTTTCCGGGCGGATATGGATCGACAGTACACGTTGCCCTTCGGCACTCCATCTGAGGTTGAGGCGTTAGTCCAGCGCCTGTACAACGCCTTCGGTCGCTCCGGCGGCGGCTACGTGGGCTACGGACAGATTGGGACCGACGTGCCCCTGGCCAACGGCGAGTCGATGCTGGCGGCTTTCAATGGATTGCGATAGGAGCCGAGGGGCTGATTCGCGCTAGAACGAACTGGTCACGGAGTGGTAGCCCGTGGCGCCGTCTGGAGAGGTTCCCGTCTCCTGTTCGATCTGCAGCGCCCCGGTTTGGTCGGTCGCGCGAACCCTGAAAGTGTGCCGGCCGGAGATCATTGGCCAGTCGTAGCGCCACTGGATCCAGGTCAGAGGGCTGATTGTGGGCACGCGTAGCTTTGCTGCTTGCCACTCGCCCCCGTCGATCTGTATCTCGACCTTCTGGATGTTGCGATCCCCTGCCCAGGCTATGCCGCCGATCGGGACGATGCCGCCAACGGCGTGGTCTTTCGATGCCGTGTCGATCACCGATACTATCTGGGGGCGCGCCTCTCGGTTCCACCCACGCTCGACCCAGTAGCCGTCTTGCTCCCGATCGACCGCCTGGATCCGGGTGATCCACTTCGGCTGTTTCATTCCGTACCGGTTGGGGATGTAGATGCGCAGCGGGAAGCCGTGCTCCACCGGCAACGTCTCGCCGTTCATCCCGTAGACCAGGAGTGTTCGGGGGTCGTTGAGGTCGGCCGTGGCCACGCTCTCGTAGAAGCCGTCGGCCGCCTCGATGCGCAGCTCCTTTGCCTCCGGACGGAGCCCAAGGTCCTGCAGCACGCCGGCTAGCCGCACGCCGGTCCAGTAGCTCATGCCGATCAGCTCGCCCCCCACCGGGTTGGAGATGCAGGAGAGGGTTATTGGCTGGGTGACGGCGGGGTAGGCCATGAGATCGGACAGGGTGAGGGTGCGAGGCTGAGTGAAGAGGCCAGCGACAGACAGAACCCAGGAACTGCCGGTGATGACCGGGGGACGCA
>Ga0209747_1001720_pt1 | contig 11489 bp, 7 predicted proteins | sample BarGraNGADG00311_FD_184498 | JGI IMG/M metagenome (GOLD analysis project Ga0209747, IMG submission 184498) | Arctic peat soil microbial communities from Barrow, Alaska - Barrow Graham LP Ref core NGADG0011-311 (SPAdes) (version 2) | ecosystem: Environmental > Terrestrial > Soil > Wetlands > Peat ... | reverse complement strand
GAGCTCCTACACCTTTAACGACGTGGTGGCCGACCACACCATAGCGGCCTCCTTCGCCATCGATACTTTCACCATCACCGCCTCGGTCTCACAGGGCAGCGGCTCAGTGAACCCTGCGTCGCAAGTGGTAGAATATGGTAGCACCGTCCAGATAGATATAGCAGCGGGCGCCGGGTATCATATCTCGTCAATAATCGATAACGGCACAGCGCAGCCCATCGCCAACCCCTATGTAATTAACAACGTAGCCGCCGACCACAACATTTCGGTAGTGTTCTCTCTACCAGCCTTTAATGTCAATGCTTCGGTTGAGGGAGGCCACGGCAGCGTGACTCCGGCATCGCAGAGCGTCGACGAGGGCACTACGGCGGCGATCGACATCACACCCGATGCCCACTATCACATAGCTTCAATAAGCGATAATGGTATCGAGCAGCCGGTAACCGATCACTATGTTATTTCTAACATAGCTGCGGATCACAGCATCTCGGTTACCTTCGCCATCGGCAACCATCTCGTCATGGCTTCGGCGGGATCCGAGGGCTCCATCTCGCCTGCGGGACAATTGACCGTAAACGATGGCGATACCCTCAGCTTCACCATCACTCCCAATAGCGGTTTTGCGGTCCAGAACGTGTGGGTGGATAGCGTAAACATTGGGGCGGTTTCGAAATATACTTTCAAAGACATCGGTAGTGATCATATCATCGCCGCTTCTTTCGAACCGGCCACCCACGCCTATTCCGTGACTGCCACCGTCTCCGGCGGCCACGGGCGTGTTGTTGCCCCGTCAGAAACCGTCAAACCGGGAGACACCGTGAGCATCGACTTCGTACCGGATCTCGGGTACAGAGTCGGTACCATTACCGATAACGGTGTATCCAGACCGGCCAACGATCCTTACGTATTAACCAACGTGCAAGAAGGGCACAACATCGTAGTCACATTCGCAGAGATAGCCTTCTACTTCGCCGAAGGCTATACGGGGCCGGGCTTCCAGGAGTACCTGTGCCTCGGCCAGCCCGGCGATACTCCGCTAGATGTCCATGTCACCTACCTGTTCTCGGGTGATCCCTCCATCGAGAAGACCTACACGGTGCCCGCCACCTCACGTATCACGATCAATGTGAACTCCGAAGTGGGAGCCGGCAAGGAGGTATCCATCAAGTGCAGGGCCGATTATCCCTTCGTGTCCGAGCGCCCGATGTACTTCTCCTACACGGGAGGGGGATCGGCATGGACCGGAGGGCATGACGCGGTCGGCGCCAGCCTGCCCTCGACGACATGGTACTTCGCTGAAGGGTATACCGGCACAGGCTTCGATGAATGGATATGCGTCCTCAACCCCAGCGATGCTACGGCCAACCTCACCTTCTATTTCCAGACTCAGGAGGCAGGGGAGAAAAGGGTAAGTGGCCTTTCGGTTGCTCCTCACTCGAGGGGAAGCTTCAAGGCCAACGATCTCCTTGGAGGCCAGAGCTTCCAGACTTCCCTCAAGCTCGAATCGAGCCAGCCGGTGGTGGCGGAACGGCCTATGTACTTCAGCTATCAGGGTACCAATTCATGGAATTGGACGGGCGGCCATTGTGTGATGGGAGCCCCAGCGCTCAGCCGCGACTACTACCTGCCGGAAGGGACCACCCGGTCGAGCTTCGAGGAGTGGCTGACGATCCAGAATCCGAACGACAGTCCCATCATAGTAAACGCCACCTATCTCCTGGCCTCAGGTGCACCCGTCGAGAAGGAATATACAATCAATGCGTCACAGCGTTTCACGGTATACGTGCCTGCAGAAGTTGGACCCAATCAGGATGTTTCCGTCCACCTAAGCTCGGCGTCTGATTTCCTGGCCGAGCGCCCGATGTACTTTAACTATCAAGGCATGGGCGGATGGGGATGGACTGGAGGCCACTGTGTAATCGGCGCCACAGGCTACGGCCAGAAGTGGTTCTTCGCAGAGGGCTATACAGGGTCCGGTTTCGAGGAATGGATCTGCATCCAGAACCCACAAGGACAGGCGGCCAACGTGACCGTAACCTACTATCCGGAAGGCGGAGCGGCGCCGATTACCACGCAACACGTTGTGCCGGCCAATTCCCGTTACACCATTCTCGTAAACCAGGATGCGGGTGCCAACAAGTCGGTTTCCGCACAAGTTTCCTCCGATCAGCCGATCATATGCGAACGCCCGATGTACTTTAACTTCAACGGCGTTTGGACCGGCGGCCACGATGTGGTAGGGTATCAGCCGTAGCCTCTTTCAACACCTTTAACGTCCTTGTAGACCTTGTCGATATATCTTGAGGTGGAATGAGACACCAAGTAGGCGAGGATATAGTTAAATGGTCAAACCCAAGGTAATCATCATAGGCGGTGGGCCGGCCGGTACCATGACCGCCCTCGCCCTTGCCCACCTCAGGCCCGAGCTTGCGCCCGACGTACTCCTGCTCGATGCCCGGTCCTTTCCGAGGGAAAAAGTTTGCGGTGGAGGTATCAGCGGCCGGGTTGTAACCTTTCTCGATGAGATGGGCGTTGCCTTGCAAGGGCTGGCGAAAGTACCGGTTAAAGGCTTTGAGATCTTCTTTGCCCAGGAAAGATTTCATGTTCCCTTCGCAAACGATAAATGCTTTGTTATCAGGCGCAGTACCTTCGATGATTATCTGCTGCAGGCGGTAAGGGAGCGGGGCGTGGAGGTAAGAACGCCGCTTGCGGCGGCGGGAGCCTACCGCGAACGCGACCGCATGGCGGTGCTGGATGGAAAAGGCGTGGTGCATCATTGCCAGATACTGGTAGGTGCGGATGGCGTAAACGGACGCAGCAGATTGTGGTTCGGAAGGCCTCATCGTTCTCGTAAGACGCTTCTTTTGCAGACCGACTTCCCCCGCCATCCCGATGCACCCCCACTTGATGATTCATTGGTACTCGATTTCACGGCGCGCCGATTCGGTCGTGCCGGCTATGCCTGGTTTTTTCCTTCGGTTGATGCGGAAGGGGCGCCGGTTGTAAACGCCGGAATATGTGGGGGGCCGTTCGCGGCGGGGAGTATCAGGCAGTCGCGCGAAATTTTCATGACCATTCTCGATGCCCATCCCGAGATAAAGAATATGGCAAACGAGAAGCTGCATTTCCGCCCCTACCCGGAACAGGATTTCAGTCCGTTCAGCAATTACGCGGGAGAACGCGTACTTCTGGTGGGTGAGCAGCTGGGGGTCGATGCCTTTACAGGGGAAGGACTGGGCATTTGCGCCGCTTCCGCCGCCGCCGCCGCTCAGGAAATTGTCACTGCCCTTGAAACGGAAAATTACAGTTTCACAGGATATCTGAAGAGGCTGCTGCTATCCGATTTCTTCCCGCTGTATCTCATCGGCAGGCCCTACTGGCTGGAGTCGCCTAGCTCGCAACCCAGCGTTTTCTTTTCCATGGCTACGCGAAAGGCCCATCCGGAAAGCGAGAATATATTGGAAATATATGGAAAGATTTTTTCGGGGGTCGTACCGGGAAGGAAAGTCTTTTCGCCCTATTTCGTCAAGCCCTTGCTCCGGGACCTGCCCCCCGTGCTGGTTCGTCGCTTGCTGCCCGGCCAGCGCTGATCGCATCCAGCTTCTTCAGCATATCGATAACTACCTGCAGCGACACTACCATCGATTCCGGGCGAATGAATTCTATAGTATCGAGGCGGGTATGGTAATTGGGGACCAATTTCGAAATGTCCTGGCAGCAAATGCAGAAGGAGGGAATGCCCGCAAGGCTGAAAGCGGATGCATCGGTCGCGCCCACCGGAACCAGCCCCGCTTTCATGTTGAATCCGATCTCGGATGCCACATTTTGAGCAAGCCCTATAAGATAGCTATCGTGCCTGGCGCCCGTCCAGAGCTCACGTTTGAAGGCCATAAGGTACTTCTCGTCATAGATACAGTCTAAGAAGATGCCAGAGGTAGGCACTTTCGCAAACTCAGCGCGGTGCCTGGCGGCATAGCGCTTTGCACCCCTCAATCCGGCCTCCTCCGAAGAGGCGCCGAAAAGGATCACTTCAGTACTGCCCGGCTCGAATTCGCCGCTTTCCCTCGCATCCTTGAGGTATTTAGCCAACCCGGCGACAACGCTTATCCCGGACATGTTATCCATGGCGCCCGGGACTACGTCTTTGGTATGAAAGAAGGCGAAGATCCCGACAATGGGGGCAAGGGCTATGAGGACAATGCCGAGCACCGTGTAAGCTGTGTTGTCGGGTACGCCGTTAGAGTGCACAATCGTGCGTGCCAGGCTGGCGCCCAGGAGCAACAGGGGAGCCGCAAAGGCCACAATCATTACAACCGGTGAGAGCCCTTTGAACCAGTACCAGACCTTGAACTCGTAGGCGGAATCGAGGTGGGCACTGACGACAACCCGCCGCTTCACCTCACCACTCGGGCTTATGCGGCCGACGATATTTTCGCCTTCCTTATGGGGGAACAGGGGATCGATAAGCTCCCGGTATCTCACCAGCTCGAAGAAAAGCACGCCGAGACACAGGGCTGCGATGATCAGAGACACTGGAGGTAGAATATAGTAAAGGGCCACACCGGCGAAGTAGCCTAGCACCAGGAAGGGGAAGAATCCTAGAAAGGCTGTGGGGCTGCAGGTAAATTTCTCCGTTTCCACACTGTCGCAAGCCGGCCCTAATTCCTCGCTAAGCAGACGGCCCAGAGCCTTTTCCTCCTGACTGCAGGATTCCCTGGGGCCGATCTCGCTAATAACGCGGTCGACCAATTCGTACATATAATCGGAATACTTGGATGAGATCACTTGAGCCATCCTTATGCTTGCCGGCGCGCCGCACTAAGTTTAGCATGTCAAACCGATCGGAATGAAACTCGTGTGCCGGTTCACTACACGGGGACATATATGCATCCAAGTATCAAGGATGCGATTGGGCTCCTCGACGCTGTAGCCCTCCCCGAAATCCAACGGCTCCTGTTGGGTGCTCCCTATGATTCTCTCCACCCTGCCATTGGATTTGGGGGAACGGGGGTAGATGAAGTAATGAGGTATCCTTCGTTTCTCTAATAGCAAATAAAGTCAAGGTTGGATGTGGAGACGCGATGGTTTCCCTGGCCTCTCTCTACGATGTATGGCAGGAGGCATCTTAGCGTCGGTTGCCCAACCCACTTTTTGGCTCTGCGCCTTACTTTTTAGCTCGAGGATCTGTTGCGCGCTTTTCCGCCAATTCTTGAGGCCGAACCAACCGATCCACTGCTCGGGAGCTTCCCTTATCATCTCCTCGCCGAGCCTGATTACCTGATCCAATATCACAGGTACGTCAACGGAGCGATCGCCGGTTAAAGAGTAGTCGAAATCATAACCCATCATCGTATAATCTAGCGGGCCTTTGCCTCTTTTAAAGAATGCGACTACGACCGGGGCGCCACTGTCGCAGATGAAATGGGCGATGCCGCTGGCTATGGCCGCGGGTTGGCCGAAGAAATCCATTACGGTTCCCCCCGGCATGTCGTAGGTCATACCTACGGTCCCACCTTTTGCGAGCACCTTTTTGACGCTGTTGATGGTGTCATTGCCAGCCCAGACGACGGGATCCTCGGGGTCGCAGCCCAACTTCGCGGCGATCTCGATTATGGCGGAGCAGTAACGCGGGATGGGCGTTCCTTGTGGTGGCATGGCCATGGGTGTATAGGGTTTCCCTAATAGCGCGAACAGGGCAGCTTCCGCACCTACGGCGCCCAGGTGGGGGGCGAAGCAAACGGCGCAGGTGCCCTCCGCCTTGGCTCGATCGCGTTTTTCCATGACGCTTTCGTCGATTACGATCCTCTTGATGATGGTATCCTGATGCCGCTCGAGCAGTATCAAGTCGAGTATTGTCCGGAAGTGCGCGCCGAAAGCCTTCTTGGCAATATGCCTTAATTCCCGCTCGTCGCTGATTTCGGGCAGGGCTTCGCTAAGCATCCGCAACAGTGAATTCCGGCTGCGCCAATTGATGTAGTAGATTGAATAGCCGATGCCATCGGCCAGAGCGCAGAGAACTGACGGCGGTACGAAACGGGCGAGAAAACGGGCGGAATTGAAGATTGCCAGGAGGCTGGCGTCCAGTGTTTTGAAGACAAAAGCGATTTGTTTTTCTGAGATTTTGATGATCCATACTCCCTTCTAATCGTTTCCAATGTTATGCAAATCTCAGGCCGTATGGAAAGCCATATATACCTTATCGGCAGCTGAGCAGCTTTTTTTACACACTTTCGTGGCTGTTTAATCTATATCGCTAACGATGGCGGCTGTCATCCTTGCTCGAAAGCAAGAAAGGCCAGCGAGGCCGACGGAACGACTACCATCAAGGCGGGCGTCCCGCCACAGGAGTATCATTTGGCGGATCGCCGGTAAGAGCATCGAAAGGGAAGTGACCGGGTACGCGGAGGTGTCAAGTTTTGAATTTTAGATTTGACAGTGGGTCCGAGGGCAAGCGGCTTGAAATTCACAATCCAAGACCTGTCACTGCGCTGGTAGGTTGTGACAGTTACGAGAGAAAGCGCGTCGAGGAGGCGGTCGCCCGCGTCTTCGGACTGCTCGGGGGCGCGGGTGAGTTCATAGAGCCCGGGAGCTCGGTCTTCATAAAGGTCAACGGGCTCTTTCCCGCGGCGCCCGAAAAAGCGGTGACCACGCACCCGGAGGTCTTACGGGCTGTCGTCAACGAGCTGCGGTCTGTGACCGACAGGATAGTCATCGGGGACAGCCCCGGGGGATTGTACAACCAGACGATGCTCAAGCGGGTCTACAACAAGTGCGGCTTCGCCGGCGTCGCCGAAGAGACCGGCGCCTCGCTCAACTACGATTTCTCGGTGGCCCAGGTCGGCGTGCCGGAGGCAAAGAAGATGAAGAGCATAACGCTGTGCGGCGCGATAGTCGAGGCCGACTTCATCGTCTCCGTGTCCAAGTTCAAGACGCACATGTCCATGAACATCAGCGGCGCCGTCAAGAACCTTTTCGGTACCGTCCCGGGAATGACGAAGGTCAGCTACCACGGCAGGTTCGGCGACGAAGACGCGTTCGCCGACCTGCTGGTGGACGTACTGCTGGCGGCCTCCCCGAGCCTGAACATCGTCGACGCGATAGAGGGACAGGACGGCAACGGGCCAAGCCGCGGCGACCTCAAGAAGATGGGGGTGCTGGCGGCCGGCCGGGACGCCTTTGCTGTCGATACCTTGATGATGGGACTCGTCGGCATCGACCCCGCGCTCAACAAGCCGCTCGCCGCGGGCATCCGAAGGGGGCTCTGCTCGGGAAGACTCTCGGACGTCGAAATAGTGGGCGACGATCCCGCGGCGCTCGCCGTCGACGGTTTCCGGCTTCCCACCAAGAAAGACATCATCGAGCACGTGCCCGAGTTCATCATGGAGAGGTTCGGCAACATGCTCTCGATAAGGCCGCGTCCCGATGCCGCGAGCTGCACGAGTTGCGGCAAGTGCGCCGAGATCTGCCCGGCCCAGGCCATTGTGATGTACGAGGGGAAGGCGAAAATCGATTCGAAGAAATGCATCAAATGCTACTGCTGCCACGAGCTCTGCGAGTACGGTGCAATAACGCTGGGGCGACCGTGGTTGATGCGCATCGCCAGGAGGCCGGCGGCTAGATCGGGGCCTCTATCGTCACGGGCTCGTTGAACTCCGAAAAATCGAACGCCATCGTCGTCGCGATGTTCCCGGCTCCGCCCTTCGAGGGGTCACCATTGAAATCCTCCCTGGCCCTCTTAGCGTAGTATTTGCCCTCTTAAATAAACCAGCCCTCGCGCTCTTCACAGACCTTGCGCATATATTCATAAAGCCACGATTCTGTCTGGTGCGAAACGTAGAAGGCGGGGTAGAGGAGATTTTGATTGCGGGATATAAACCCTTCACGAAGGGCTATATCGTACATCTCGCAATCCGGGAAAATCCTCAAACCTACGGATACGCGTACCGCATCGACTTCCAGCCGGTCGAGCAGCTCAACGCTCTCCGTTACCGTATCGTCGTTTTCACCGGGACCACCTAGAAGAAGAAAGCAGTTCAGGTAGAACCCCAGGCGTTTGGCCTCGGTTATCGATCGGATAACGTCCTGCTTGGAGAAGCCCTTCTTGAGGGAGGCAAGGATGTTGTCCGAACCACTCTCGTTCCCTATGCTCAGGCTGACGCACCCTGAATTTCGCAGCGCCTCCAACAATTCCGGTTGGCAATACAGAGGGTTGAGGTTGCCGTGCCATTTAATGGAAAGTTGTCTAGCCGCGATCTCCCGGCAGAGATCGAGGGTGTAATCGGCCGGATAGCTGAAAAGCGAGTCGGCGAAGACCGCGTTCGCGCAGCCGTAATGGCGCTGCAGTGACGCCAGCTCAGCCGCGACCAACTCGGCTTTGCGCACTCGTACGCGTCGTCCCTCGATGCTCGGATTGCTACAGTAGATACATTTCATATGGCAACCGCGGCGTGCCTGCAGGTTGGGCATTGAAGGCGGCCCTTTACCCTTGATCCAGTTATAGGGCGCGACATCGAAGAGGTCGCGGTCGGGCGGAAGGAGTTCGCTCAGGTCCGGGAGGAGATCGGGTTGATTGATCAGGGTCGTCCCATCCGTCCTCATGGCGAGACCTGGAATATTTCGGATATCATCCCCAGCCCCGAGGTCCTGCAGGAGCTGCACGAAACTCCTCTCGCCCTCACCAACTATCCCCATCTCGAGGCCCAGGTAGTCGAGGATTTCACGGGGAAAAAGGCTGAATCCGGCTCCGCCCAAAATGATCGGTGCGTCAGTATGCGACTTGATGGCATCCGATATTTCCTTCACCTGGGGCATATAGAAGACATTCTCGTGCATGTCCTGGTTGTCGATGTTGCGCACCGAAAGCCCAATACATTCGGGTTGGAAAGAATCGATTCGCTGTGTAACCTCCAATACCGGGTCGTCGCTGAACATGAGGTCCAGGCAGGATACTTCGTGCCCGGCCTCTTTTACCGCGGTTGCGACAAACGCTATCCCGAGCGGGTAGGGGATCAGATTTTCCTTGCAGCGATTTTCGCTTATGAGAAGGATCTTCATGCCGCTATTATAATCACCGGGCCGGGTTATGAGGTCTGCTTTCCGCCAATGGCTTCGATTCCATTACGACAAGCGAAGAGGGCGGGATGAACCCGCCCTCAGATCGGCGTTTGAATATCATGACTACTGGTTAATAAAGAGCGACCTTTCAACGACAAGCGGTTTATCGCCGGTGACAGCCGTGGAGACGTCGTAGGTGGTCACGTAGTTATTGACCTTGTAGGTGCGCCGGGAGCGGGCGGGGATCGTGATTCCCTGCAGTTCGGACGGCGCCTTCTCCCCGGTGTCGGTCTGCAACTTTATGTCGACCACAGCGTCGCTTTCTCCCGGGTTCTGGACGAGGACGAAGGTCTCCATGCCTCCATCCGTTGACCCCTCGGCCAGGTACCATTTCTGCTGTGGTTCGCTCACTCCGATGGAGTCGGTGGCCCAGGTCCGATTGTTCCCGTACATGGACCGCTCGCAGATTACATTGCCGCTCAAGGCCTCCACGAACGTGGAGACGTCGTAGGTGGTCACGTAGTTATTGACCTTGTAGGTGCGCCGGGAGCGGGCGGGGATCGTGATTCCCTGCAGTTCGGACGGCGCAGCGCCGGCAGTATTAAAGTCCGGATGGTTGGACCGCGGAGCTGCACTCGAAAGGCACTCGGTGAGGGGCGGGCTGACCGGCCGGGAGAGATTGGAGTAATATAGCGAAGTGCCATCTTAGGGCCGATCGAAGATAGCAAAGTGCCGCCCTAGAGCTGATCAATACCGAAAGTACCGGAATAAGGGGAGGATAACTATGTTCAACGGCATGTTTCACATTCGCAAACCGGAGAATGAAGCGGTCATGGGTTATGCGCCGGGGAGCAGGGAGCGGGCCGAGCTGAAAGCCAGGCTCGATGAGATGCTTGCCAATCCGGTCGAAGTGCCCTGCATGATTGGCGGCAAGGAGGTTACCAGCGGGGACTTGGTGGAAATGAGGCCGCCTCATGACCTCGCGAGTTCGCTGGGGAAATATCACAGGGGCGGTCCCAAGGAGGCCGAACTGGCAATTGCGGCTGCGAATGAAGCCAAGCTGGCCTGGGGCGAAATGGAGTGGTCCTCGCGGGCTACGGTTTTGCTAAAAGCGGCCGAGCTCCTCTCCGGTAAATACCGGCAAACGCTGAATGCCGCGACCATGCTATGCGTCAGCAAGACCTGCCAGCAAGCTGAGATAGATTCGGCCTGCGAGCTCATCGACTTCTGGCGCTTCAATCCCTACTTCATGACCGAGATTTACGACGATCAACCGATTTCCACCCATGGCGTCCTCAATTACATGGAGCACCGGCCGCTGGAAGGATTTGTCTTTGCCATATCGCCTTTCAACTTTACTTCTATCGCCGGCAACCTTCCCACGTCGCCGGCCCTCATGGGGAACGCCGTTATTTGGAAGCCTTCGTCCAACGCAGTGCTGCCCGCCTATTACATAATGAAGATTCTGGCTGAAGCCGGCCTCCCGGATGGGGTCATCAATATGGTGCCCGGCCCGGGGCCTTCGGTCGCGCCGCCCGTCCTCAACCACCTCGACTTGGGCGGGGTCCATTTCACCGGTTCGACCTATGTTTTTTCCAGCATATGGCTGGCAATAGGCTCCGACATACGCAAGTACTATTCTTATCCCCGTATTGTGGGCGAGACCGGTGGGAAGGATTTCATCTTCGCCCATGCCTCGAGCGATATTGAAGCCCTTGTCGCGGCGATCGTACGTGGAGGCTTCGAATACCAGGGCCAGAAGTGTTCCGCTCCCAGCCGGGCTTATATACCGGACAGCATATGGCCGGTGGTGAAGGAACGCATGCTGGATGAAATCGCGACTATCAAGGTAGGCGACGTCCGCGATTTTTCCAATTTCGTGAATGCGGTTATTGACAAAGAGGCCTTCAAAAAAATTGCGGGGTACATCGATTTCGCAAGGGAAGATCCCAATCTGGAAATCCTCTGCGGGGGCGAATATGACGATTCCGAAGGCTATTTCATACAGCCGACCATCGTGCAGAGTCGGGACCCCCGTTCGAAGCTGATGTGCGAGGAGATCTTCGGGCCGGTTGTAACCGTTTACGTCTATCCCGAGAAGCAATACGAGGAAACGCTCGAGCTCTGCAATAAGACCAGCCCATACGCCCTCACCGGAGCGATCTTTGCCCAGGACCGTTTTGCCATCGTAAAGGCCTTGAAGGCACTTAGGTTCGCGGCTGGCAATTTCTATATAAACGACAAGCCGACAGGCGCGGTCGTCGGCCAGCAACCCTTCGGGGGCGCGAGGGCATCGGGCACCAATGACAAGGCCGGGAGCTGGCTGAATCTCGAGCGCTGGATATCAACACGGTGTATCAAGGAGAATTTCCTGCCACCGACTGATTATCGCTACCCTTATATGCAACCGGAATAGGGGTCAGGTCTCGACGGGC
>Ga0209747_1001718_pt1 | contig 11498 bp, 10 predicted proteins | sample BarGraNGADG00311_FD_184498 | JGI IMG/M metagenome (GOLD analysis project Ga0209747, IMG submission 184498) | Arctic peat soil microbial communities from Barrow, Alaska - Barrow Graham LP Ref core NGADG0011-311 (SPAdes) (version 2) | ecosystem: Environmental > Terrestrial > Soil > Wetlands > Peat... | reverse complement strand
AAACCGCTACAGCGGGGCCGAATTCCCACCGGAGGTTCTTTGGGGCCGGACGCTTTTGTTCCGGTAAGCGGCGTTGAAGGCTGGGTCCCACGCAACGAAAATTTGTGAACCCCGTCAGGTCCGGGAGGAAGCAGCGGTAAGCAAAAGCTTTCGTGTGCCGTGGAGCAACCTGGTTGGAGCTGGCTGCCGGTTCGGAGCCCGACTCCTGGAGTCGATGGTGGGTGCACAGTCACTTTAACATCCGAGACCGGTCCACAACGGAATATATCTGCCATGGAACATATATCACTCTACCGAAAATGGAGGCCGCAGACCTTCAGCGAGGTTGTAGGCCAGGCCAGGGTCACCAACACGCTGGCCAACGCGCTCGAGAGTGGGCGCGTGGTCCACGCCTACCTCTTCTCCGGGCCCCGCGGCACCGGCAAGACCAGCACGGCGCGGATACTCGCCAAAGCAATCAACTGCGTCGAGGGCCCGACCGCGACGCCCTGCGGCGTGTGCGACGCGTGCGTCTCGATCTCCGAGGGGACCGCGATGGACGTCATCGAGATCGACGCTGCGAGCAACCGCAAGATAGACGAGATCCGCGACCTGCTCGACAAGATCCCCTACACACCCACGGCGTTGCGCACCAAGGTCTATATAATCGACGAGGTGCACCAGCTGACGAACGAGGCCTCCAGCGCGCTGCTCAAGACCCTGGAGGAACCGCCGGGGCACGTCGTCTTCGTGCTGGCGACCACCGAACCGCACAAGCTCCTTCCCACGATCGTCTCGCGATGCCAGAAGTTCGACTTCAGCCTCGTTTCCGCGCAGGACATGTGCCGCCTTCTCGAGCACATCGCCTCCCGCGAGGGGATACAGGTCGAGGCCGAGGCGGTGGGAATGATCGCTGAGCACGCGCACGGCTCTGTTCGCGACGCGATCGGCGTGATGGACCAGATAGCAAACCTTTCCGGCGAGCTGATAACGCAGGAGCAACTGGCGGAGATGCTGGGCGAGGTCGAGACCGACCTGGTCTTCGAGATGGTCGACCTCATCGCCGAGCGGGACACGCCCGGGGCGCTGACTTGTGTCGGCAACCTCGTCGAGGACGGCAAGGACCCCAGGCAGTTCGTCGAGGCCCTCATCGGGCACCTGCGCTCGCTGTTCCTGGTGCAGAACGCGGCGAACCCGTCCGAGATAGTGGAGGCGACCGACGAGCACTTCGCGCGGCTGGTGGACCAGGCCGGCCGGCTCAAGAGGCACGAGGTCGTCCGGCTGATGGAGCGGCTGGGGGAAGCCCACCGCGAGATGCGCTGGAGCGAGAGCCCGCAGCTGATCCTCGAGTGCGCGCTGGTGAAGATCACCAGCCTCGATGCCGACGCCACCCTGGAGGGCCTCGCCTTCCGCATCGACGAGCTCGAGAGGAAGCTGGCATCGCTGGGCGGTGCCGACATCAAGCCCGCGGCGGCCGCGCCCGCGGAGGCGCAGGAGCGCAAGACCGGGAAGAAGACGCCCCCGCGCGAGGCGAAAAAGCCGGCTCCCAAGGAAGACGCGGTCGAAAGAGCGGTGAAGGCCGCGACCGAGGCCCCCACGGCTCCCCCCGCCAGGACCGACGGCGCGTCCGCTGGAGAGCGGGAGCGCGACAGGCGGGCATGGATGGCGGTCCTCGCTGAGCTCAAGAAGACCGGGCAGATGAAACTCTGGACCCTGCTGGCGAAGGCGAGGGTCATCTCGTCTGGGGACGGAGAGCTGGTCCTCGGTTTCGGCGAGGAGTGCGCGTTCCAGATGGAGGCGCTCACTGCCAGCCCCGGGCTCGAGAAGGTAGCGGAGCTCTGGGAGCGCTTTGTGGGCCAGCCGGTCAAGGTCGAGCTCACACTCGCGGCGGCGCGGGTCCCCAGGGCCGCCGAGGAGCTCCCGCCGCCGACCGTCGAGCCCGCAGCAGCGGGTCCCGCGGAGGATCCGCTGGACGAACCCCCTGAGATCGCGCCTGAGCCCAAAGAGGCCGTATCCCCGGTCGGCGAGGTGGAAGAGAGCGAGAGCGTCGAGCCGGCAGGGAAAAAGAGCTCCGCCGAGATCGCGCGGATTTTCAAGGAGCGGTTCGACGGCGAGATCATCGATAAGACAAAGGAAGGGAAGGATTAGATGTCCAAGGGCAGTTACTACCCGAAGCCCAAGGGGCAGAAAGCCAGCCCCGGTGACATGATGAAGCAGCTTCAGCAGGTCCAGCGGAAGATGGAGGAGGCCCAGGAGGCTCTCGCGGATGAGACCGTCGAGCACACCGCCGGCGGAGGGATCGTGAAGGTGGTGGCGGACGGCCACCAGAACATCAAGAGCATCACCATCGATCCCGAGGCGGTGGACCCCGAAGACGTCGGCATGCTCGAGGACCTCATCCTGGTGGCGATCAACGGCGCCATCGAGGCGTCGAGGGAGCTCGCCAACCAGCGCATGGACGGCCTGACGGGCGGCCTCGGCGGGCTCGGGCTACCGGGCATGTAGGCCGGGCCGGTACAACGATGGCTTTCTACGCGGCGCCGCTCGAGAACCTGATAGAGAGGCTGTGCTCGCTTCCCGGGATCGGACCCAAGTCCGCGCAGAGGATCGCCTTCTATCTCCTGTCCATCCCCAGGGACGAGGCGGTCGAGCTCGCGCGCGCGATCGTCGAGGTCAAGGACAAGGTGAGGTTCTGCTCCACCTGCTTCAACATCTCCGAGGGCGAGCTGTGCTCCATATGCACCGATGTCCGCAGGGATGAGACGGTCATCTGCGTGGTGGAGGAGCCGCGCGACGTGATCGCGATCGAGAGGAGCGGGCGGTTCAGGGGAAAGTATCACGTGCTGGGAGGAGCCATCTCGCCCATCGACGGCATCGGGCCGGAGGAGCTGAGGTGCCGGGAGCTGATCGACAGGCTCCGCGAGGGCAAGGTGACCGAGCTCATAGCCGCCACGAACCCCAACGCGGAAGGCGAGGCGACCGCGCTGTACCTGGCGCAACTGGTCCGGCCGCTGGGGATAACTGTCACGCGCATAGCTCGCGGATTGCCGGTGGGGGGAGACCTCGAGTATGCAGACGAGGTGACGCTAGGCCGCGCGCTGGACGGCCGCTCCGAAATGTAGTTAAAAGCCGGTGCCAGGCACTTTTCACCCCTTTTTTTCAACCAACGGAGTCAGCCTTCTTGAATTGTTGCTTGTATTGCTGTTACAATTGACGGGACATGCCAAGGCAACTCAGGGTTCAAGCTCCAGATACCATCTTTCACGTTACGTCGCGCGGTAACGCGCAGCAGGATATCTACACCTGTGACGATGAGCGCGTTCTCTTTCTGAATCTGTTAACCAGGGTTGTCAGCGAGCGAGAATGGTTGTGCCATGCATACTGCCTGATGAACAACCATTTTCACCTCGTAGTGGGGCTGACAAAGCCGAATCTCTCCGAAGGTATGAAGGACCTGAATCATCGGTACGCGCTGCTGTTCAACAGGTTGCACCAGAGGAGCGGGCATCTCTTTCAAAGCAGATTCTACTCCAAGATTGTGCCGAACGACGAGTACATGATGGAGACCTCCAGGTATGTCGAGCTGAATCCCCTGCGAGCCGGACTCACCTGCAATCCGGAGTCGTGGCCATGGAGCAGCTACGGCGAGTTGTTCTCGGAAAAGGGGATTGCCAGCCACGAGCTCGTCCTCTCTATCTTCTCCGATAATCACGCTTCAGCTTACGCACAGTATCTAGATTTCCTGAAGAAGGGAATGGATGAGGCCTTCTGCTGGCAAGATGTCCGGGAGTATTTAAACGGCAACAGAAAGGCGCCTCGACCGAGTCTGGCGGATGTCTTTGAAGAAGTCGAGGGCCGAGAGCGCCGGATGGCGGAAGCATACAATGTCTATGGGTATAAGTTGAGAGAAATAGCAGAATTTCTAGGTTTGTCAACCACGTATGTTCACAGGATGATCCGACGCGAGAGCGGGTTGGTTGAAAAAACAGGGTGAAAAGTGCCTGGCACCGTTTTTCAACTATTCGTAGCGGAGGGATTCGATCGGGTCCAGGCGCGACGCCTTGCGGGCCGGGTAGACCCCGAAGAATATCCCCACCAGCATCGAGAACACGAACGCCAGCAGGATGATCCACACCGTCACCTGCGCACGCAGGTGGAATATCGCTGTATAGAGACCGGCACCCAGAATCGCAAGCAACACCCCGATCGTGCCCCCCAGCAGGCTCAGCGTCAGCGCCTCGACCAGGAACTGCAGCATGATGTCGCGCGTCTTGGCGCCGACGGCCTTGCGGATGCCGATCTCGCGCGTCCGCTCCGTGACCGACACCAGCATGATGTTCATGATGCCGATGCCCCCCACCAGTAGTGAGATGCCCGCGAGCCCGCCCAGCAGGTAGGTCAGGATCTTTGTGATGCTCTGGGCGAAGGTGAGGATGTCGCTCTGCGTGATCACCGAGTACTCGTCGGTCGAGAGTGTCTTGCCGAGTGCGCTCTTGATCTTGTTGGCGGTGAGGTCGACGCTGTTGGTCGAGGGGGCCCGAACCACTATCAGGTTCGGATGCGACGAGCCGAACATCTTGATGGCGGTGGTCATCGGCATCCACGATATGGAGTCGTTGTCGAACATCAGCGTCTTGCCCTTGAACTCCTGCACGCCGATGATCTTGACCTTGCGGCCCTTGATGGTGATGTACTGCCCGATCGGGTTCACCTCACCGAAGAGCTCCCTGGCCACGGTCTGCCCGATGACGATCACCAGGCGCGCCGACTCCTCCTCGGCCCTGGTGAAGAACCTTCCTGCGGACGTCGTCACATCGCGCACCTCGAACTCGTTCGACCGGGTGCCGTTGATCATCCCGAAATAGCGCTTGCCGTTACCGCTCATGTAGATGGAGCGCTGGATCTCGCCACTGACGTCCTCGGGGTTTCCTACGGCTCGCCCCACATCGTCCATTGTGTTCAGGGTGAACTTGTTCAAGGCGAACTGGGGCGCCCCCTGCTGCATCAGACTGCCGCCGAGCTGCATCTTGAAAGGCACCACCACGATGAGGTTCGAGCCCAGGCCCTGGATGCTCGAGGTGACCTCCGAGCGGGCCCCGGACCCGAGCGAGACCAGCAGGATGACAGAGCCGACGCCGATGATCACGCCCAGCATCGTCAGGAGCGAGCGCATCTTGTTCGCGCGCAGCGCGGTCAGGGCCGTGATGATGCTCTCGAACACCTTCACGGAGCACCACCCGCCCCGTCAGCCGAGGCGGCCGAGCCGACTTCGGCCGGCGGGTGTGAGGCGAACCTCTTCACCGCCACTTCCTCGGTGCCGGTTATCAGCCCGTCGCGCAGCAGGATGACGCGGTCGCCGTGATCCGCCACCTCGCGCTCGTGAGTGACCATGACCAGGGTGATGCCCGCTCCGTTCAGCTCCTGCAGGATATTGAGTATCTCGAGCCCCGATCGCGTGTCGAGGTTGCCGGTGGGCTCGTCCGCCATGATGATCGGAGGGTCGTTGATGAGAGCGCGGGCGATGGCCACGCGCTGCTGCTCTCCCCCGGAGAGCTGGTTGGGGTAGTGTCCCAGCCTGTGGCCCAGGCCCACCTTCTCCAGCGCCGCGGTGGCGCGCCGCCGCCGCTCGCTCGAGCTGACCCCGGCATACAGCAGAGGCAGCTCCACGTTGTGGACGGCGATGGTGCGCGCCAGGAGGTTGAACTGCTGGAACACGAAGCCGATCTTGCCGTTGCGCAGCTCCGCGAGCCTGGAGGATCTCACACGGCTGATGTCGTCACCGTCGATGTCGAGGCTGCCCGAAGTCGGGTGGTCCAGGCACCCCATGATGTGCATCAGGGTGGATTTTCCCGAGCCGGAAGCGCCCATGATCACCAGGAACTCGCCTTGCCGGACCTCCAGAGAGACGCCGCGCAGCGCCTCGACCAGCTGGTCGCCCATCCTGTAATGTTTGACCAGATAGACCGCGCTGATGATGGCGTCCATCTGGCTTATCGCCTTTCGAGCGACGCCGGTCGGCGGCCACTCGCTCGCGGATGTAGCACGGGATCGCGCACGCGTCCCGCAGGCATCGTCGTCGTCACTGAGAGTATGGTGGTGTGGGCGGAACCTCGGCGGAGGCTATTGCGTGACCCCCTGCCCGTCCTTCAGCTTCTCGGTTCCCTTGACCACGACCTTGTCGCCCATCTTGACCCCGTCGATGACCTCGACGTTGTTCTCGTTGGCCAGGCCCAGTGTGACCTCGGTCAGGACCGCCTTGCCGTCGACCACCTTGAAGACGTACTTCTTGCCCTTCTTGTCCACGATCGCCTCGATCGGGACCACCGAGGCGGACTTCTTGGTCGCGATGGTGACGTCCGAGGTCCCGGTCATCCCCAGCTTGAGGTTGATGTCCGAGGCGTTCATCTGGATGGTGACCTCGAAGGCGGTCGCGCCGGCCTCGTTGGTGGTGGCGGTGTCGGCCACCTTGACCACGGTGCCGTTGAAGGTCTTCCCCGGGTAGGCCTCGAGCAGTACCGTCGCCGTCTGGTTGGTGGTGATCTTGGCGATGTCGGCTTCGTCGACCTTCGCCACCATCATCATGTTCTTCAGATCGACGATCGTGAATATAGGGCTGCCCGGCACCACGTAGGAGCCGGCGACGACCGAGCCGGACGAGGGAGTCCCTATCGTCGAGAACCCTCCGGAGAGCCCCGCAAGCGAGGAGAGGTTCAGCCCTGACGGCATCATCCCGCTGAAGCTGCCCATCAGCGCGCTCATGAGGCTGTTGATCGAGGAGCCGCCGCCCTGCGAGCTCACCAGCGTGCCGGAGACGGGGGCGACGATGGTCGCCGCCTTGAGGTTCTTCTGGGCGTTGGCGATCGCCTGGTCGGCCGCCGCCTGCTGCGCTCCCGTGCTCATCCCGCCGCCACCGCCGACCGATACCGACGGCCGGTTGGCCGTCCTCGCGAGGTAGGCCTGGTAGGAGCTGTCGATGACCTGGAGCGCCGCCATCCTCTGGTCCTCGGGGAGGGCGGGGACGATGAGCTTCTCCAGGTTGTACAGGTTGGTGACGCCGGAGTCGACGGTGCTCAGCGCTCCGTTGATCGAAGAGCTGATGCCCGAGGCGACCGAAGAGAGGCTGGAGAAAGCCCCGGCGATGGACTGGATGGACTCCATGCTCGCCTGCGCGCTGAGGAGCTGCTGCTGGAGTCCTGAGGTGTCGAGCTGGACAAGTGGCTGGCCGGCGGCCACCTGCTGCCCGTCGGCGGCCATCACCTGCGCGACCGACCCGCTGACCTGCGGTATGACCTGTGTGGGGTTGCTGGCCTGGAGCGTGCCGGCCACCATGACCGTCTCGGCGATCTCGCGGGGGCTCACGCGCCCGATCTCCACCTTGACGGAGCCGCCGCCGCACCCGCCCGATACCACGGCGAGCAGCGCCACGACGACAATGACCTTAGCCGCTATGGCGGCATACCTGCTTGAATTCACCTTGCCTCCATATGTGATCATGACGGCCTCGACGGCGGCCGATTTTGCGACGGTCCAGAAGCGAGTCCTCCGGCGGCGCATGCGGCCGAGCGGCCCCCTCACGGTCGGGGCAATACATTCCCGTCGCGGTCGGCCCCGGGGGCGGGGCCGCCGTGCGCCTGGTCAAGCGCGCCTCAGCGGTTTAAATATATTTCCTGGGGGCATTTGAGTCAATCGAGAAGTGATTCTGACCGGCCGATCACAGCCCCAGGACGCCGGATAAGAGCAGGATCAGCCCGTTATAGAGGGCATGCCCGGTGATGGAGCCCGAGAGCGTGCGGTTGCGCTCGTAGATGTAGCAGAGCCCCCAGCCCAGCAGGAAGCGGGGGAGAAAACCGATCAGCTCGAAGTGCGCCGCCGCGAAGAGCAGGCCGTTCAGGATCATCGCCGGGTTCTTGTTCATCCTGTTGCGGAGGGCCGGATACAGGTACCCGCGGAAAAAGATCTCTTCGCAGACGGGCGCCAGCAGCACCAGGGTTATCACTAAAAGGGCGATAAGGCCCGGGCTAACGCTGGACATCTTGGTCACGGACCGCGAGACCACATCGGTGTTAGTGGGCCCGAACACCTTCTCGGATACGTAGGCAACGGCGATGGCGGCCAGGAACAGGGGGACGCCGAACGCGAATCCCCAGACCACCGCCTTGCCCGAGCCTGCGATGCGCAGGCCCAGTGCCTGGATGTTGCTCTTGTGTCTCACGATGACGGAGTAGAAAGTGCCGCCCAGCAGGAACGCGTAGAGCACGACGCTGGAGAAGAAGATCAGCAAGAACGCGGTGGTGGTGCCGGAGTAGTGAGTCTTGAGCACCTGGTAGATGCCGAGGGATAGGATGGAGGCCGCGACGAAGGCGATGATGAATATGATCACCGCTTCGCCGACGCCCCAGGGCGCGTTCTCGAAGACGACCTCGCGCTGGGGGCGGTAGACCGCCGGGGGGGGATAGTACTGGTACCCCGGTGGAGGCTGCTGCCAGCCGTATGGTCCGTATCCAGGAGGCTGCTGCCCGTATCCCGGCCCCGCGGGTGGGGGGAATCCGGGCTGTTGTGGCGGAGGGAATCCGGGCTGCTGGGGCGGCTGGTGGGTGTGGACGTAGGGACCGCCGGCCTGGAAGGCGCCGGTGGCCTGCTCGTGGCACGACTTGCAGTAGTTCTTGTTGCCGTAGACGAACCGGCACAGCGTGCAGAGGACGCGGCCGCAGCTGACGCAGCGCGCCACGGGCGCGGCTGACGGATGCTCGGAGCACTGCGGGCTTCCCTCGCCCGGCGGGCAGGTCGTGTCCATCACCGGCTCCCCCGTCTCTGGTGAACGAAGCTCAATCCAGCAGGAGCTCCGCGATCTGCACGGCGTTCAACGCCGCGCCCTTTCGAAGGTTGTCGCTCACTATCCACATGTTCAACGCGTTCGCGGCCGAGAAATCTTTCCTTATCCGCCCAACGTAGGACGGGTCCTTGCCCTCGCAGTCGCTGGCGAGCGGGTAGATGTCCCCGGACGGGTCGTCCACGACCACCACGCCCTGCGCGCCGGAGAGGACCTCGCGGGCCTGGTCGGGTTCCACCGGCCTCTTGAACTGGCAGTTCACCGCCTCGCTGTGGCCGACGAACACCGGGACCCTCACGCAGGTCGCCGTGATCGGCAGGCCCGGGACGCCCATGATCTTGCGGGTCTCCTCGACCATCTTGATCTCTTCTTTGGTGTAGCCGTTGTCCTGGAACACGTCTATGTGAGGCAGGCAGTTGTAGGCGATCTGGTGCGGGTAGACCTCGCTCAGGGCCGGCTCGCCCTTCTCCAGCGCCGAGACCTGCTGCTTCAGCTCCTCCACGGCCTCCTTGCCCGTCCCGGACACCGACTGGTAAGTGCTCACCACCACGCGCTCGAGGCCGAACTCACGGTGGAGCGGGTCGAGCACCACGACCATCTGTATGGTGGAGCAGTTGGGGTTCGCGATTATGCCCTTGTGCTTGAAGGTGTCCCCTGGGTTGACCTCGGGCACCACCAGCGGCACCGCCTGATCCATGCGCCAGGCGCTGGAGTTGTCTATGACGACCGCGCCGGACTCGGCGGCAACCGGCGCGAACTTGCGCGAGATGCCGGCGCCGGCCGAGAACAGGGCGATGTCCATATCCTCGAACGATTTCTCGTCGAGCACCTGTATCTCTATGGTCTCACCGCGGAACTCGAACGACCTGCCGCGAGAACGCTCGGAGGCCAGAAGGCGCAAGGAGGCGACCGGAAAGTCGCGCTGCTCCAGCACTTTCATCATCTCCTGGCCTACCATGCCTGTCGCGCCGGCGATGGCGACCTTCGGCTCTTTCATCTTCTCCTCCTGCCGCGTCTTTCTCGATAGGGGCCGGGCACCCTCTCGGTGGTGCTTCCGGTATGAGGACTCGGACCGGGCGTCTCCGCGCGTACTTCAGTCGGAGAGGCGGAAGTGGTCGTGGAGGGCCCGCACCGCTTTCTCTCCGTCGGGGCCGCTGACCACGCACGATATCTTGATCGGTGAAGTCGATATCATCTCGATGTTGATGTCATTGTCGGCCAGGGTCTGGAACATCCCCGCCGCGATGCCCGGGTTAGTCCGCATGCCCGCCCCGATGAGGCTTATCTTGGCTATGTCGTCGTCGAAGTTGACCCCCTCGGCGCCGACGGCTTCGGCGATGTCGCCGGCCACCTTGCGCACCTTGGTGAGGTCGTCGGTGGCGACCGTGAAGGAGATGTCGGTGCGAGCGTGCTCGCTGACGTTCTGGATTATCATGTCGACGTTCACGTTGGCCTCGGCGAGGGCCCCGAAGAGCCTGGCCGCGATGCCCGGCCGGTCCGGCACGCCGACAACCGTGACCTTCGACTCCGAGAAGTCGTGTGTCACGGAGCTGATTATCGCTTTTTCCATGATGTCATCCTCGCTCTTGACCCATGTCCCTTCACCCTGGTGGAAGCTCGAGCGCACGTGCAGCGGCACGCCGTAGTTGCGGCCGTATTCCACGGACCGCGACTGCAGCACCCGTGCCCCGGTCGCCGCCATCTCCAGCATCTCCATGTATGATACCTCTTCGAGCTTGCGCGCCTTCGGCACCACCCTGGGGTCGGCCGTGAACACGCCGTCGACGTCGGTGTATATCTCGCAGTAATCCGCGTGCAGCTCCGCCGCCAGGGCGACCGCGGTGGTGTCCGAGCCGCCCCTTCCCAGGGTGGTGATCTCGCCCTCGCTGGTCACTCCCTGGAAGCCGGCGACTACCACCACGCGACCCTTGCGTAGCTCCTGGACCACGCGGTCCGCCCCGATGTGCCTTATCTTGGCCTTGGTGTGACCGGTGTCGGTCAGGATCTCGACCTGCTGGCCGGTCATGCTGATCGCGTCCTGGCCCAGCTCGTTCAGCGCCATCGCCAGGAGCGCCATGGAGACCTGCTCGCCGGTTGAGAGCAGCATGTCCATCTCGCGCTCCGGCGGCTCCTTCGAGATCGCCGCCGCGAGGCCGACCAGGTTGTCGGTGGTGTTACCGAGCGCGCTGACGACCACCACCACGTGATCGATGCGCTTCTTGGTCTCGACCACGCGACGGGCCACGTTTTTTATCTTGTCCACGTCTCCGACGGATGTCCCGCCGAACTTCTGTACCACCAGCGACAAAGTTCACCCCGCTAAGTGTAGAACGAACCCCGTGAAGTTCCGGGGTTCGGTTCAATAGTATAACCGAACAGAGGTTGACGGTCAGTCATCTTCATACGGTTTAACGCGCGCAAAAGCGGAATAGTGCACCGGGCAGGCGCGGCCCCGACATCGCAAAAACACAAGTTTTGCGCAAGTTTTGGCGTCTGATGCCTTTCCTTCCGTTTTTCGTAAAAGTGCCTGACCCCTTTGCGCATATTCGATTACACGCCAACAATCATTCCTACTGGTCTGTAGTCATCTTTGATTTTCTTATAAAGGGGGGTGTCCTGACGGGGGCAGGGTTAGCCTTTTGCGAGCGTTTCGCAGCGTTCCAGGATTGTAGAGAGTCTGCCGACATCA
>Ga0209747_1001716_pt1 | contig 11500 bp, 6 predicted proteins | sample BarGraNGADG00311_FD_184498 | JGI IMG/M metagenome (GOLD analysis project Ga0209747, IMG submission 184498) | Arctic peat soil microbial communities from Barrow, Alaska - Barrow Graham LP Ref core NGADG0011-311 (SPAdes) (version 2) | ecosystem: Environmental > Terrestrial > Soil > Wetlands > Peat ... | reverse complement strand
AATGTTTTTAAACCTTTAAATCAAATCTATGAAAATGAAGAGTGTTTATGTTAGGAAGAAACCAGGCATTTTAAGAATGTCTTATCTTTCTTTTAAGAGATTTGCTTTTCTATTTGTAATATTAATGAGTTCATTAATTCTTAATGCTCAGAACATTCAGCAAGTAGATGGCAAAGTGACCGGCGCAAATGGTTCATCTGTGGCCGGTGTTACAGTGGCTGTAAAGGGAGCCACCACTGGTACTATTACAGATGATGCAGGAAACTACACCTTGAAGAATGTACCAAAAGACGCTACCATTGTATTTTCTTTTCTTGGAATGACGACGCAGGAAATTCCATTAAATGGGAAGTCAAAGCTGGATATCGTAATGGCAGAAGCAAATATTGGACTTGAAGAGGTAGTAGTTATTGGTTACGGTACAACAAAGAAAGCTGACCTTACAGGTGCAGTATCTGTTATTAAATCTGATGAACTAAAAAACGCTCCAGTCATTTCAGTCGGTAAAGCTTTACAGGGACTTGCCACCGGTGTATTTGTAAGAAACTCAGGAGCTATAGGTAGTGAACCGAGCATTGAAATCAGGGGGATTGGATCCTTCTCGCTTCAGACTCCACTTTATGTAATTGATGGCGTGCCCACCACAGCCACCAGGGACTTTAACGCTTATGACATTGAATCAATTCAGATCCTGAAGGATGCGTCCGCAGCAGCCATTTATGGTTCAAGAGCAGGAAACGGGGTAATCATTATAACGACAAAAAAAGGTTCGAGCGGGGCGATGAAGATAGATTTCTCAAGCAAGGTAAGTCTTCAGAAACTGCCATTAATTGCTCAGGCACGTAGAGATGAATGGATTAAGCTATATGACGCGGCTTACGATAATGCTATAGCTGATGGAATATCAGGAGTGACTCAGAGACAACAGCATCCGGCAGGTATTGATACCGACTGGCTGAAGGAGGTTTTTCATACAGGAGTTTTACAGGATTATAACTTAACTCTCTCAGGAGGAAACACAGGTGGCAATTATCTTGTTTCTATGAATTACCTGGATGATTCAGGAACTGCTCATGGACAGAGTATGAACCGTATAAATTTCAGGGTTAATACTGAAGGTATAAAAGGTATCTTTAAGATCGGAGAAAATCTTGTAGTTAGTAATACCTTTATTAATGAAAATAATGGCGCTACTATCTACAATGCTTACAGGACGATCCCAACAATTGCTGTACGTGATTCTACACATCAACCTGGTGGATATGGCTATGGACAGGAAACTTCAACCCGCTCTTTTGGCGGTAACCCTATAGGCGAAGAGGATCTGCATCCATCAACAAATAAAAACATGAGGATCCTGGGTAATGTATACACTGATGTGAAAATTTTGAAATCGCTGACCTACAGGTTAAATGCCGGTCTTGAAGCAAACACAAATAATTATAAAGCTTTAGTAAAATCAGGTTTAACACAACTTAACCAACCTTCTGAAGCTTCTTCAGTAACCGAATCGAAATCAAATGCAATTACAACTTTGCTGGAAAACACCCTGAATTATAAAGGAACATTCGGAAAGCATAATATTGATGCTATTATAGGTACTACTTATCAGTATGATTATAATGAGAGTATCACTGCCGCAGGTAAAAATCTTGTAAAAATTGGGGATTATTATTTTACAACGCTGAATAATATTACTACTAACGCAACTGTTCAAGGGTCTATTGGCAAAGCTGTACTTATATCTTATCTGGGAAGGCTAAACTATTCTTATGATAACAGGTACCTTTTAAGTTTAACTCTGAGACGTGATGGATCATCAAGATTTGCTAAGGCTAACGAATGGGATAATTTCCCATCAATCTCAGTTGGATGGAGGTTGAGCAATGAAAAGTTCTTCCATGTAGGCTGGATTAACGACCTTAAACTGAGAGCCAACTATGGAACGCTTGGTAATGCAAATATTGGTTATTGGGATTTTGTATCCACACTTAATACGTTCCCTATTGCAGTGTTTGGATCTGATCAACATACTGAAACCGGAATGACCGTAGTAAAACTCGTGAATTCAGATATTCACTGGGAGACAAAAATTCAGAAAAACTTCGGAGTTGACTTAGCAGTTCTCAAAAGCAGACTGCAGCTTTCAGGTGATTACTTTATCTCTACCACCAAGGATGTTCTTACTGCTCTTCCAATTCTCTATAGCACCGGTAATGACGGAGGGAACCCTTATGTAAATGCTGCCAGCCTTGAAAACAGGGGCATTGAATTGACGGCAACATGGAAAGAAAATGTAGGAGACTTCAAATATTCTGCTACCGTTAACTATACCCGTCTTAGGAATAAGGTTTTAGATTTCGGTTACGGCAAGACAACTTATTATACTACAACGACAATAACTGAGATCGGAAAGCCTCTTGGAATGTTTTACCTGGTTCAAGAGGCCGGAATTTTCCAGACCCAGGATGAAATAAATTCATGGAAAAATTCAAAAGGCGTAGTAATACAGCCAAACGCAAAACCCGGGGATGAAAAATATATTGACGCCAATGATGATGGTCAGATAACAAGTACCGACCGAGTAATCTGTGGTAACCCCTGGCCAAAGTTTGAACTTGGTGTTAACCTTAATGCCGAATATAAGAATTTTGATCTCTCAATGAACACGTATGGCTCTTTTGGACAGGATGCATTTAATAGTTTATTTTATATAACTGATCAGTTAATGGATGAAATGGCTGCCCGAAAGGGATATGACTACTGGACACCTACGAACACCAGTTCTGCTAACCCCAGGCCTCTTTATGGAGATACCAGGAATGGAAGGTACGATCAGACCAGATGGTTGGAAAAGGCATCATTTTATAAGCTCAGCCAGATAACTCTTGGCTATAACCTGAAATCACTTAAGTTCTTTAGTAATTTCGATGGCCTGCGTGTTTCAGTGACTGGACAGAATCTTTTAGTCTTAACCAAATATAAAGGTTTGGACCCTGACTTTATCGGATCAAGTATCTGGGAAAAAGGGCTTGACAACTATGCCTATCCAAATCCCAAGACAATAATATTCTCAGTAAATGTTACTTTCTAATAATATGAAATATGAAAAAACTACTTAAACTAACATTATTAATAATAGTAGGCTTTCTTTATTCCTGCAGTAAAGATTTACTCGATGTGGCAAATCCCAACACACCTACTTCTCAGGTCTTCTGGAAAACAGAAAATGATGCAACACTGGGGCTGAATGCCGTTTATCACGCATTCTATGCAGGTGGTACATGGCAATTAAACATGTTTTTTCGTAATGACCTGACTTCGGATGAAGGCTGGAGTAATAGTCCCGCACTCGATCTGGCAGAATATACCCGTTTTATTTATAGCGACTATAATGACTATAACGAAAATACTCAAATATGGAAGTATCATTACAAAGCCATTTTGCGCGCAAATCTGGTTATTGCCAACGTTTCGAATATTACCTTCACTGACGAAAGCAAGAAGAAAGATATAATAGCTCAGGCAAAATTTCTGAGAGGTTTCTATTACTTTTACCTTGCAATCCTCTATGAAAACGTCCCTCTGGTTCTTAATCCTTCGAATGCTGGTGATGCTCCAAAACAAAATACTCTTACAGAGGTCTTTACCCAGTGCATAGAAGATTTCACTGAGGCTGCTGCTGATTTACCGACAACCAGGGCAAGTACAGATTTAGGTCGTGCTACAAAAGGAGCGGCTCTTGCTTATCTTGGTAAAGTATATATGCAAATGGGTAACTGGCAGGCTGCAAAAGATGCATTCTACTGGCTTGTTGAAGGTGATGGTGCAACAAATTATGGTTTAATGGATAATTACAGGGATAATTTCAAGCACACAACAGAAAACAACAAGGAGTCTGTTTTTGAAATTCAATTTTCAGATGTTAACCAGATTTTTGCAGGTCTTTATGGTATCTCTAACGACATTCCCAGTTCAAATGTAGGTTGCGCAAGAGCTCAGTACTTTGGCATAAAAGGAATTGGATGGTGCGATGCTCAGCCCAGAAGATGGATCATTGACGAATATTATAAGGAAACAAATGCTACAGGAGGTCTTGATATAAGATTGAGAGACAATTTTTTCTATCCTAACCTTCAAACAGATTTCCCGGGTGAAAAAATCTATGGACAAGACTGGTCTGTTCTAAATTGGGGCTCAAATACTGTTACTTCAAACTACTGGAGAAAATATCAGAATGACTATTGGAGAACTTATGAAAATAACTATTCACCTATCAATTACAGAACTATAAGATATGCCGATGTACTTTTATGTTATGCAGAGTGTTTAGCTCAGCTTAATACAACACCCCCTGCATTGGCAATCCAGTGTGTCAACAGGGTTAGACAACGTAAAGAAGTAAACCTTCTTCCTCTCGAAAGCAGTATTTACGCTAATGTTTGTACAGACAAAACTCTTTTTCTCAATAGACTTAAGGTTGAGAGATCTCTTGAGCTATGCGCTGAAACTGTAAGATGGATCGATCTGAAACGTTGGAAACCTTGGAATGACCCTACTGAATGGGCCGCACTTCTGGTTCGTGATCCTGATTTCAACAATTTTGTGAAGGGTAAGTCAGAAAGACTCCCAATACCACAGTTAGAAGTAGATAATAACCCGAACCTTACTCAGAATCCTGGCTATTAAAAACTATTTAATAGTTTGAGAGTATGATAGTTAAAGAATTTATTCTAAAAAACAGGCGTAATACAATAATAATAACAATTTAGCATTCAGATTTTACTCCGATAAGCCTCACGGGGGGGACTATCGTTATTTCAATACGATTCAATTTCTTTAATTTCAAAATATATGAAAAAGTATTTAAGAATATTTAACATAAAAATGTGTTCTGCTGCTATCATATTAGTGATTATACTGATATCAGTGCATTCTTGTAAGAATCAAAACACAATTGAGCAACTGGTATCAGTAAAACCAGTTGCTGTAGTTCATGCAGATCAGGTAGGCACGCCGATTCATCCATATACCTACGGTATGTTCACTGAACTCCTGTTCAATATGTTTGAAAAAGGTATCTGGTCCGAAATGCTAAGCGACAGAAAATTCTTTTATCCTGTCAATTCAAGTGATACACTTATTCCAAAAAACACAAAACCTTTTTTTCAACGCTGGAGGCCTGTAGGACCGGAGGAAGTAATAATCATGGATAAGGTAAACCCTTTTGTAGGAGAACAATCTGTAAAAGTTAACCTTGACCCATCAACAGCTCACGGTATCAAACAGAATGGAGTAGGAGTTGCTGCTAACCGAGACTATACAGGCTATCTATTTCTTTCAGGAGATCCGGGGGTAAAGGTAACCGTTAACCTTGTCTGGGGAACAAATCCTCAGGACAAACAGTCTGTGACTTTGCAATCGCTTACTAGAAGCTTCAAAAAATACCCTTTGAAATTTACTGCTGGAGGAACAACTGAGAAAGGTTACTTTGAAATTACAGGAAAAGGAAATGGTACCTTTTCAATTGGTGCAGTATCACTTATGCCTGCTGACAATATCAAAGGATACAGGGCGGACATTATCAATTTACTAAAACAACTTGATTCAAAGATTTATCGATGGCCAGGAGGTAACTTTGTTGCCGGATACGATTGGCGAGATGGTGTTGGAGACAGAGACAAGAGACCAGCACGCTATGATTACGCATGGAACACTACTGAAACGAATGATGTTGGAACCGACGAATATCTGGTGTTATGTGATCTGCTGAAATTAGATCCATACATAGTTGTCAATATTGGTTTTGGGGAAGCCAGATCTGCTGCTCAATGGGTTGAATATGCTAATGGGCCAAAAGATTCTCCGATGGGGAAATTAAGGGCAGCAAATGGTCACCCGGAACCATATAATGTGAAAATTTGGGGTATAGGAAATGAAGTGTATGGACAATGGCAGCTGGGACATATGAGTATTGATCAGTATGTTATCAAACACAGAATGTTTGCTGACGCAATGCGTAAGGTTGATCCATCAATCAAGATTGTAGCTTCAGGTGCTACAGTGTTCGAAATTAATTCAACCAACAGGCATCACAGACTTAAACCAGTTGAGAAGGTTCCATATCAGTATGGTTCATTAGAAGACTGGTCCGGAAAGTTACTTGAAGAAGACTCCAACTATTTTGATTATCTGGCTGAGCATGTTTATCCTGAAGTGGGTGCAGCATATGATGCTGATCTCCAGAAGTTTGTTCCGGTTAAGGATTCACTAGCTGAACGTGTCCGCAGGGTTCCAAACAGGATCAAAGGAGCTGCAGAGGCTATGCATGAATATGTAAAACGTATGCCTAAACTGAAAGAGAAGAATATAACCTTCTTTATTGATGAGTGGACAGGAGCATTCGGTGGTGACATAGAGAGCACACTGGATGCCGCTGAAGGTATGCATGAAATGTTCCGTAATACAGACGTCATTACAATGGGTGGTTATACAGCCTTTTCCTCAAATATTGCATGGAATGCTAATTTTGCAGTTTTTAGCCCTATTGGCCTGTTTTTTAAGCTGTATCGTCAGCATTTCGGAACACTTCCGTTGACCATAACCGGTAACACACCTAAGAAAGAAGTAAAAGGTACTGTTCTTGTCGATAAGCCAACTGTATCTTCTGGCAGTGATACATATCCTCTGGATGTAATGGCTGCTCTTACCGCTGACAGAAAGAATCTGACTCTCTCAATTATAAACCCGACCTTTGCTGACCAGGAAATTGATATCAGTTTCAATGGTGTTGCTCTCAAAGAAGGATGTGAATCATATCAGATCCACGCTCCGTCGTTAAGGGCAGGTAATCGCCCAGGGCAACAGCCAGAAATCACTGTAGTGAGCAGCAGGTTGCAAACTGTACCCAGGACTTTTAAAGTATCTCCCCTTAGTATTACTTTATTCGTAATGGATATAGATTGAAGGATTAATAATCTGAATTATTTATAAACGGTTATTTGTAAGTTTTTACTATCTGTAGTTTTTTGAAAGTAATCAGGTATTTCTGAAAATTCAGAAGTACTGCATTCAATCAGATAATAGTTTAAAAGGAATTTATGCTATTTATGTTTATGCATTAAAATTAAGAGAGATGAAAAAGAAATCAAGAAAGAACTTTGCCGGAATAATATCTCAAAAAATATTTGTAATACTTATATTATTTGCAGGATATTCATGCAATAATCAGGAAGCCACAATAAATAAATCATCTGAAAAAATTGTAGCTGTGGTTCATGCTGACAAGACAGGCACGCCCATTCATCGCTATGCCTATGGTATGTTCACTGAACTCCTGGGGAATATGTTTGAAAAAGGTATCTGGTCTGAGATGCTGAGTGATCGTAAGTTCTTTTATCCTGTTAATTCAAGCGATACTCTTATTCCAAAAAACACGAAACGTAATTTTGAACGCTGGAGACCTGTCGGGCCTGATGAAGTAATTATAATGGATAAGGAAAACCCTTATACAGGAGAACAATCAGTAAGAGTGAGACTTGATGCATCTTCTGCTCACGGTATACGGCAGAATGGAATAGGTGTAGCCGCTAATAGAGACTATACGGGTTATCTGATCCTTTCAGGCGATCCTAATGTAAAAGTTATTGTAACCCTGGTCTGGGGAACAAATCCTGGTGACAAACAGTCAGTAGCTCTGCCAGCGCTTTCAAAAGCCTTTAACAAATACCCCATTAAATTTACTGCCGGCGGAACCACTGAGCAAGGTCATTTTGAAATTACCGGAACCGGAAAAGGGTCTTTTACAATTGGGACAGCCTCTCTTATGCCTGCTGACAACATCAAAGGATTCAGAGCTGATCTGATCGGATTGCTGAAAGAACTTGATTCAAAAATTTACAGGTGGCCGGGAGGTAACTTTGTAGCCGGATATTATTGGCCTGATGGTATTGGCGACAGGGACAAAAGACCTACAAGATATGACTATGCATGGAACACAACTGAACCAAATGACGTCGGAACTGATGAATATTTAACTTTATGTGATCTGCTTAACTTAGATCCTTACCTGGTTGTAAATATTGGCTTTGGAGAGGCTTCAACAGCAGCTCAATGGGTTGAATATACCAATGGATCAAAAGATAGTCCCATGGGTAAGTTAAGAGCAGCAAATGGTCATCCAGAACCATATAATGTAAAGATATGGGGCATTGGAAACGAGATGTATGGAGAATGGCAGCTGGGTCATATGAGTATTGATCAATATGTTATCAAACACAGGATGTTTGCCAATGCAATGCGCAAGATTGACCCTTCAATCAAAATTGTGGCATCAGGTGCAACTCTGTATGAGATAAATACAACAAACCATCAGCACAGATTAAAACCGGTTGAAAAGGTACCATATCAATATGGATCACCTGAAGACTGGTCTGGAAACCTGCTTGCAAATGATTTAGACTGTATCGACTACCTAGCCGAGCATGCTTATCCTAACGTGAATTCCGCATACGATGAAAATCTCCAGATGTTCGTACCTGTAAAAGATTCACTACCTGAACGTGCCCGAAGGGTACCGAACAGGATTAAAGGAGCTGCCGAGGCCATGCATGAATATCAAAAAAGGATCCCGGGAGTAAAAGATAAAAATATTACCTTTTTCATTGACGAATGGACGGGCGCTTTTCGTTCAGGATTCGAAGGCACTCTGGAGGCTGCCGAAGGTATGCATGAGATGTTCAGGAATACGGACGTTATTACCATGAGCGGGTATACAATGTTTACGTTTAACGTTAACTTTAATGCAAATGAAGCAGTATATAGTGCCACAGGACTTTTCTATAAACTTTACCGACAACACTTTGGGACAATCCCACTTACAATCACGGGTAATTCGCCTCAGAAAGAGCTTAAAGGTGTTGTCCTGGTCGATAAACCTGAGAAATCATCAGGAAGTGATACCTACCCGCTTGATGTGATGGCTGCTTTTAGCTCAGACAGAAAGAAGCTGACTTTCTCAATAATAAATCCAACATTTGACAATCAGGAGATTGATATCAGCTTTAGCGCTGTTTCCTTGAAAGACGGATATGATTCTTATCGGATCCGATCACCATCAATAAGAGCTGCAAACCGCCCTGGTGAACAACCCAGAATCATTATCGTGAATGACAGGTCGGAAAATACACCAGGCACCTTTAAAGTTAATCCGCTCAGCATTACATTATATGAGTTCGATGTAAACTGATAAAATATATTTGATATTGATAAGAATGTGTATTAATTAAATTTAATAAGAATATATTATGAATAAAACTAGTTTATTAAAATTACTGATCCTTTTATTATTTATTTCAGTACCATTAAAAACATCCTGCCAGCCAAATCTGCAAAATTTTATTTCCCCTGATATTCAGAAAGACAGGAAAGTTACATTTCGTTTTTTTGCGCCCAATGCAAAGGAGGTGAAATTAAGCACGCAGTTTATAAACGGACTGCAGGAAATGACAAAGGACGATAAAGGACTATGGAGCATTACTCTTGGTCCGGTTGATCCTGATATCTATCCCTATTGCTTTGTGGTTGACGGGATCCAGGTTGCTGATCCCAAAAACCCCTGGATCTTCCCTAATGAGGGATTTAAAAACAGCCTTATTGAGATACCTGCAGAAACCCCGCAGGTTTATACTGTTCAGAATGTTCCTCATGGCACAGTTGCTTACAGGCACTATTATTCTAAAGAACTGGGGACCAGACCCATTGTGATTTACACACCACCCGGATATGAACAATCAGTAAATGAAAAATATCCTGTTTTTTATTTGTTGCACGGGAGCTCGGATAATGAAGAAACATGGACGAAAGTCGGACGTGCCAATATAATTCTCGACAATCTTATTGCCCAGGGAAAAGCTAAATCCATGATTATAGTAATGCCATATGGAAGGGCATTCCCGGTAATAAGCCGTGAGTCAGGCTCTTTGAGGACATGGGAGAATCTCCAGGAATTTCAGAAAGATTTCAAAAACTATATTCTGCCATTTGTTGAAAAAAACTACAGGGTAATGAATGGAAGTAAGAATAGGGCGATCGCCGGCTTTTCAGGAGGAGGAGGTACCTCTCTGTATTTAGGGATGGGAAATCCTGATCTGTTTGCCTGGATTTTCGGATATGCTCCAGGAATGCTTAAGGAAGAGTTCGACAGAAACAACGCAGTAGCTTTTGCCAACCCCGAACTTACCAACAGCAGGGTAAAGCTCTTCTGGCTTGGATGCGGCAAAGAAGACGGCCTTTTTGGCGTTTTCCAGGAATATTTACAGGTACTTGACCAGAAAAAGATAAATCATCAGACATTTATCACAACAGGTGGCCATACATGGATGAACTGCAAGAAATACCTCAATGAAACGGCACAGCTGCTTTTTAAGTAAATATGAAAAACTTTTTAGAGATCTATCGATATTATTGATTTAGACTGGAATATTATTAATCATTTACCCTTATATGTATAAGATATTTTTATCATCAATTCTGCTGGCGATTGCATTAAGCAGTGCCTCACAACCGGCAGGACGTCAGTCCATACCGCAGAATATTAAGTCGCCCGAAGTAAGAAGGACAATATGGTAACATTCCGAATCCGGATCACTGAATCTAAAATTGTGAAGTTCAGTTCACAATTTATTACAGAACCAAAGCTGATGACAAAAGATGAATCCGGCTTATGGAGTATCACACTCGGACCTCTAAAGTCGGACATATATCCCTATTGTTTCCTGGTTGACGGCATTCAGGTTATGGACCCGAATGATCCGGTCTACTTTCCAAACGAAAGGATTAAGAACAGCCTGGTGGATGTTGCTGGAGAAACACCTATGATCTACTATTCTTTGCACGATGTTCCACATGGGTCTATGACAAATTGTGACTACTATTCAAAAACAATGAAAAGCTTCAGGCCACTTGTAATATATACCCCACCTGGATATGAAAATAATCCTGGAGTTAAATATTCAACGCTGACGAGATAATGAAAAACACGTATTAATAAGGATCAACTAATTTATATACTTAATCACATTTTATTAATTTTTAGATTAATTAACCTTTAAACCAGTGAGATATGAAAAAATCATTATTATTTCTTTTACTGATTGTCATGTCAGTCAGTGGAATCTGTTTGGCCCAATCGGGTCAGAGTTCAAACGTTTTTAGTGCAGATACAGCACATACTTCACCCTACAATCTTTCCGGTGCCAAGTTTCCGCGTATTGAAGCCGATTCACGTGTTACCTTCCGCTTTTTTGCTCCCAATGCCCAGAAAGTGCAGGTTTCCATCGTCAATGTTCCGTTTGATATGGTCAAAGTCGATGATGGAGTCTGGACTTATACCAGTGAACCCCAGGATAAAGGTTATCACAACTACTGGATGATTGTTGATGGCACTATCGTTCTTGATCCGGCTAATAATGCATTCATCGGCTATGGCCATATGTGTAAT
>Ga0209747_1001715_pt1 | contig 11502 bp, 9 predicted proteins | sample BarGraNGADG00311_FD_184498 | JGI IMG/M metagenome (GOLD analysis project Ga0209747, IMG submission 184498) | Arctic peat soil microbial communities from Barrow, Alaska - Barrow Graham LP Ref core NGADG0011-311 (SPAdes) (version 2) | ecosystem: Environmental > Terrestrial > Soil > Wetlands > Peat ... | reverse complement strand
CCACGGCACACGAAAGTTTTTGCTTACCGCTGCTTCCTCCCGGACCTGACGGGGTTCACAAATTTTCGTTGCGTGGGACCCAGCCTTCAACACCGCTTAGCGGAAGAGTAGCATCCGGTCCCAACAGACCTCCGGTGGGAGTTCGGCCCCGCTGTAGCGGATTGCGGGTTACAGGGCACCGCTGGCTCCCCACCTAGCACAGTCAAGGGTTAGTATACGCGAAACCCGCGACGGGCGCGATGATGTTTTACGCCCTTCTGGCGCCCTTTTCCGACGGATCTCCGGGGTGGGGGACCGCCCCCGCGCCGCCGGTGCGCCTGGGATATAATAGTACCTGGCCGGCCCCTGAACATGAGGCTCGAACGCCTTCGGGCCGGCGTGTCTTATTACGGACAATTCCGATGCCCGAGCAGTTCTGGAGGGCACGTGAAGCTCTTTAAAAAAGGCTCCTCCGGTAGAGAGGTCAGAGACATACAAGCGCGGCTTGTGGCCGCGGGTTTCCTCGGTCCCGAGTCCCCCGAGCTGGTGCCAGGCGAGTTCGAGGCTCAGACCGTGGCGGCCGTGCGCGCTTTCCAGCAGATCAAGGGGCTCCGCGCCGACGGGATAGTCGGCCCTGACACGTGGCCGGCACTGGTCGACGCCAGCCGGGTCCTTGGAAACCGCTTCGTCTACCTGCGGGAACCACCGCTGCGCGGAGACGACATCGCCGACCTCAAGCGCCGCCTCAACGCGCTCGGGTTCTACAGCGGCAAAGAGAACGGCATCTTCAACCATGACACGGCCCTCGCCGTCGAGCAGTTCCAGCGCAACAGCGGGCTAGTACCGGACGGCATCGTGGGAACTTCCACGGTTAACGCGCTGCTGCGCCTCTCGCGGGTCACGAAGCCTACCAGCGTTGCATCCGTTCGCGAGACCGAGAGGGGGCTTCCCTCCGGGGGCCTCGAGGGCAGACGCATCATGCTCGACCCGGGACACGGCTACCCGCCGGACCCCGGAGAAGTCGGACCTACGGGAGTGCGGGAAAGCGAAGTCGCGGAATCGGTCGTTGAGCTTCTTGGAGAGCGCCTCGTAGCCGCAAAGGCGATAGTCTTCTACTCACGCAGGCGGGGTGAATACATGGACATCGTGGAGCGGGCCGTCAGCGGACACGAGCAGTCGGTGGAACTCATGCTCTCGATCCACATGAACTCCTCCAGCGAGCCCAGGGCATGCGGCTCGTGCTGCTACTATTACTCCAGCGGCAACTATCGCTCACCTTATGGCTACAGGCTCGCGAACCATATCCAGGACTGCCTGGTGGAATCTCTCGGGCTCACTGACTGCCGGACCCACGGCATGGCATACCGGCTGCTGCGCGATACCCGGATGCCCGTGGTCATCATCGAGCCGGCGTTCATCACGAACCCGTCTGAAGAGGCGTTGCTCAAGACACAGGATTTCCTCGAAGGCATCGCCGCCGCGACCGCTGACGCGACGGGAAAGTACTTCTCGGGGGTCAAGGCCCCGGCCGAAGACATGTCCTGGTTTGAGGCCGGGTGAGGCCTGTTATATCATGAGGTTGCCCTGGAGGCGCTCAGGCCACGGGGACGAGCGTTCGAGGCGGCAACGGCAGTGTAACCGGTTGAAAGGACCAGCTTGAGCTTCTTCGAGAAGGACCTCCGTATCAAGATCACCGCAATCCTCCTGGTGTTCATTCTCGTCGCGGTCGGCTCGTCGATGATAATCACGCACGCCCTCATCACGCACATCATCCGAAACAACGTCCAGCAGTCGATGGTCGACGCGGCGCGCCTGTCCCGGGACATCGTCGAGGTCGGCCTGGAGCGCCGGAGTACGCGGATAGCTCTCCTTGCCAGCTATCCGGCCATACGCAACCCGGCTACCCCCGCCGATGCGCGACTTGCCATCCTCAATCTCTTCGTCGAAGGCTGGCCCATAGGGGCGGGAGCCATGTTCGTAGACACCAACGGCAACCTGGTCTGCGGCACCGGCCAGCTCTCGACGATCGCAAACGCAACGGGGACGAGCTGGTTCGAGAATGCGCAGTTGGGCAACATCGCCTTCACCTACATCGACAACCCGACCGAGCTGACCGCCGCGTTCTTCGAGTCTCCGGTGCTGGCGGTCTCGGCGCCGGTTCGCGACAGCAAGGGCCAGATCTTCGGCTATGTCGCTGTGTTCACTAACACGAGCGACATCAAGAAGGGCGTTGACGCTGTGCTGATCGAGACCAGCGGACATGGCTTCCTCGTGAGCCGGGATGGAGCTGTTGTCGCGGGGCGCATCTTTCCGCCGGTCAAGAATCTCTCGGCCCAGGACAAGAAACAGCTCGAAAGCCTGATCGCCATGATGTCGGTGGGCCTGGTGGGCCAGACATCGGTCACCTACGGGGCGAAAACGTATCTGGTCGCATGGACTCCGGTCGAGCCGCAGCTTGAAGCGAACCCGGGCCTCGACTGGTCTGTCGGGATCGCAGTGCCCGAGGCGGAAGCCTATGCGCCGGCGAACCAGGTCACGCTTGCTCTACTTCTGCTTGCGATCTTCCTCCTGGTCCTCGGTATCATCGTTGCAGTCCTCCTCGGCAGGAGCATCACCCGCCCGATCAACGAGCTCGTCGCCACTGCGGAACGGGTAGGCTCCGGCGATCTCACGGGCGATGTCGTCATCCGCACGCGGGATCAGGTCGGCACTCTCGCCGCCGCTTTCCTCAGGATGCGCGACTATCTGCGCGGCGCTCTCGCCGAAGCCGGATACACGGCCGACAAGATGTCCGCTCTTGCCGACGAGCAGTCCGCCGGGACTGAGGACTTCTTCACCAACACCGAGGAGATAGTGGAGTCGGTCGTCGTCCTCGCCAAGAACATGGAGTCTCAGACGCAGAAGATCCGCAAGGTGCTGGAGTATTTCGAGCGGATGCCCGAGCACGTGAGAGAGATGCCCTTTACCGCCGAGGTCGGCGAACTCCTGCGCGAGAGCGAGATCCTCGCCGAGGTGGGCTCGAGCAAAGCGATCGAGATCGCATCGGCGACGCAGGACCAGCGTGCCGCTGCCCGGGATGTCTCGGCCGCCGCAAGAAGGCTCTCCGAGATGGCGCGCGAGCTGAACGACATGGTCCAGCAGTTCAAAGTCTGAGTATTCCCCTAAGGCAGGACTCAAGTAGCGCTCTTAGACGAACCTCACTTTCGCGCTAACCTTCCAACAATCCCCCCCCCTCGATCTTTCGCGAGCGGGCAGCATGGGAATAGTTTGATAATCCGGGGAGGGGTGTGTTCTTCGGAGTGCTGTCCTGGCTACACTTTGACAAGCCGGGGAGGGGTGTGTTCTTCAGAGAGACTTCGAGTCCGCGAGGGAACGGAGAAGGACATACCCCTCACCGGCCGCCTACTTATTCCGCCGTCACAAACCGCCAACGAATTACGCTACAAGACGGTTCGCCCGTGAAAAATCGAGCTTACCTCTACTTCGCCGTTAGTCGAATTGAATTTAACGGTTCGCCCGTAATTCCCACCCGTGTCCTCACCGATCAGCGGGATCTTCATCGTAGCGAGCTCGTTCTTCACCGCTTCGATATTGCGCGCCCCGATATGGGCAGGCGGGCCTACGGCGAGGTTGGACTCCTTGCGCTGGGCCCCGGGGATCTCGAACATCTGCGCACCGCCAACGATCTTGCACTTCAGGCCCTGCTTGCGCGCTCCCATCTTGATGAGCTCATCCACTAGCTTCGGCACCGCGGTGTCCGCAAACTTGCCCCTGGAGCCTTCAGGCTGTTCCTTGCCCCGGCTGTCGGGAAGCAGCACATGGGCGAGGCCCGCCACCTTGCGAAGCGGGTCGTACATCGCCACGGCCACACAGGAGCCGAGCCCGAAGCTCGCAAGGATGCAGGAGCTGTCGGAGCACTTCAGCTCCGCAACTCCGACATTGACCATCTCAGTCAAATGGCACCCCCAGCCGCTCCAGGATCGTCGCGAGGGTCCCGAGGTCCGGGAAGAGTATGAGGTGCCCGAGGATCTTGACCCCCGACACCATGAAGTCAGTCTCTACGACAAGAACGTGCTGCTCGGTCGCGCCAAGGTCGACCAGCACGTAGTCGATGATCGCGCCGGCCATGTCCATCGCGAAGCCGGGCACCGACGGCTTGAAGAACAATCCGGTCAGCTCTCCGAGCGCGCTGAGGTATGCGCCCGAGAGGATGCTGCCGGTCTCCTGCAGCGCCGAGCTCTTTACGACGTTGATGTCGGGAGCGTCCATGTCCTCAGGGACCATCAGGCTCGCGAGGCTGTTCGCGCTTTCTTTCTCGAGGAGCAGCAGGATGCTTCCGGAGCAGTCGCCTGCGATGTTCAGGTAGATGCCCGCGACGATCGTCTCGGGGCCGCCGACCAGGTCGGGCACTCCGGTGAGGGGCAGGAGTGTGGCTTTGGGAACGGACAGGTCGACCTTCTTGTCCACCATCTGCGAGAGCGCGATCGCGGCGTTTCCCGCTCCGATGTTCCCGACTTCCTTGAGGGCGCTGATCTGAATAGCCGTCAGGGTCCTCTCCTGCTCGTTCCCGGTCATGTGTCTTCCTCTCCGTCCGCTTTTGCGGTCCCCATGTCTTATTCCTACATCAGGCTCGGTATGTCGAGTATCAGAGCGACGCGCCCAGTACCAAGGATGGTAGCGCCCGCAAACCCTTCAACTCTCTTCAAGAACTTGTCGAGGGTACTGATCACGATCTCCTGTTGCCCGATAAGCGAGTGCACCCCGAGTGCGATCAGCCTGGGACCGATCTCCGTTATCACGACCGGGAAAGGCTCCGCGCCGTTCAGCAGGTGCGAGCACTCCAGGAGCTTATCGAGGCGCAGCAGAGGGATGGTCTCGTGGCGCAGAAAGATGGCCTCGTGGCTCTGGACCGTCTTGATGTCTTCCGGGTTGATCACGTGCGTCTCGCGCACGGTCCCCAGCGGGACCGCGTAGGTCTCGCCCGAAACCTCAACCATGAGTGCCTGCACGATTGCCAGCGTCAGGGGCAGCTTCAGTGTGACGATGGTGCGCTGGCCAGGCTCGAAGCTCAACAGCACGAAACCGCCGAGCGACTCCGCCTTTGACTTCACGGCGTCCATCCCGACGCCCCGCCCGGATACGCCGCTTACCTGTTCTCTCGTTGAGAACCCGGGAAGGCACAGCACGCGCAGGACGTCATCGTCGGTCAGCACCCTGCGCTCCTCCTCGCTGATAATCTTCTTCTGGAGCGCGCGGTCGAAGACTTTGCCGGGGCGGATGCCCTCGCCGTCGTCCTCGACCTCGATGGCGACGTAGTTGCGGTCTCGATACGCGGAGAGCTTTACGGTCCCCCGCGCGGGCTTGCCTTGTTCTTCCCTCCGCGCCGGGGGTGCAATGCCGTGGTCGACCGCGTTCCTGATCATGTGGATGAGTGGGTCTGATATCTCGTCCAGGATCGTGCGGTCCAGCTCTATCTCTTTTCCCTCGACGACGAAGTCGATCTCTTTTCCCTCGGAGCGGGCAAGGTCCCTTACCATCCTCGGGAACCGGTTGAAGACGTGCTCGACCGGGACCATTCTGGTCTTCATCACCTCGTCCTGCAGCTCGGCCGTCAGCCGGGAGGTCTGGTCGAGTGCTTCCCTCAGCTCCGGGATGCTGGAGCTGGACGCTATCTGGGCCAGGCGCGTCCTGTTGATCACCAGCTCTCCGACAAGGTTCATCAGCGTGTCGAGCCGGGCGATGTTGACCCTCACGCTCTGGGTCTTCCGCGCGACGGCAAGGGTCGTCGCCTTGTCGCCGGCGCCGGCAGTACGTCCGCTCGTTGGCCTGGCCCCCTCTTTTGGTTCGTGGATGGTGTCGGTGGCCACTTTAGATATCTCCGCGATCGCCAGTAGCGACTTTTCCACACGCTCAGCGGTCTCGGGCGTGGCGATGGCCACCTGGAAGGTGCTCTCGAACTTCTCGTCCTCGAGGGCCTCCACCGGCGGCAGGGATCCCAGGACCTCTCCGAGCTGCGCGAGCTTCTTGAAGACCATGAAGACGCGGACGGACTTCAGAAGGCATTCCCTGTCGAGCTCGACGGTCAACCTCATGATGCGCATCCCGGGAATGGCCGCGTACTTGTTGATGTCCTTCTCGTCCAGCTCGAGCAAGCCGGAGCTCTGCTCGGGCTCGGGCTTGCGCTCGGGGGCAGAAGGCGTGGAAGGCTCTGGTACCGCCGGCGACGCTGCGTCTTCCGGAACGACCTCAGATGCGGGTCCCTCCGCTGAGGGTGCGGCTGCCGGCTCGACAACCCCCTGTTCTTCGACCGGCGCCCCGGCCGCCGGCTCCCGGGCGCTCCGTGAGGGCGTGACCGGCCCCTCCGTCACGGAGCCCGGCTCTTCGGTAACGGCCCGTATCTCCGACACGAGCGCGGTGAAGTCAATCTCCTCGGGCCGGTCTTCGGCGATAGAGTTGATGATTGCCCCAAGGGTATCGAAGCAGGAGAACAGGGTATCGACGACGCTCGTCGTCACGGGGATGTCTCCGGTGCGCAGGTGCTCGAGCAGGTTTTCCATCTCATGCGCGAGCTCGGTCAGCTGGTCGTACCCCATGGTCGCCGACATTCCTTTGAGAGTGTGCGCCGAGCGGAATATCTCCGTGATGACGTCAAGGTTGTCGGGCTCGTTCTCGAGCTGCAGCAGGAACTTGTTGAGTGCGTCCAGGTGCTCCTGCGACTCAGTGATAAACAGGTCTTTATACTGGGAGATATCCATCTCCATGTGCTCGCCCTCCAGGCCTTACAAATGGGCGACGATTGCTTCAGCTATCTTTTCGAGCGGGAGCACTTCTTTGACGAGCTTCCTCTCTATTGCGGCACGCGGCATGCCAAACACCAGGCATGTCTCCTCGTTCTGCGCTATGGTCTCGCCGCCGGCGTCCTTTATCATCCCGAGCCCCATCGCGCCGTCGCTTCCCATCCCCGAGAGCAGGACGCCTACCACTCTCTCCCCGAAGACCTGCGCGGCGCTCTCCATCGTCACATCAATGACCGGGCTCGCCCCGTGTTTTGCGACAGTGGGAAGGAGCTTCGCGCGCACCTTGCCGCCACCGATCTTCTCGAAGACCATGTCCTGGCCGCCAGGCACGACCAGCGCCAGGCCCTCCTCGAGCTCCTCGCCGTTGATCGCCTCGCGCACCTCGACGTGCCCTTTGGAGTTCAGCCTCTCGGCGAACGAGCCGGTGAACGGCTCGGGCATGTGCTGCACCACGACTATCGACGCAGGTATGTCTTCGGGCAGTGCCGGGACGATCTCCGCCAGGGCCCGCGGCCCACCCGCGGACGCCCCCAGCACGACGAGCCTCCCGCCTCTCACGGTCTCGCGGCGGACTTTGACCTTCTTCGGGGGCTTGGCCTTTCGCGTGCGCTCCCAGATCTCCTTTGCCCTCGATCGCGCGGCCGCCTTGATCTTTTCGATCACGTCCTCGCGGACCTCGTTGACCGAAGTCGGGAACTGGCTGGGCTTTGCGATAAAGTCGACCGCGCCCAACTCGAGCGCCTTCAGGGTCGGCGCCGCGCCCTTCTTCACCAGCGCGGAGAGCATGACCACCGGCCGCGGGGACTTCTTCATGATGTACTCGAGAGCCGTCAGTCCATCCATCTCGGGCATGTGGATGTCCATGGTGATGACATCAGGGTCGAGCTCCTGGGTCATCTTTATGGCTTCCACGCCGTCACGCGCGATGCCGGCTACCTCGAGCTCGGGGTCCTGTGAGATCATGTCGACCAGAAGCTGCCTCACAAGCGCCGAGTCGTCGACTATTAGAACTGTTATGACCTTCTCGTCCAACTCTTCCGCCCTTCGCCCCCGGGTTCCTACGCCTCGTCGCCGCGCAGTGCCTTTCGCACCGCCTCGACGACCTTCGCCGGCTGGAACGGCTTGATGATGAAATCTTTTGCGCCCGCCTCGAGGGCTTCCACCACTAGAGGCTGCTGCCCCATTGCGCTGCACATCAGCACCTTGGCTCCCGGATCTATCTTGATGATGTTCCTGACGGCCTCAATGCCGTCCATCTCGGGCATGACTATGTCCATGGTCACCAGGTCAGGATGAAGCTCCGCGTACTTTTTAACGGCCTCCACGCCGTTCTCCGCCTCGCCCACTATCTCGAAGCCGTCCTTGGAGAGGATGTCTTTGATCATCATCCTCATGAAAAGGGCGTCGTCGACAATAAGAACAGATGGGGCCATTAGATCCTTCCTCCCTTGTCCATGGCACAATCAACGCCTGTCCCCAGGGTCATCATCCTTCCTCCCCGGCGACTTCAGATTCTGTCTCCGTATCCATCCCACCGATGTCGAAGCGTTCCTCGTCGGAGAGGACCCTGTCCACGTCGAGCAGGATCAGGAGCCTCTCGTCTATCTTGACCACTCCCTTGATGAACGAAGTCTCCACGTCTCCGCCGGCCAGGGCGGGTGAAGCCTCGATGTCGTCCTTGTCGATGTTGATGACCTCCGGCGAGTCGACGATCAACCCGACCTTCACATCCTGTGCTTCCACAACCACGATCCTCGTCGCGGAGTCGCGCTCGGCGGACTCGATACCGAGCCGCGAGCCCAAGTCGACGACCGCTATGATCTGGCCTCTAAGGTTGATGATGCCTTCGACGAAATGCGGTGCCCTGGGCATCCTCGTGATGTCGACCAGCGAGATGACGCCTTCGACCTTCTTCACGTCGACGCCGAACTCCTCATTGCCGACCCTGAAGGCGACGAGCTGCATCTCACTGTCGACGGCGTATCCCTTGTCGTCCATCTCTCCCCCCGGTCCTAGGTCGTCTTCACTTCTTCAATAAGGCCACGCAACCGGTCCGCAGTCTCGGCGAGCTCCGCGGCTGCGGCCGATATCTCTTCCATGGATGCGGTCTGCTCTTCGATGGAGGCGGAGACCTCCTCCGTGCTCGAGGCTGACTCCTCGGATATGCTCGCGACGGTGCTGATTATCTCCACAACCTTGTTGGAGCCCTCAGCGATGCTGTCAGTGGCCTGCGAGATCGCGTGAGTCTCGGCGCCTATCGTCTCAACCGCGTCCTTTATCCTGCTAAGGGCTTGTCCCGCGTCGCCGACGACCACGGCGCCCTCGTTCGCCTCTTTCGCGCTTCCCTCCATGATGCCGACCGTGTCGCTCGTGGTCCGCTGGATCTCGCGGACGATGCCGGCTATCTGGTTCGCCGCTCGGGCCGAACCTTCGGCGAGCTTCCTCACTTCGCCCGCTACGACCGCGAAGCCCTTTCCGTGCTCGCCCGCCCTCGCGGCCTCGATCGCCGCGTTCAGTGCCAGCATGTTGGTCTGGTCGGCGATGTCTGTGATGACGTCGACGATCAGGCCGATCTGCTCGGACCGCTCGCCCATGTCTCGCATCGCCTTTGCGCTCGAGTCGGTCGTTTGCACGAGCCTTCCCATCTTGTCCGTCGCGCGCCCCAACGCGTCGGCGCCATCCTCGACGGTCACGCGCGCCTCGAGGCTGTACTTGGCTACCTCTCGCGCCGCCTCGGCGACACGGTCTATCTCTTCCGCCATCTGGCTGATGGTGGACGAGGCGAGCATCATCGAGTTCACCTGGTCCTCGGCTCCGCGCGCCAGGCCGGACACGGTTGAAGCGGTGGACTGCACGGCGTCGGACGTATCCTTTGCGACTGAAGCCATCAGGTTGCTCGAGCCAGCCACCTCGTCAGACACGCTGTGCATCTCGTCCACCAGCTTCCGCAGCGAGTCCAGCATCTGGTTCAACGCGACCGAGATCGGCTTGAGCTCCGACCGCTTTCCCATCTCGACATCTTCACTGAAGTCGTGACGCACCAGCTTCTTGGAGAAAAGCGAAAGCTTCTCGAGCGGCTTCACGTACATCGAGACGGCGGCGCTCCCCGCAAAGGCCATCGCGATGATGCCCGCAAGCAGGCCGAGGCCCGCGCCGGCCAGCCACGCCCCCGTGGTCTGGTTCTTCACCAGGACTCCGACGAAAACGAGCCCCGCGGCGGCCGCGGCCGGCAGCGAGATCAGCCCCGTGCGCAGGATGAATCTCTGCGTCATCGACAGGCGGTCCCACCTGGCCCTCATCTTCGACTGTTTCCCCTCTTCATTCTCCAATTAGAATGCTCCTTACGAGTAGCCTTGACTCGCCATCATGATTCCTGCTGTCACTCACCGGCCATGCATCGCTTCGCGACGCATCCCCGGTCGGAACCTTACACCGCTTGTTTCGCTGCTATCACTCACCGGCCATGCATCGCTTCGCGACGCATCCCCGGTGTAAGATTACACGCGCCAATGCGCGGTGTGGTCAGAATAAATTCTGCCCACTCAACTGAGGGTTCCGACTATAGTCGGAACCCCTCTGTCAGCTCGTGCAGCCTTGATGCAAGCCGCGCGAGCGCAAGCGACTGATCCGCAACGTCCTCCGTGGAGACCCGCTGCTCGTTGATCGTTGCGGCTACTTCCTCGGTGCTGGCCGCCGTCTCCTGCGCGATGGCGGCTATGTCGTTGATGGCGCCGAACACCCTGTCCGTGTTGGCCGCGATGCTCTCTATCGCCATGGACATCTCGCCCGCGGCGTGCGCTGCGGTCTGGGAGGAGTTCGTGATGCCCTCGAGCGCCTCCCCGGTCTTCTGGGCGACCTCTCGCCCTGTATCGACGCAACCCGCGCTCTGCGACATCGAATCGCTGACGCGGCTGGTTTCCGACATTATCTCCCTGATCAGATGGGAGATCTGCTCAGCGGACCGCTTGGAGTTCTCTGCGAGCTTCCGCACCTCGCCGGCCACGACCGCGAAGCCTTTCCCGTGCTCTCCTGCTCGGGCTGCTTCTATTGCGGCATTAAGGGCCAGCAGGTTCGTCTGGTCGGCTATGTCCGTTATAACGTCGATTATAATCCCAATCTGAGTAAATCTCTCCCCCAGCCCCTCCACGAGGACCTCGGAGTGTTTCACTGATTCATATATCTCGTTCATGACTCTCGCTGCCTCGACCGAAGCGTCGCCGCCGCGCTTTGCCAGCTCTGCTGTGAGATCGCTCTGGGCTGAAGAGATCCGGCCCTTGTCCGAGATCCCTTCGATCGTTCTAGAGACCTCCCCCATCGAGCGCGAAGTGTCTTCGACCTTGCGGGCCTGGTCCTCGCTTCCGGTCGAGATCTGCTCCGCTGCGGCCGTGACCTCCTCTATCGACGAGGACATTCCCTCGATCGAACCGGCGAGCGAGTCGGCGGAGTCGGAGAGCTGGAACGCTATGGTCCTCATGTCGATCATCGATGTCCTCAGCGAAGAGACCATGTCGTTGATCGAATCGGCCAGGTCGCCCATCACGTCCTTTGTGGGAACGGTTACCCTGGCGGTGAGGTCGCCCTGCCCCCTTGCGATCTCGCGCACCTCTTCGATGACCTTCTTGATCGTGCCTGAGAGGCCCCGGTATGCGACGGTCATGGTAACGATGCCGGCGATGACTGTCACGATCATGATGATGATGTAGGCGATGATCCCGAACCTGACGAG
>Ga0209747_1001710_pt1 | contig 11513 bp, 11 predicted proteins | sample BarGraNGADG00311_FD_184498 | JGI IMG/M metagenome (GOLD analysis project Ga0209747, IMG submission 184498) | Arctic peat soil microbial communities from Barrow, Alaska - Barrow Graham LP Ref core NGADG0011-311 (SPAdes) (version 2) | ecosystem: Environmental > Terrestrial > Soil > Wetlands > Peat... | reverse complement strand
CCGGTCGCGGGGAAGGCATGCGACACCGAGCTGGAGAGGTCCTTCCAGGGAGGCCTCAAGGGCGTGGGCGAGATCTCGGCGGACGCCCAGGGCTTCCGCCTGGACGACCCGGCCACCGCCGGGCGCATAGCCGGCGCGGTCGAGGAGGCGGGGCTCTTCCTGCTGCTGCACGCCAACGAGGACGTCGGCCATTTCTATCCCGGCAAGACCCCCACCACGCCGACGGTGGTCTACCGTTTCCTGGAGAAGTTCCCCGACGTCACGGTCGTGCTCGCCCACTGGGGCGGAGGGCTCTGCTTCTACGAGCTGATGCCCGAGGTGGCCAAGGTGACGTCGTCGGTGTACTACGACACCGCCGCCTCGCCGTTCCTCTACAAGCCCGCGGTCTACGAGGTCGCCGTGAAGATCGTCGGGAGCGGGCGCATACTGTTCGGCACCGACTATCCCCTGCTGAGGATGCGCAGGCACCTGGACGAGCTGGAGGGGGCCGGACTGCCGGCGGACGTAAAGGAAGGCATCCTGGGCAAGAACGCGCTCGCGCTGCTGGGCCACCAGTTCTAGGGATGCTAACGCAAGTTTTGGGGTCAGACCCCAAAACTTGCGTGGTGCTCTAGCTCTCAAGACCAAGCAGGGGAAGCAATCCGTAGAGGTCGTGGATGACCGGCACGTCGGTCGCTTCAGGCTCGCCGAACCTGTCTATCAGCACTGGGTTCACTCCCACGCTCCTCGCCCCCAGGATATCGGCGTAGTAGTGGTCCCCGACGTGTATGGCGCGCTCCGGCGCCACCTTGAGCCGCTCGCACGCGACCTGGAAGATGGAGGGATCCGGCTTGATCAGCCCGATGCTGGCGGATGAGAGGATGGCGTCGAGGTAGCGGTCCAGCCCCATGTCGAAACAGAGCTTGGCCAGGCGCGAGTCCCAGTTCGAAACCAGCGCCAGCCTGTAACCTTCCCCCCTGAGGCGCTCGAACACCGGCACCACGTCCGGGAAGGTGCGCCACCTGTCACCGTCGCCGAAGTGGTCGTAGATGGCCCGCCCGATCAGGTGGCGGTCGCCGTCGATGCCTACCTCGTCGAGCATCTTGGCGTAGAGCTCCGACCACATCTCCGACGCGTCCTTCTCGTTGGCCCAGAACGAGTCGTCGGACCAGTACCTGTACTCGTAGTACCTGTCCGCGGCCCGTATGCCGCGCGCCAGCTCCTCGTCCGAGGGGTCGTAGCCGAAGCGCGCCATCACCTCGCGGCAGACCGCCTCGAGCGACGGGTACGGCTTGAAGAGCGTGTTCCCCACGTCGAAGAACACTGCCTCGATTGTAGCGGCCTCTATTTTCTGCACGCGCCTTCCCGGGTGTTGTGCTTCAAGACTATATAACACGGCCCTGACCCATGATATCAATGCGCGCGTGCGGGAGTCCGCTTATAATCTTGTCATGAAACCGAAGATGTTCTGGTGGAGATTGCGAAAGAAGATGGGGTCGCCCAAGCTCCTCTGCGACACCTGCAGGAACGACTATCACACCGTCTGCAAGAACCCCAGGAGGCCCAACGCGACCGAGTGCGCCGACTACGAGAAGCGCTAAAACGCAACAATGGGGTCAGACCACTTTGTTGCGTTTTCAGATGTCAAAGCGGAAGAAGTTTAGAAATGCAACAAAGTGGTCTGACCCCATTGTTGCGTTTTTTCAGAGCGAGGTGATGACGCGGGGTCCGAGCATGGGGTTGTCGGGGTGGGCCAGCGCCTCGTCGATCGCCTCGAGCATGCGCGCCTTGTCCTGCGGCAGCCGCCCATAGATCGGCAGGTAGTTGGACACGTGGTCGCTGAGGAACTGGGCGTCATCGACATCGAGGTTCTCCAGCAGCAGCCGGGTCTCTTCGGCTATCTCTCGGCCGGTGCACTCGACGAACTTGCCGCTCTCCAGGTCGTCGTACATGGGGAAGCCGGGCAGGAACACCAGCGTGCGTATCCTTATGTAGTCGGGCTTCATCCGGTTGAGGGTGGCCGCCGAGCCCAGGGCGTGCTCGCGGGTGCGCTCGCCGCCTCCCAGCCCGGCCAGCACGTAAGTCGACAGCTCTATCCCGCCGGCCTTGAGTTTCTCGGCCGCCCGGACGTAATCGTCGGCGGTAGCGCCCTTGTTCACCCGCTCCAGGATGACGTCGTCTCCGCTCTCCAGCCCCATGTAGACGATCGAAAGCCCGTGCTCTCGCAGCCGGCTCAGGTCCTCGACCTTGCGACCCTTGATGAACCGCGCGCCACCGTAGCACGAAATCCGGCGCACGCCGGGAAAAGCCTCGCGCACGTAGTCGAGGACCTGCACCAGGTCATCGGTGCGCATCGCGATGGTGTTGCCGTCGGCGAGGAACACGGTCTCGTGCTCGCCCCATGCGCGGCGCGCCATCTGGATGTCTTCGCGTATCTCCTCCAGCGGGCGCACCCGGTACTTCTTCATCTTGTACATGCCGCAGAACGCGCACTTGTTGTGCGGGCATCCGATCGTCGCCTGGATGATAAGGCTCCCCGCCTCGCACGGCGGACGGAAGACGGGCTCCTCGTACCTCACAGCCCGGCCTCCTCCATTCGACTGACGGTCAGGTCGTGGAGCGCGACCCTGTAACGGAACAGGTCCCAGCCGGTGTCGAGCAGCTTCTGCCTGATGGGCCCCTGCAGCTCCGCCAGGGTCGCCCATCGGGCCTCGGTGATCTCCCTGGTATCTATCGGGTCGATCTCGCCGGGCTCCGCGAGCGCCTCGAAGATGTGGCTGGTCCAGTCGATGACGCGGCCGCCCGAGGTGAACCTCGCGTTGATGCGCACCACGTATCGTGTGAGGGAGACGTCGAGACCGGTCTCTTCCTTGGACTCGCGCAGCGCGCCGTCCTCGAGCGACTCGCCCTCCCGGGCGGCGCCGCTGGGCGCCCTGAAAGCGCCCCGGGGGAAAAAGGGCTTGCGGATGACCGCGATCTCCTCTGGGTCGAGGCTGTTCCGGATAAACATCGTGACGTCGTGGGCGCGGCCGGAGTGCATGCTACTCTTCACCATGTCGAACTCGCCGGGGGCTATCTCGTAGTCCATCGAGCAGACCAGGGGCTCACCCAGGGCCCGCTCGGTGGCCTCTATGTCTTGATCGCTGGTGTACATATCAAGGCCTCGCCGGCACTGTCACATCCTGGTTCCTGGTCCAGTACCTCAACATATACAGCATCTTCTCGGTGGGGACCAGCTTGATGCCGGGACCGCTGGACGGCGCCCTGAACTCCGGGAAGATCGTCACGACCTGCTGGGCGACGGCGTCCATCTGGAGGCTGTCCTGGGGGTTGGCCTTGCTCAGCCTGTCGTATCGCATGACCAGCGGCAGAACCGTCAGCGCGTGGCCGGCGGTATCCGCGTCCATCTCGACCAGCTGTTGCATGTCCGACTGCGCCTTGCTCTCCTCGTATTTCCACTTCCATATCATCATGCCAGTGATGGCGCACGCGAACACCACGATTATCACCAGCAGGAATATTCCTCTGACCCGCAGTCGCATACTTGATCCAACCTTCCGCCAGGGTGGTTTTCGGGCACATCAAATCAACCATGAAGAAACGGGAACTACAATGATAAATTCCCGCCCGCGGCGATCCCACCTCCACCGGGCGGCGGGCACGGGGCTCGCCGGCCCTGTTGTACAATACTCTTCAGCCCGGCAAGGAGAAGGAGCGTTGATGGTACCCGCGCGTGACAGGTTCAAGGGGGCGCTGGTCGGATGCGCCGTCGGTGACGCCCTGGGGGCGCCGGTCGAAGGCATGGGCGCCGCGGCGATAAACGACGTGTACGGGCGCGTCACGGACTTCATCGACGCGCGCTTCGGCGCCGGGCGGATCACAGACGACACCCAGATGACGATCGTGCTCGCGCAGGCGATCCTGGAGCTCGGCAAGTTCGACTCCGAGCACACGGGGTTCAAGTTCGGCGGTTGGATGGCCGCCTCCGAGGCCGGCATCAAGGAGGCGCGCGGTGTGGGCATGGCGTGTCAGGCCGCCTGCCGCAACCTGAGTGAGAACCAGGGCGAACCCAGCGGGGTCGACTCCGCCGGCTGCGGAGCCGCGATGCGCGTGAGCCCTATAGGCCTTCGCTACTTCCACGATCGCAAGGCGCTCTTCCGGGCCGCCGTGGACCAGGCGCTGCTGACGCACACCGACCCCAGGGCCATAGCCGGAAGCGTCGCCGTCGCCTCGGCCGTCGCCGCCGGGATTACCGACGAGGGAGACCTCGACCGGCCGGAGCTCGCCAGAGCCCTATCCAAAGCCGTGGAAAAAGTGGACAAGCCCACGTCGGTCAAGATCGCCGGGCTGTCCGACTACCTCGACGCGAGCCCCGCCGAAGGCTTCGCCTATACGGGTACGGGTGGCATCGCGAGCGAGACAGTCGCAGCGGCATTGTTCGCGTTCCTGCGAAGCCCCTACGATTTGGAGGAGACGGTCGTGACCGCGGTCAACGCCGGCGGGGACACCGACTCCATCGGGGCGATTGCGGGGGCTATCAGCGGATCGTTCAACGGGCTGGGAGCCATCCCGGCCAGGTGGAGAGACAACGTCGAGGGCTGCGAGTACATCGAGAGCGTGGCCTACCGGCTCTACACGCTCACCCCGGCAATGAGACCGCCGAAGCGTCCGGCCTGGTAGCTAGTCCAGGATCCCCAGCAGGGTCTCGACCACCTCGGCCCAGCCGTTCCCCATCCTTCCCTCCGTCACGAAGACGTTGCCGGCCGCATCTATCCTCTCGGCGAGGTGCGGGTTGGCGTCCAGGCCGTTGCGTACCATGAAGAAGGCGCCAACCGTATCCGCCAGCGGAAGGTCGGCCTCCGCGTCGCCGGCTGCGACCGTCTCCACGCGGGCGAACCCCCGGTGCTCCTGGTCCTTGGAGACCGCCATCTGCTTGGACACTCCCTGGGGAACGAGGTGGTAGGCGCGGGTCTGGGGCACGTCGAGCGTGGGGCTCTTGCGCGGGATGACGCCGTTGTCGACCAGCTGGAAGTGGTCGTGCCCGTGCTCGGCGAGGAGCGCCTGCACCTCGTCGACGTCGACGTTGCCCCGCATCAGCGGCGTGCAGTCCCTGTCGTCGGACCACGGCGTGTGCATCTCCAGCCTGCGCGGGAAGCTCTCCAGCAGCAGGTCGACGACGCCGGTGTCCATTATCGACTGGTAGAAAGAGTCGCAGGTGAGGTCGAACTCACCGGTGTTGGTGATCACCTCGAGGCCGAGGTTGTAGACGAGCTCGGTGCCCAGCTCCGCTATGTAGTTCATGCAACCCAGCAGGCGCGCCGTCTCCCGCAGCTGCGACTTGTGCCGCCCCGAGACGAGCATCACGTCGACGTTGCGGGCGTGGGCCGCCAGCAGCGCGCGGGCCGGCCTCAGGGTCAGCTCGTAATCGCTGTCGCGGAAGAAGCAGCCGAACGGGCCCACCAGGGTGCCGTCTATGTCGGTGTAGATGACGCGCGTGGGCGCGAGGTTGTCGCGCAGCCAGTCCAGGTTGTTGCGGACGCTCTTGCGCTCCGCGACGTCCCGGACGTAGAGCGAGCCTTCGTCCTCGGACCCCGCGACGCCGGGGGCCTGCTCCTTCTTCATACCTGCTCCCCACCAGGGATAGACCTGGGCCTGGAGGCGAGCCGCAGCGCGCCACCGACGATCAGCAGCAGGGCGACGGGGATGAACAGCCAGTAGCCGGGACCGACGTGGACGACCAGCAGCTCCTTGGCGATCCTGCTGATCGCGAGCCCCAGGGCCTCCCCGATGATCGGCACCGTCTTGGCGAGCTTGACCACGTCGCCGATCACCGAGTTGATCTTCCACCGTGCACCGAGGTAGAAGATGACCAGGAAGATCAGGCAGTACGTGCCCACCCCCAGCGTGATGCCCCCGCGGGTCTGGACAAACCACATCCCTGCTATCGCCAGAACCAGCACGGCCACCATGCTCCAGGCCCAGGGGCTGACAAAGAGCCCGTAGTTGACCGTGGGGCTCTTCACCCCCAGCGCCTTGCCGATGCCCAGCACGTCCTTGGCGCCGATGCTGATCCAGTCGAGGCCGAAGACCGCGATGATGAACAGCAGGATTCCCGCGGCCGCGAACCAGTCTCCCACCTGGGTCATGGGAGGCAGGTACTTGCCTCTCAAGGGGGAGGCCAGGAAACGCACGACACTGTTACCCCTCTGCTGCGCTTTTTCTTGTTCCATCTTCTCCCTGCCGCCGGGTTGCCTGTCTATGCGCCGAGGCCCCTGGACGCCCGGTACTCCGGTACGGTGTTCATGGGCGGGCGCTCCACGATCTTCACTTCCACCTGCTCGAGAGCGTAGGAAGTTCCCTCGTGCCTTATCGTATTGTAAACAGATGGCAGCCCGGTTTGCAGCTCGAGCTTGCCGTCGCTGTCCAGCCGCATGAACAGCGCCTGCATTATCCCGAAGGACATTTTCGACAGCGCCGCTATCGTCTGGTTGTTATGGATCCGCACCTCAACGTCCGTCTGCGCGATGCAATCCGGCCCGTAAGCGTCCAGGATGTCGAGCAGGAGCCCGGCCTCCACGCCATATCCGGTGAAGAAAGGCACGCTCTCGAGGACCGAGCGGCGCCCGGCGTACTCGCCCGATAGAGGCTGCACCAGTCCCGCCAGCTCCGGGTAGAAGAGGTTGAACATCGGGCGGACCGTCAGCTCCGTCACCCGCCCGCCTCCGGAAGGTTGGAGCTCCCCGCCCTCTTTGAGAGGCCTCTCGTAGAATGCCTTGACGTAACCGACAGCCTCCTCCGCCAGCAGCGGGCCCACCAGCCCGTAGACAAATCGCGGGTGCATGTTCTCGATGTCCGAGTCGACCCAGACGATGATGTCTCCATCCAGCGCGTACAGACTTTTCCAGAGCGCCTCGCCCTTGCCGGAGGCAGGCTCCAGACCTGTGAGTATCTCGTCGTCAAAGAAAATCTCCGCCCCCTGTGCCCGCGCCACCTCCAGCGTGCCGTCGCTGCTGCGAGAGTCGATGACGCAGAGCTGGTCGATGAGGCCGTGGCGCTCCACCAGCTCCTCGCGCAGCACCCTCAGGCACTCCCCCACCGTGTCGACCACGTTCAAGGTGGGAAGGCAGACGCTTATCTTCAGCCCCTGACTCTCCTTGGACCGCACCAGCTCCTCGACGTCCGAGTACTCGGAGTGGTGGTGGGTGTTTGCCTTGAACCAGGAATCGAGGTCAGGCACGCCTCACACCTCCCGCTTGTCCACGATGCGCTTCGCCTTGCCCGCGCCTCTCTCCAGCGTGTTCGGCTCGATCAGGCTCACGTTGGCCCGCACGTTCAGCGCGCTCTTCAAGTGGCCCTCGACCTTCTCGGCGAACTTCTTCATCACGCGGGTGTCGTCGCTGAAGACTCCCTCGGAGACCTCCACCTGTATCTCCAGCAGATCGAGCTCTCCCCGCCTGTCCAGGACGATCTGGAAGTGCGGGGCGATGCCGTCCACCTCCAGCAGAGCTTTTTCCACCTGGTTGGGGTACACGTTCACTCCCCGGATGATCAGCATGTCGTCGGTCCGTCCCAGGACCTTGGCCATCCTGGTGTTGCGCCTGCCGCACTCGCAGGCCCCGCGCTGCAGCACGGTGAGGTCGCCGGTCCTGAACCGGACCACCGGGACCGCCTCGCGGGTGAGCGTGGTAAGGACCAACTCCCCTTGCTGCCCGTCCGCGAGCGTCTTGCCGGTGGAGGGGTCGATAACCTCGGCGATGAAGTGGTCGTCGGCCAGGTGCATGCCGCGCTTCAGCTCGCACTCTCCCGACACCCCCGGGCCCACCACCTCGGACAGTCCGTAGTTGTCGGTGGCGATCATCCCGGTCACGCCTTCGATGCGTTCGCGGATGCCCTCGCTCCAAGGCTCCGCGCCGAAGAGCCCCACCCGCAGCGAGCTGGCCTCGAAGTCGAAGCCGCGCTCCGCGCCGACCTCCGCCAGGTGCAAGGCGTAGGTGGGCGTGGCCACCAGCACGCTGGTCTTAAGGTCCCGCATCAGGGCGAGCTGGAGGTCGGTGTTCCCGCCCGAGGCGGGCACCACCGCCGCTCCGACCTTCTCCAGGCCGTAGTGCAGCCCAAACCCGCCGGTGAACAGCCCGTAGGTGAACGAGATCTGCGCCACGTCGCTCTCTGTCACGCCGGCGGCGGTCGCGAACCTCGCCACCAGCTCGGCCCAGTTCTCGATATCCCCCCGCGTGTAGCCGACCATGGTGCGGCTGCCGGTCGTCCCGGAAGAGGCGTGGAGCCTGACAACCTTATCGATGGGGACGGCGAGCATGCCCAGGGGGTAGTTGTCCTTGAAGTCCTGCTTGCGGGTGAACGGCAGCCTCGTCAGGTCCCCGAGCCCCTTGATGTCGGAGGGAGCCAGGCCGGCCTCTTCCATCCGCACTCGGTAGGGCGTGCCTGCGTCCCAGACCCGCTCGAGGGTCCCGGCAAGCCTTTCCGACTGCAGGGCGACGAGCTCCTCGCCCTCCAGCGTCTCCATCGGCTCGTTCCAGATCTTCATGGCTGCCTACCGCTTCCCGGCAAACTCGCGCCCGACGAGGAATGCGTTCCTGTTCGCCTCGACGGCCTTGGCCTTGACAAGCTTCCCTATGACGGCGAGCCACTCGTCCACTCCCACCGGCAGCTCCGGGCTGAGGATGCCCAGCAGGACGGTGTTGGCGGCCCTGGCGTCGCCCGCCTCGGCCGCGATCGCTGGCGCGTCCACGATAATGCTGTCCGGCCACAGCGAAAGGATCCGCTCCTCCGCGTCGGCGGGGTATTCCACCGTTCCCTGCAGGACCGGGAGCGGGTCGACCCGCGTCCTGGAGGCGATGACCTTTCCGTTCGGCGCCAGGAACTCGAGGTTCCTCAGAGTCTCCAGCAGCTCCGTGCCCAGCAGCGCGTCGGCCTCGCCCAGCGGGACGAGCGGGCTTGCCACCGCGCCCCCGAACCGCACCATGCTGATGACGCTGCCGCCTCTCTGCGCCATCCCGTGCACCTCGCTGGTCTTCACGTCGTAGCCGTGCGCAAGGAGCGCGTTGGCCAGAAGGTTCGCCGCCAGGATGGTTCCCTGGCCTCCCACACCCGCCAACACCACCGAGCGCGTCGCCTCGTCGGTCAACCTGGTCTCACTTGGTTCGCTCATCGCAGTCTTCCTTCAGGGGGCTTAAGCCCTCAGACTTTTATCGCCTCGCGGCGGCATACCTGCGCGCAGACTCCGCATCCCGTGCAGGCGTCCGTCAGTATCGTCACTTCTTCGCCGCGCTTCACCAGCGCGGGACAGGCCAGCCTCATGCAGAGGCCGCAATCGTTGCACTCCTCGCGGGAGATGGCGTACGGCTCTTTGCTGGTCCTCTCGCGCAGCACGCAGGCCCGCCTGGAGATCACCACCGACGGAGCGTCCCTGTCCATCTCCTCTGAGAGCACCTGTTTGCACTGGGCGAGGTCGTAGGGGTCGACCACCCGGACGTTCTCTATCCCCAGCGAGCGCACCAGCTTCTCGATGTCGACCGTGACGGTCGGATCACCCTGCAGCGTGATGCCGGTCCCGGGGTGGTCCTGGAAGCCCGTCATCGCGGTGGTCCGGTTGTCGAGTATGACCACCGTGTACCTGCCGCGGTTGTATGCCATCTCCATCAGGCCGGTCACTCCGCTGTGGAAGAAGGTGGAGTCGCCCAGCACCGACACCACCATGTGCGTGCCGCGCTCCTCTTCCTCGCCCTCCCCCAGCTCGAGCTCCATCGCCTTCTCCAGCCCGTGGCCCATGGTGATGCTCGCGCCCATGCAGACCTGGCAGTCGTGGGCCGACAGAGGCGGCAATACGCTTAAGGTATAGCACCCGATGTCGCCCGCGATGATCGCTTTCTGCCGGGCCAGCGCGTACATGATGCCCCGGTGCGGGCAGCCCGCGCAGAGGATCGGCGGTCTCGCCGGGAGCCCCTCCACGTGGGACGGGTGAGCCGGGACGGGCGCGCCCGTCGCTTTCGCCAGCTCGGGAAAAGCGTCCCTTACGTTGTCGACGTTCAGCTCCCCGACCCTGGGGACGCCTACCTTTCCCCTGGGATAAAGACCGAGCCCCGCGACCGTCTCCTCGATATATGGCTCGAGCTCTTCGACCACGTAGACGTCGCTGAACTGCTCGCAGAACTCCGTGATAAGGCCTCTCGGCATCGGGTTGGTCATGGCGAGCTTGAGGATGCTCACCCCGGGGAACGCCTCCTTGACGTACTGGTAGGCGACACCCGCCGTCACCACCACCGCGTCGCCAGCGCCCCGCTCGGCCCGCTGGAAGGGGAACCCGTTGGAGAACTCCTCCATCTCCGCCAGCCGGTCGACCATGACGGGATGCCGCAGACGCGCGTGCCCGGGGATCATGACCCGCTTGACCTCGTCTTTGATGTAGGGGACGCGGACCGGCAACTCCTTCGCGGCGCGCTCCACCAGGCCCCGCGAGTGGCAGACGCGCGTGGTCAACCTGAGCATGACCGGCGTGTCGTAGCGCTCGCTCATGCGATAAGCCTCGCGGGTGAGGTCGTACGCCTCCTGGCTGTCCGCCGGCTCCAGCATCGGCACCTTGGCGGCCTTGGCGTAGTAGCGGTTGTCCTGCTCGTTCTGCGAGGAGTGCATCCCCGGGTCGTCGGCGTTGGCCACTACCAGCCCGCCCGAGACGCCGATGTAAGGTAGGGTGAACCAGGGGTCGGCGGCCACGTTCAGGCCGACGTGCTTCATCGCCGCCAGCGAACGGACGCCGCCGATGCTCGCACCCACCGCGGCCTCCAGGGCGACCTTCTCGTTGGGTGCCCACTCGGCGTAGACGCCCTCCTGCTTCGAGAATACCTCCAGTATCTCGGTCGAGGGTGTCCCGGGATACGCCGAGGCGAACAGCACCCCGGCGTCAAACGCCGCCATCGCGACGGCCTCGTTGCCGGTCATCAACTTACGCTCTGCCATCTATCCTCCGAGAATCGGGCATGCACAATGGGGGTCAAACCTCTTTATTGCATTATGCAAAAGGCGTCGGGTCATTGTCGTTTGTGGCGGCGCGACGGGGACCCGACCTCGGCCGCGCCGTGGCCCGAGGGACCAACAAATATTAGCCCAACGCTTCGAGGACAGGCAATGCCGCCCAACTGTCGCGTTTCTTGGTAATGGTATAATCCCTGCCATGGGTGAACCTCAACAAAACGTGCGCAAGGGCGATGACGACGCACTTGTAGCCCGGGCGCAGGACGGCGATCTCGCCGCCCTCGAGCAACTGTTCAATACTTATCGAAACCAGGTGTTCTCGCTGGCGTACCGGATGACCGGGAACGTCTCCGACGCGGAGGACCTCTGCCAGGAGATATTCCTGCAGGTCATGCGCAAGGTCTCTTCTTTCCAGGGCAGATCGTCCTTCTCCACCTGGCTCTACCGGGTAGCAATGAACCGTTCCAGGGACTACTTGCGTCGAAAGAAGAGAAGCCCGGAACTCTTGAGCCAGGAAGGCGACCCGCCCGAGCCACGCGAGCCGGGCG
>Ga0209747_1001709_pt1 | contig 11516 bp, 9 predicted proteins | sample BarGraNGADG00311_FD_184498 | JGI IMG/M metagenome (GOLD analysis project Ga0209747, IMG submission 184498) | Arctic peat soil microbial communities from Barrow, Alaska - Barrow Graham LP Ref core NGADG0011-311 (SPAdes) (version 2) | ecosystem: Environmental > Terrestrial > Soil > Wetlands > Peat ... | reverse complement strand
TACCATGCCGACGAAGGCGGTGTCGCTGCGCCCCTGGATGAGGCCGAGAGCGAAGTAGACCGCGGTGATGACGCTTCCCACCTCGACCACGAACATCACCGGGTTGCGCGCCACCTCGCGCGGATCGAGCTTGGCGAAGGAGCTGCCGACGGCGGGCCGGATCAGCTCACGCATCGAGGCCTGGCTCTTCTTGGCGGTGCGCTGCTGGGGGTGGTGTTGCTGGTCGGTCATGGCGTCACGCACCTCATGAGAAGAGGTGGCCGGCGTTCATCAGGAAGTGCTCGACGATTGGCCCGAGGGCGAATGAGGGGAAGTACGTGAGGGCGCCGACGATGAGGATCATGCCAACGACCAGCGCCACGAAGATGGGGCCCGTCGTAGGGAACGTGCCACTCGACTCCGGCACCGCTTTCTTCGCGCCGAGCGAGCTCGCGAGCGCGAGGCACGGGATGATGAAGAGGAAGCGGCCCCACAGCATGATGAGGCCGCCGGCGGTCGCCCAGAACCCGCCGCTGACGGTGAGACCGGCAAAGGCGCTGCCGTTGTTGCCGGTCTGCGAGAGGGAGGCGTACAGGATCTCGGAGAGGCCGTGCGGCCCGTGGTTGAGCACGGCGTCCTTGCCGGCGGGCAGCACGGCCGCCAAGGCGGCGAGTCCTAGCGCAGTGACGCAGAAGTAGAGCACCGCGAGCACTGCGAGCTTCATCTCGCGACCCTCGATCTTCTTGCCGAGATACTCGGGCGTGCGGCCCACCATGAGGCCGGCGATGAACACCGAGAGGATGGCGAAGATGAGCAGGCCCATGATGCCCACGCCGACGCCGCCGAAGACTACCTCGCCGAGCGCCATGTTCAGCATCGCCATGCCGCCTGCCACGGGGGTCAGGCTGTCGTGGGAGCTGTTCACCGCGCCGGTCGAGGTGTCGGTGGTGATGGTGGTCCAGAGGACCGACGTACCGATGCCGTTGCGTACTTCCTTGCCCTCCTGATTACCGCCAGACTGCGTTGCCGTGGCGGCCTGTGTAACGCCGACCTTCGTGAGGTTGGGGTTGCCGCGCTGCTCGCTCACGTACATCACGCTCACGCTCATCACCAGCAGCGCCATGGCCGCAGCGAAGAGCGCCCAGCCCTGGCGCTGGTTCCCCGCGAACCTCCCGAACATGTAGGTGAACCCCACGGGGATGGCCAGGATCGCGAGCATCTCGACGAAGTTCGTCAGCGGGGTCGGGTTCTCGAACGGGTGCGCGGAGTTGGCGTTGAACGAGCCGCCTCCGTTGGTGCCGAGCTCCTTGATGATCTCCTGCGAGGCGAAGGGCCCCTGGGCGATCGTCTGCGCGGCGCCCTGCACGGTGACGGCATGGGTGGGCCCGTTCAGGTTCTGCACCACGCCCTGCGACACGAGGAACAGCGCCCCGACGATGGAGATCGGCAGCAGGATGTAGAGGAAGCTGCGCGTGAAGTCGACCCAGTAGTTGCCGAGCTCGCGCGTCGAGTGGCGCGTCAGGCCGCGGATGAAGGCCGCCGCAGCCGCCATCCCCACGGCGGCCGAGACGAAGTTCTCGCGCGCCAGCGCGAGCATCTGGGTGAGGTAGCTTACCGACGTCTCAGGCACGTACACCTGCCAGTTGGTGTTGGTCGCGAAGCTCACGGCGGTGTTGAAGGCGACCCACGGACTCATGCCCGGAACGTGCGCCGGGTTCAGCGGCAGGTGGCCCTGAAACCGCAGGACCACGTACATGAACAGCAGCACGATGAAGTTGAAGACGATCAGGGAGACGGCGTAGCCGGTCACGCCCATCTCTCGCGTCTCGTCGATGCCGCACAGGCGGTAGACGAAGCGCTCCACCGGCCGCAGCACGGGGTGGAGAAACGTGTGCTCGCCGCGGTAGACGTGCGCCATGTACGTGCCCAGCGGCTTCGCGATGAGTCCGAGAAGCACGAGGAAGACTACGATCTGCAGGATGCCCCAGGCCATGTACTGGTCGCTTGCGTTCAGAACTTCTCGGGCCGCAGCAGGGCGTACAGCAGGTACGCGAGGAGGGCCGCCGCCACGAGGAGGAGGATCAGGGAGGTCGCGTCCATGAGGGGTCCTACAGCTTGGGTGCGACCCGCGCGTAGGCGATCGTCAGGACGAAGAACGCGAGCACGATCGCAAGGTAGACGACGTCGATCATCAGAGATCCTCTTGTGGTCCGTTCAGCTACTGAGCCTGGACGGTCGAGGTCAGTGACCCTTGGGACGTCTCGGGGCGCGGGCGCTGCTGCGCCTGCTCGCGCCGGGCAGCCCATTCGCGAACCCGGGATGCGCTCAGAAGCCGCGCTTCCCGGCGTTCCAATGCACAGAGGACCAGGAGGTACACGAGGCAGGCGATGCCGGCGAGCGTCGCGGCGATCGCCACGAGCTCCACGACGATTTCCTCAAGCAGCAGAGCCATCTTCCGCCTCCAGGTGCGTGTGCGCCGGCCGTAGCCGAGCCTTCTGTGGATAAGCTACCCGGGAGGGTCTCAAGGAGGAGTGAAGTAGAGTCGCCGGCGGCTAAAGAGTTCGCAAAGGGTGGTGGCAGTCCGGCGGCAGGCGCTCAGTCGGCGCGGTAGGGCTGCTGCAGAGACGCGGTGGTCAGCTCGTCGCGGGCTCGGCGGCCGCGAAACGGAAGCCTACGCCGGGCTCGGTGATGATGTAGAGGGGCCCGCCGGGGTGGGGCTCTATCTTCTTGCGCAGGTTGCTCACGTGCACGCGCAACGTCTGCGCGTCTTCGACCCATTCGGGTCCCCACACCTGCTCGAGGATCATGCGCTGGGTCACCACGAGGCCGGCGTTCCGCGCGAGGAAGGCGAGGATGTCGAACTCCGTCGGAGTGAGCGCGATCTCCTCGCCGGCCCGCGTGACCCGGCGGCGAGCGATGTCGATCTCGAGATCGCCGGAGGTGACGACCGGCGGCGGCGAGGTCAGGGCCGCCGCCCGGCGCAGGAGCGCACGAATACGGGCCAGCAGCTCGCCGGCCGAGAACGGCTTGGTGAGGTAGTCGTCCGCGCCTTCGTCGAGGGCGAGGATCTTGTCGGCCTCGTTGGCGCGCACAGAAAGTATCAGGATGGGCGCCGACATCCAGGTGCGCAGTTCGCGACACACCTCGATGCCGCTGCGGTCGGGCAGCGCCAGGTCGAGGACCACGAGGTCGGGCGGCGCGTCGATCGCCTTGAGGAGGGCTTCCTCGGCGGTCGACGCCATCTCGAGCTGGTAACCCCGCGTGGAGAGGATCGATTTGAGCGCCCGCCGGATCTGCTCCTCGTCGTCGACGACGAGGATGCGCGTCGGCCTCTCCGGCACCGTCATGCGGTGTCCTCCTTGTCGCTCGCCTCTTGGCCGCCGCCGCTCGGCAGCGTGATCACGAAACGCGCCCCATGGGGGACCACGTCTTCGACTCGGATGGTACCCCCGTGGCTGCGCACGATCTCGCGGGCGATCGCCAGGCCGAGGCCGGTGCCCGATGGGGCGTGTCCGCCGGTGCGCTGCCCGCGATAGAACTTCTCGAACACCGCTTCGTGTTCGTCGGGAGGCACACCAGGTCCTTGGTCCTCGACCCAGAGGCGCACGCCTTGGTTCCAGCCGCGTGCGCCGATCGTCACCGGGCTCTCGTCGGCGTACAGAAGCGCGTTCTCGAGGAGGTTCTGGAGGGCGCGCGTCAGCTGCACGAAGTCGACGTCCACGACCGGCACGTCTTCGGACATGTCCAGCCGTACGCGTTCGCGCAGGTGCGCGGGGAGCGTGTCGATGCCGGCGGCCACGATGTCGCTCAGCTCGTAGAGCTCACGCCGCGGCTCCCACGCGTGAGCCTCGAGGCGCGAAAGCTCGAGCAGGGCGCCGATGCTGTTGTTCAGGCGCGCGACGTCGGCGACGATGGCGCGCAGTTCGTCCCGGACGCTCTGCTCGTCCCAGTCCACGTCGCTCTCCAGCAGGTTGCTCACCGTCGCCGTGAGCGCCGCCAGCGGGGTCTTGAGCTCGTGCGACACGGACGACAGAAGGCTGGACTTGAGCTGGTCGGCCTCGCGTTCGGCCGCCGCCTTCGTTGCCGCGGCCTCCAGGCGCTGCCGCTCGAGGAACACGCCCACGAGATTCGCCAGCGACACTGCGAGGCGCGCATCGTCGGGCGAGTAGGCTCGGCCGTCAGGCCGCGCCGCGACCGTCAGGACGCCGTTGACCCCGGACGGATTGCGCACCAGTGCATAGAGGCCCCCGTCGCCCGCCGCTGTCACGGCGCGCTGCGCGCCGGCCCAGAGCGCGGCTTTCTCATTCCCGTGGGCGGCGTAGGTCTCGCCCGCCCGCTTGGCTACTTCCGGATCCGTGGACTCACATGGTGGCGAGGAACAGAAGGCCGTCAGTCCGCGGTCGCCCGCCACGAACAGCGTCGCGGAGGACGCCCCCAGGAGCTCGACGCTCTCGGCGAGGAAGCGCTCGGCCATGTGATCGGTCGAGGTCTGCGAGGCGAGATCGGCGCTCAGTCGGTTGAGCGCCGCCGTCTCCTGTTCGCGCGCCACGGCGCGCGCTTCGCGCTCGCGCATGCGGCCTGCTTGCAGGCCGACGATGACCCCGACCACGAGGAACGCGACGAGGGAGAGCCAATCCTTGGGGTCGCGGATCTCCAGGGTGTGGTAGGGCGGCAGAAAGAAGAAGTTCCAGGCGAAGAACGCGAGTACGGCGGCGAGCACAGCGGGGCCGGCACCGGAAGCGCTGGCCACCAGGAGGATGATGAGCAGGTAGAAGAGCGCCCACTGGCCCTTGGCGAAGTAACCACGGCCGGGCAGGAAGACGGCGGTCGACACGGCGATGGCTGCGAAGGCGAGCAGATAGCCGTGGCGAGCGAGCTTGTCGGCGAAGGTGCGCATGGTCGGGCGGGTGGATCTCAGCCACTCTACGCCGAGCAGGTCCGGTACACTAGCCGGGTGACGCGCCCTCGCCGCCTTCTCCAGTCCTTCTTCGCCCGTTCGGCCCTGGAGGTCGCGCACGACCTCATCGGCGGCACGCTGCTTCACACCGGCGTCGGCGGGCGCATCGTCGAGACCGAGGCGTACGCCGCCACGGATCCCTGCAGCCACTCGTTCCGCGGCCAGACCCCGCGCAACGCGGTCATGTTCGGTCCGCCCGGCCACCTGTACGTTTACTTCACTTACGGGATGCATTTCTGCGCCAACGTCTCGTGTGAGGCGGAAGGCGTTGGTGCGGCCGTGTTGTTCCGCGCCCTTGAGCCGACGCATGGCGCGGACCAGATGGTGTCACGTCGCGGCCGCGACGAGCCGCGCCTGCTGTGCAGCGGCCCGGCGCGGCTCACGCAGGCCCTGGGCATCGGCCGCGAGCACAACGGCCTGCCGGTGTGGAAGCCGCCGCTGACCATCCTGCCGCGACCATCGGCAACCGCCCCGCGCATCGTCACCACGCCGCGCATCGGCGTCGGCGGCGACCCGCGCCCCTGGCGCTTCGTGGACGCCCGCAGCGCGTTCCTCTCGCGTCCGCTGCCGCGGAGCGCTCGTCGTTGAGTCCACGTCTCTGACGCCGCCTCATGCCACCACACGTCGCGCCCCTCGGTCCATGGCGCCTCCCGACCGACCCGCCAGGAGACCAGCACCTTCTGCACGCCGTCGGCCACCGGGCTCATCGACCGCGAGGAGTTCGCCCGCGCGGTCGAGGCCATGAGGGCCGAGGTCCTGGCCGACTGATGCCGGCTCGGCCGCGTCGGAGAGCCCTCGTCCCGGAGCCGTCGCGCATCCGCGGGATGCCCTCCTCGCCCCTTGGGTAAGATAGGGAAGCTCCGCTCACCATGCAGCGCGGCGCCTGCCCGCCTTCGGCTCGGCGCGCCGCCTGAGAAGAAAGGACCACCGTGAAGCTTCGTGAGATCTACGAGACCGCCGTGCGCATGGGCATCGCCGCCGACCCCCGCGGCAAGGATGGCGTGGACGAGTTCCTGGCGCGCACCAGGAAGCGGTACGAGGCGCTTCCCGACCACCTCAAGGCTCTGGCCGACCCGGAGGAACTCACCAACCCATTCGCCGACACGCGCATCTACGTCGGCGACCCCGGTACCGAGGTCAAGACGCTCATCGGCGGCATCGACATGAACACCGGCGAGGTGCTGCTCGCCGACCGCCTGCGCGAGAAGGGCACGTCCATCGACGCCATCTACACGCATCACCCCGAGGGCTGGGGTCTCACCAAACTCGACAGCGTGATGGAGGTCCAGGCCGACATCTGGGCTACTCTGGGCGTCCCCATCCAGGCCGGCGAGAAGCTCATCGGCGAGCGCATGGACGAGATCAAGCGTCGCCTGATGCCGGTCAACTACGACCAGGCGATCGACGCCGCGCGGCTGCTCGGTATCCCGTTCTTTTCTGCACACACGCCCACCGACAACCTCGTCGTGGACTACTTGGACACGTACTTCGCCGAGCGTCAGCCCAAGCTCATCGAGGACGTACAGAAGGCGCTGCTCGAGATCCCCGAGTACCGCATCGCGGCGCTCAAGGGCGCCGGCCCCTACACCGGCAAGAGCAGCCCCGGCGCCCGCGCGGGCAAGGTCTGGGTCGACATGACCGGCGGCACCGAAGGCCCCAAGAAGGTCATCGAGAAGCTGGCCGACGGCGGCGTCGGCACCATCGTCGGCATGCACATGAGCCAGGAGCTGCGCGACGAGGCCGACGAGCACGACATCCACGTCATCATCGCCGGCCACATGAGCAGCGACTCGCTGGGCATCAACCTGTTCCTCGACGAGCTCGAGCGGAACGGGGTGCAGACGATCGCCACCAGCGGCCTTGTCCGCGTACACCGCACCAAGAAGGGCAGGGTCGAGAAGGAGGAGCCGGGCGCGCTTCCGGTGCTCTGAGCGCCGGCCCGGCGCACCCCGTGACTGCGCCGTCACCATGAACCGGCGGCAGCGATGACCACACCGCCCCGCGGCGCCGAGCTTCTAGCGCCGGCCGGGGAGCCGCGCGCGCTGCGCGCGGCCCTTGCGGCCGGCGCCGACGCCGTGTACTTCGGCCTTGAGCGCTGGAGCGCGCGCGCCTTTGCCGGCAACTTCGCCGGCGACGCGGCCGTTGCGGCCGTCGAGCTGGCGCACCTCTACGATGCGCGCGCGTACTTGGCGCTCAACACGCTGCTCAAGGCCGCGGAGGTGGAGCCGGCGCTGGCGGCGCTGGAGGCGCCGTACTTCGCCGGCCTCGACGCCCTCATCGTCGCCGACCTCGGCTTTGCCGAGCGCGTGCGCGAGGAGTACCCCGAGCTGCCGTTGCACGCCAGCACGCAGGTCGGCACGCACAGCTCGGCGCAGCTGGCGGCGCTGGGGCGGCTCGGCTTCACCCGGGCCATCCTGGCCCGCGAACTCAGCCTCGCCGAGATTGCCGCCCTGGAGCATCACGGTCTGGAGCTCGAAGCGTTCGTGCACGGGGCGCTGTGCTACGGTTACTCTGGCGACTGCCTCCTGGCCAGCATGGTCGGCGGCCGCAGCGGCAATCGTGGCCGCTGCAGCCAGGCGTGCCGCCTCCGCTACGACCTCCACCGCCTCGGCGACAAGGCCGGGCACGCTGCGCCCGCCGGCCCCGCTGGTCACGGCGCGGCGGGCGGCGGAGCTACGCACGCCACGCGCGTCATGTCCACCTCCGATCTCGCAGCTATCGCCGTGCTGCCGGGGCTCCTCAGTGCCGGCGTCACCTCGTTCAAGGTCGAAGGACGCATGAAGGACGTCGCATACGTGGGCATCACCACGGCGGTCTACCGCGAGGCGCTGGACGCCGCGCTCGCCGATCCGGAGGGCTACGCGGTGCGACTCGACTGGATGTCGCGCCTTGAGCAGAGCTTCTCGCGCAGCTTCACCACAGCCCACCTCGACGGCCGTCATCACGAGGTGCGCAGCGGCGGCCGGGGCGGCCACCGGGGCGTGGTCGTCGGCCGCGCCAGCCGCGTCGACGAGGCGCGCGGCGAGGTTGAGGTTCGCCTGACCAGCCCGGTCGTCGCCGGAGACCTCGTCTATCTCTACACGCCGTGGGGTCAGTCCGAGCCCGTGCGCGTCACGGACGGAGGCGACGCCAAGATCACGCTCCGCGTGCGCGAGCGCGTCGCCGTCAAGGACCGGCTCTTCCGCCTCGCGGCCGCCGACGCCGGCGAGCTGGCGCGTGACCTCGTCGCCGGCCGCGCCGCCCTGCGCCCGGTCATGCTGCGCATGTGCCTTGTGGGTGAGGAGGGCAAGCCGGCGGCCCTGGCGGTCGAGACGATCACCGAGACCGCCGCGGGCGCCGCTGGATCGCCCGGCGGCCTGGGCGGCGACGAGATGGCGGTCGGCGTCGCGAGCGCCGCGCCGCTGGCGGCGGCACGCACCGCCGCTCTCACGGCGGCCAAGGCGCGTGACGCCCTCGGCGCCCTCGGCGGCACGCCGTACCGCCTCGGGGAGCTCGATTTCGCCGTCGCCGACGGGCTCTTCCTGGCCGTCGGCGAGCTCAAGGAGTTGCGCCGCCGGGCCGTGGCGGCGCTCGACGAGCGCCGTCTGGCCGCCCGCCGGCGCGGCTCCGCTCCTCCCGGCCAGACGGTGCGCACAGCGCCGTCGCAGCCGGCGCGCAAGCCGGCGTCAAGGGATGCCGCCGAGGGGGAGGCGGAGGCCGGCGTCGTCCTCGTCCTGCGCCCTGGCGAGAACCCGCTCCCCGCACCCGGCGTGGTCGCTCTCGGGCTCGACCTGCTGGCCTCGGATCCCCCAGCGGCGATCGCTGCCGCCGCCGAGAGGCTGCGCGCCGGCGGCCTTCCACTGCGCGCCCGCCTGCCGGAGATCATCTTCGACGGCGACGTTGCGTGGCTGCGGGACGTCTTGGCTGTCCGCTGGGCCGGACTGTACGTGCGCCAGCTCGGACTGCTGAACGCGGCGCCGGCCAGCGTCCCGCTCATCCTCGAGTATCCGCTCCAGGGCCTGAACGCTCTGACCGCCGGGGTCGCGGCCGGCGTTGCCGGCCGTCCACCGGTGGCCGTCGTGGTGTCTCCGGAGGCCTCTCTCGAGGAGATCGCCGACCTCGGGGCTGTCCTGGCAGCCGGCCCGTCGCGCCTCGACCCGCCTCCGGCGCTCGAGGCGCTCGCATTCGGCCGCCAGCAGGTGCTCCGCGCGCGCGACCAGCTCGGCCGGGCGGAGGGTCTCTACGAGGCGCCCGGCCCGGCCGCGCACGTCGGTCTGCTCCTCGAGGACGTCAAGGGCTACGAGTTTCCCGCCGATGTCGACGCCGGCGGTACCCGGTTGTTCAACGCCCGCGTCACCAATCTCGCGTCGAACCTTGACGAGCTGCGCGCTGCGGGCGTGACCATGTTCCTCGTCGTCCAGTCCGATCTCAACGACGAGGAGCGCGCCGCTTTCGCCGCCGGCGGGCTGCCGGCGCTGGCGCCGCTGGCCTCACGCGAGCGCAGCACCAGCGGCCACCTCTTCCGCGGCGTGCCCTGAGGCGGCGGGGCCCTGCGGCCCCGCCCGCCGCCCTCCGGGCACCCGCCCTCCGGCCGCCCGCCCCCTGTGCTATCATCCACGGCGGCCGCGAAGCCGGGGCGGGCAGGTCGTCCCGATGCAGCTCATCCGCCGCAGGATCCGTCCGGAGGCTCCATCCAGTGACCGACCGTCGCCTCATCGACGACCTAATGATCGGCGCCGTCGAGGTGCTCCCCGCGGGAGCGCTCGAGGCCAAGCTCGCGCTTGCCGAGCGCGAGGGCAGAGCGCTGAGGGTCAAGCTCGGCGTGGATCCCACGGCGCCGGACATCCATCTCGGGCACACCGTGGTGCTCAACAAGCTGCGCCAGTTTCAGGACGCCGGCCACACGGCGGTGCTCATCATCGGCGACTACACGGCGCGGATCGGCGACCCTTCGGGCCGCAGCAAGACGCGCCCCAAGCTCGACCCTGCCGTCATCGACGCCAACGCCAGGACCTACCAGGACCAGGCGTTCCTCATCCTCGACGACGATCCCGCCCGGCTCGAAGTGCGCTACAACGGCGAGTGGTTGGCGCCGCTCACCAGCGAGCAGATCTTCGAGCTCACGTCCACGACCACGGTAGCGCGCATCCTCGAGCGCGACGATTTCGCCAAGCGATGGGCGGCGCACCAGCCCATCAGCATGCTCGAGATGCTGTATCCGCTGGCGCAGGGCTACGACTCGGTCGCCGTCCAGGCCGACATCGAGCTGGGCGGCACCGACCAGAAGTTCAACCTGTTCATGGGCCGGGACCTGCAGGAGTACTTCGGCCATCCGGCGCAGGCGATCCTCACCATGGAGATCCTGCCCGGCACCGACGGCGTCGAGCGTATGAGCAAGAGCACGGGCAACTACATCGGCGTCACCGAGGACCCGCGCGACGTCTACGGCAAGGTCATGAGCATCCCTGACGCGACGATGATGACGTACTACCGCCTGCTCACGCCGCACCACGCCGACGAACTCGCGCGGCTGGAGGCCGACCTGGCGAGCGGCTCCGCAGACCCGCGCGATCTCAAGGCGCGCCTCGCGCGCGAGGTCATCACGCGACTGCGCGGCGCCGCGGCCGCCGCAGCGGCGGAAGACCACTTCGACAAGGTGTTCCGCCGCCATGAGGCGGCCGACGATCTGCAGGAGCTGGCCCTGGAGCCGGCCGACCTGGAGGATGGCGACGTGTTCCTTCCCAAGGTCATGGAGCGCTGGTTCGGCCAGACGCGCTCCGAGTGGCGTCGGCGCATCCAGCAGGGCGGGGTGAGCCTGGACGGCGAGCCCCTGACGAGCCTCGCCATCCCCGTCGCCCAGCTTGCCGGTCGGCGTCTCAAGGCCGGCAAGTCGGCCCAGGCGCAGGGCCTCATCAAGGGGCTTTGAGCGCTTTCGTTCGCCCCTCGTGACGTAGCCTCGCCGACGCGCTCTCGACGCAACGCCGATCTCAGGTTGACACGCCCTTCCCAGCGGGTATACTCCGCTAGCGCTTCAGGGGTCCGCTCGTTTCGAGCTCGCTCGGAGTGATGACGAAGAAGCGCCGACCGTTGAACGGATCGGCACCTTCCTGTACAATAGGAAGTCGCTGTCGAGACGAAGCGGAGTAGGTACTCAGTCTCACGACCTTACCTGCCCGGGGGCAGTGCGCCCCCGAACCGCCTCGACGGTTCGACAGTGTGCCTACGTGGCACGCGGTCTTTGAAAACTGAACAGGATGAGGAAGCCGATTGGTCGGCGCCGCTTCGGCGGCACGGCGGTCGGCGGACGCCAGTGCGCCTGGCGTACCCTTCGGGGTGCGTGAGGTTCAATGAATACCCCGTCGCGTGGTCCTTTCATTGCTGAAAGACGGGCGGCCTTCGGGCCGGCCAGAACGGACCACAAGACAAACCGGAGCGATGGCTCGCTTCGGTATTTGAGCTTTCGAGCTCTCTCTAAAGCTAGTACCGCACCTTCGGGTGCGTGCGCTAAGTTTTCACGGAGAGTTTGATCCTGGCTCAGGACGAACGCTGGCGGCGTGCTTAACACATGCAAGTCGAGCGAGAAAGCACCTTCGGGTGTGAG
>Ga0209747_1001706_pt1 | contig 11529 bp, 7 predicted proteins | sample BarGraNGADG00311_FD_184498 | JGI IMG/M metagenome (GOLD analysis project Ga0209747, IMG submission 184498) | Arctic peat soil microbial communities from Barrow, Alaska - Barrow Graham LP Ref core NGADG0011-311 (SPAdes) (version 2) | ecosystem: Environmental > Terrestrial > Soil > Wetlands > Peat ... | reverse complement strand
AGCTTCCTGTGCAATACCTGGTGGTGTTATAACGGCTCCGGCAACGAATGGTTCAGCGTATGGGAAGGCACACCATGCATGTTTCATTCGACCATTGATGTCGAATACAACGACGCCTGGTTCTACCTCTATTTCTGGCCGGACCTGCTGCAGAAACTCCTGGGCGAATGGCCGCTTTTTGCCAAGGGCAACGGGCAGGGGGCTTACCTCTCGCACGATATGGGAGTGGCGACCCAGGTAACCGGGATGGCCTACCCGCACGATATGCCCGTGGAAGAAAATACCAATTACATCCTCCTCCTTTACAGCTATTGGAAATCTACGGGTAATACCACCTTCATGAAATCGCAATTTTCGCGCATGCGCGATTACACCAACTTCATCTTCGCCTGCGATACGGATGGCGACGGGCTTCCCGACATTAACAGCGCCAACACCATCGATCAGGGTTCCCCGGCTATCCAGAACAGCCGCAATCAGACCTACCTGGGAGTGAAAGCACTGGGCGCCTACCGGGCGGCGCGCGAGATGGCACGGGCCCAGGATGTGCCGGACCAAGGCTTTGTCGCGAGCTGCGACGCCGGGGTGAGGCTGATTAACATAAGCCTCGGCGACAAGCTGTGGTTGGGAGATCATTTCGCCGTATGCGCCGATTATTCCGTGCCCAGCCAAGACAGGGAAGCCTATTCCCTCTACGCTTCGAACGGTCTGCTTTACCTGCTTGCCGCCGGACTCGACTCCGGTCTCACCGCCAGCAACCTGGCCAGGTTCCGGCAGGATCTGCTTTCTGCCGCCTCGGCCACTTCACGCCGTTACGGCGATGTTCATACCAGTATCGACAACGAAAACCAATGGGTCTCGCAGGACCTATGGCGCGATGCCATCGCCTACTGGCTGAATGTGGATGGTTGGGGGCAGGGGCAGCAGAACCGTTTCGACCAGTATATGAATCTGGAGCGCTACTATGCGACCAAGAAAAACGGTGGCTTCTGGGACGTCTGCGCTTACAACGACTACTACTTCCTGGGAACCAGCGAGGCAAGCGGCCTGGGGTTCAGCGATTCCAATGCGGCCGCCGATTACCTCAGTCAGGCGCAGATGGAGGCCGGCGGGATGCGCGGCGCCTATTCGCTGGATGCCGCCTATCAGCAATCGCTGGGATATTATCCCAGGGGCACCACCGCCTTCAGTCTGATCAGCGCGCTGGGACGCCTGCGCCTCGACCGCCCCTCCGGCTTCCTGTTCTACGATCCGGCCCAGGCTCCGGCGAGGATACCGGTATTTTCGTGCGCCGATTGGTCCACACAGACCATCCCGGTGCTGGTCTTCGACTCGGGCGGCAATCTGCAGGACGCGACCAACCCATCCCTGCTGCCGGGATATCGCAACCGCAGCTCCTACAGCCCGATAACCGATCTGAAAGCAGAGCCTTTCTCCTGCTCGCCCGGAAGCGGCGGAGACCGCCAGGAGGTTACCGTCACCTATAACGCCCCGGCCGGATCGGTCACCGGAGCCCAGGTCCTTCAGGGAACGAATTTGATTAAGTCGATTACACCGGCCCCATCCGGCTTCAAGTGGAACGGGCTCAATAATTGGGGGCAACAAGCTCCAGACGGCGTGTACCGGATATACTTGCAGACCCAATCGGCGGATCCCGCCGTTCTGACCCCGCCCGACATGGTCGATGTGGGCGTGAACACCGATGTCCCCTCCCCCGCCAGAACCTGGTACCTGGCTGAGGGATACACCGGCAGCAACCCCAGCGGAGGAGAGTTCGACACCTGGGTGCTGGTAGAAAATGCCAACGATCAGCCGGCTAATATCATCGCCACCTTTATGCAACCCGGCGGGAAAAACACTCAGCAGGCATACGGTATCCCGGCTCATTCCCGCTTTACCATACACGTTGACAGCATTCTTCCGGCCGCCGAAGTCTCCACCAAGATCGATTCCGATCTGCCGGTGATCGCAGAAAGGGCTATGTACTTCAATGGCAAGAAGGCAGGCCACGACAGTGTGGGGGTCAATGCGCCCTCAGACCAATGGTATCTTGCCGAGGGATACACGGGAGGCAACTTCGATGAGTGGGTGCTGATACAAAATCCCGGCGATGCGCCGGCAACCGTGGGGGTTCAGTTCCAGACCCAGGAAATGGGCGTAGTCGATAGATTATACGGTATCGACCCCCATTCACGTTTCACGATCCACGTCGACGACATCCTGCCCGATGCCCAGGTAAGCACCTATGTCGATTCCAGCCAGCCTGTTGTCGTGGAGAGGGCGCAATACCTCAACGACATGCGCAGCGGCACCTGCAGCATTGGAGCGGCTTCACCCTCGTACACCTGGTACTTCGCTGAGGGCTATACCTCTGAAGGCTTCGAGGAATGGCTGCTGGTTCAGAATCCGCAGGATACTCCGGCCCTCGTTGACCTTACTTTCATGCAGCTCGACGGCACTAACAGCGGACTGCAGTTCACGGTAGCGCCTCGCAGCCGTTACACCGTACCGGTCGATCAATATCTCTCCGATGCCCAGGTTTCGGCGAAATTTACCTCGAACGTTCCGGTAGTTGCCGAACGGGCGATGTATTGGAAGGATCGCAGCGACGGTCATGACACCATCGGCACTCCCTGCCCCGAGTACAACTGGTTCTTCGCGGAAGGTTATACGGCCGAGGGCTACGAGGAATGGCTGCTTATTCAAAATCCGGCTTCATCTCAGGCGCTGGTCAACATTGACTTCATGTTCCCAGGCGGAGCCACCAAGAGCATTGCCGTTGCCGTTCCGGCCCGATCCCGCTTCACATTGAATGTTGGCAGTATCGTGGGGGCGACCGAGGTCAGCCTCAAGCTCTCCTCGAACCTGCCGGTTGTTGCGGAGCGGGCCATGTACTTCAATCAACGCTCGGGCGGCACCTGTTCCATAGGCGCCATGCAATAATGGGGTTAGCGGCGGTCGAGGAAGCGGGTGGCCTTCAGGCCGGTCGACGGATCGTAGATATCCGGCGACTGCACGAATTCAACTTTGGGTGTAATAGCCGCCGCCTGCTCGACCCGCTCGATCACTTCGCGCTCGACATCCTGGCGCATGCGACCGGCGACGGAAAGCCGGATCAATAACCTATCGGGGCTGAAGGGGTTTCTGGAATCTTCCTTTTCTACTACCAACTGGTATTCCAACAACCCTTCGATCCCCGCCAACTGGTTCTTAACCGCTTCGGGATTGACCAGCTTTCTGTCCATACGAATGGCTTCTTCCGCCCTGACCGCATAGCTGAAATCACTGGAAGCCAGAAGCCGGGTGCCACAACGCCCGCAGTAGGGACAGGTACCTCTTTCCTGAACCGCGAGATCACCCACAATATAGCGAAGGAGCACGGTTCCGCGGCGATCGAGATGCGTTATGGCAAGCAGCCCCGGTTCGCCGTCGGGGAGTACTTCGTGTGTCTCCGGGTCCAGGATCTCGATATGGTAAAGGTTCGGTGCCGGGTTGTGGTTTCCGCCGAACTCGCAGCATTCCACGAAAGTCCCCTGGCATTCCGTAAAGCCGTAGCCGTTATTGATAAAAACATCTTCCGCCCCCAGCGCCCGCAGCCGCTCCTTCATCTCCTCGCGCATTGCCTGCGGCACCGGGTCACCCAAAGCCAGTATGATGCGAAGGGCCGAGAAATCGGCGCCCAACTGCTCGCCCCTCAGGATAAAACTCCGCTCGAAACGTCCCATTCCCGACAGCACCGTAACCCGGTGCCTTGCCGCCAGTTCCAGCGCCTCGTCCATATCCCTGTGCAGCTTGAAGGGCTCGACGTCCTCTCCCACCAGAGCGTTCACCATCTTCATCCCAACGGTGGAGGCCATGTGTATGCTGCGGTAGAAACCGATATGGGGAAGCGCCCCGTAGGGAAAGAGGTTGAGCATGGTATCTTGCGGGGTCATCCAGCTTATTTCGGCGGCCCTCCTCAGCTGCAGGCTGATGTTGAACATGTCGTAGGTCGTATTGAAAAATGGCGCAGGGGAGCCGGTGGTCGTGCCGGAAGTATAGTTGATCTCGTATGTGGCATCGAGCTGTTCGGGGGGATCGATCACCAGGAGGAAAGCCAGCGGGTTTTTCAGGTATGCTTCCTTGGATGTTACCGGTATGCGCTGCAGATCTTCCAAGCTGTTAATTTTTTCCAAGCCTATCTTTTCGCGCTTGAATACATCCCGATAATAGGGGCTGAATTCCGCTACCCACTCCAGCTGCCGCCGCAAGTTTGATTCCTGCAGACCCTTGAGTTCCCCGGGGTCCTTCCAGAGCGGGTTTTCGGTATCTCTCGCATAAATCGGCCAGCTAGCCACGAACTCCCTGACCTTATCGGGAGTGACTGCTTCTCTGGTCATTCCTTCCCAAAGCCTCCTGACCCCATTACTCACTCGCTTGACTCTTGATGTCGCAGATTAGGAAGGTGAAGTCATCTTCCATCCTCTTGCCGCAGAAATTGTTGAGCACAGCCACAAGATCCTCGACGAATGCCCCCGCCGCCCTCGAGCCCGCACTCTTCAAGTAGCGTTTCAGACGGTTTTCGCCGAAGGTCCGCCGCCTGGAATCGCGACATTCGATTACTCCGTCAGTGTAGATGAAGAAGCGGTCTCCGGGCTCCAGTTGGAATTCCTCTACCTCGAGGTCGGGCTCCTCGAAGGCCCCCAGCACGGTCCTCTTCTTCGAACCGAGAGTCAGCAGATTGCTGCCTCCCCTTATGAGAATCGGATCGTAGTGGCCGGCGTTCACATATCGCATTCTCAGGGTCTTAAGATCCAACTGGCCGTAGAAGACGGTCAGAAACCTGTCCTCCATACGATGCGGGACTATAGCACGGTTGGCCCGGCGCAATACCTCGGCGACGTCGCTCCTGTAGGCGGCCTCCGCCCTTATCGCGCTCATAGCCAGGGTAGCTAGAAGAGCGGCCGGTATTCCGCTCCCCGCCGCGTCCCCTATCACCAGCGCCAGGTGGTCCTCCTCCTCCCAGAAATCGTACCAGTCGCCGCCGACCAGGCGGGCCTGCTCCTGGTGCGCCAGGATCCTGACCACCTTGTTCTCGAGCGAATCTCCGGGCAGAAGGGCACTCTGAATATGAGCTGCGATGTCCAGCTCCTTGTCTACCAGGTCCAGGTACTGGAGCCTTTTTTGCTCCGTTATGTCCCTGAAAACGCATATCACGTCTTCAATCTGGCGTTTCTTATTCCTTATCACCGAGAAGGAACCACTTATCCAGACCTGGCTTCCGTCCCTGCGAGGGTACTCCATCTCCCAACGCCCCATCCGCTCCCCTCGGAAGACTCGATCGATGGGACATCCTTCCCGCCCGCACACTCCGGGCTCAACCGAGGTCTCACCGAAGAGGATCTCATGGGCGTGCCTGCCCAGCGCCTCGTCCTCTTTCCAGCCGAAAAGGGTTTCGGCGGCCGGATTGAACAAATTTATGCTGCGGTCGCGGTCCACGAGGAAGATGGCCTCCGGGTTCGCCGAGATGATGGTCTCGCTCCTCTCACGTTCCACGAAAACGCGCTCGCTCGCCTCCAACTCCTGCAGGCGCCTCTCGCGGTCTCTGATCCTTTGCCTCAGTCTGGCCTGCTCTACGGCGATTCCCGCCTGACCGGCGACGGCCTTAATCATCTCCATATCGTCCAGGGTGAAGGTACGCTTACGTTTAGAATCTCCGAGGATTATCATCCCTGTGACCTGGTTCTTTGAAGCGATGGGAACGCTCAGGCCGGAGAGTATGTTGAGAGCACGCGCATTATCGCGATTGACCCTGGGGTCTACTTCGGTGTCCTCCACGACGGTGATCTCGCCGTTCAAGATGGTTCTTCTCGTTAGCTCATCCATTTCTTCCGGGTGCTGCCGCAATTGCCGCAGCCGCCTGTTCATTTTGGTCGAAAAGCCTTGACCCCAAATAAACTGGAGTTCATTTTTTTCCTGCTGATAGGAGAAGAGAAGCACTCTGTCGACCTCCGCCACCTCAGCCATCTTCTTTACCACGACCGACATCGCCTGGTTGAAATTGAGGGCTGCAGCAGCCCCCTCCGCCAGATCTTTCATCACCTGAGCCTGCCGGCTTCTCATCCTCTCCAGGCTGAACAGGCGGGCGTTTTCGATTGCGACGCCCGCCTGGGGTGCGAAGGCCGCGAGGAGGGCCATGTCCAGGCGGTTGTAGATGCGCGCCTCAACGTCATATAATTCCAGCCCCCCTATGGGCTTTTCGTCTTTCATGATCGGGCATGACAAGACCGACCTGACCTTTCCCCCCACGGCCGCCGGCAGGGAGAAGCCTCGCAGGCGTTCATCCGCCCCGGTCACCGGCGCCTTCTCCGCGATGGCTTCTGCCAGCAGGGAACGGGATAGCTCTACCTTGCGGCCTTTCACCCACGGCGGGCTCAAACCCAACTGCGATACCAGTTCCAGCTCATCGCCTGTCTTCTCTATTAAGTAGACCGCACCCATCGGAGTCTGCATTATGCCGGCCGCTACCTCCAGGATCTCATGAAAGACGCGATCGAGATCCATGGTCGAGGTGATGATGAGGCCCACCTCGAGCAGGCCGTGCAACTCCTGCAACTGGCGCTGGATCATCTCGTCCTTGGTCTCGATATAGGATGCGCTCAAGGCGGCGATAAGGTTGGCGTTGATGTCGCTCAGCATACCGAGCACGCTGGCCCAATCCGCCGGTGAGAGATCGCGATCGCTTATCTCCGGGACGATGCGATTCCAGATGATCATTTCAACCAGAAACACGGCGCGCACCAGGTCGCCGAAGGGGATGGTCTGCAATGAACGATTGCGGCCGAGCAGGCGCCCGAAGGCGTAGAATTCCTGGCGGTCGATCGCCTCGCCGGTGATGAATCCGCTGATCCTCAGGGCGAGATTCTCCAAGAGATCACGGATATCTTTTTTGGCGTCTGCAGAGATGCCGGCATAAGTCGGCAGATTCTTCTCAAAGGCATTCTGCATCTCCAGAACCAGCGCACCGATCTGCAGGGACAGCTTGCCCGATATCTCTCTCAGCATCTAGCGAGACCACCTTTGACGAGGTTCAATCTATTAGAAGTATAAACCCAAACGGAGATCGGGTCTCGAATACGAGGCCCCTAAAGAAATCGTCAACTTTTGCGCCTGGCTTTGCGGATTCGGCCCCTTCTGTCCATCCAGAGGAAAGCGATCAACACAAGGAGTACGAGGACGATAAGGAGTTTCCCGTACTGGAAGGGATGGGGCATCGGATATCCCGCCTCCAGAAATTCAACCGATGTCGCATGGATATCGCTGTCGCCACCATGCTCGGGATCAGCCCGGTTAAAAGTTCCCGTCACCCTTACCGTGTCGCCCTTGTTCTTGTACCCTCCTAAGATGTGTATTTGCTGCAATTCGGCCGCCGGCGCCCACACTCCGATGCCCCAGTTGGTATAGCCGGCGAAATCCCCGCCCTCCTCCAGGCTCTTCACGCTGTAAGCATCGTCGTTCACCGTGAGCCATCCGTAGTCGCCCTGCAGCAGTAAGTCCCCGATGGCCTCCCCGGTAATGACCACCTGCTTGCCATCGTACAGCTCCATGTTGGCTACGAGTTCCTGGACGCTGACCTCCTCGGCCGCCATAGCAGTACCGGGCATCAGCAGGAAAGCCGCGAGCAATGCAGCCAACAGCAAAATTATCGAGACGAAGCGGTGGCCTATCGTTTTTTCCTCCTCGCCCCCCTGCCCCGCAGCATGGCGCCGCCGAAGCTGAAGAGGGCTATGACCGAAATGAATTCCAAGCGGCCGGCCCACATCTCAAAGATGTAGTAGACCTTCATAAGAGACGGCATGAGGGGACTCGTCAATCCGGCCGACAAACCGGTATTGCTACCGGCGGAAACGGCATCGAAGAAAGCCACCGAAGGATTGTAGCCGTACATGACCCCGATTATGCCGCCCAGGGCATAGATCACCACGTAACAGATGATAACGAACATTACCCCTTTTACCAGGGCGTCATCGAGCCAGACGTCATTGACGTGATGTATCTTCTCGGAGACCACCGCCGACTCCGGCGAGGCGAGCCTCCTTATCTCCCCCCTTATGAACTTAAAGACTACCCCCATGCGCAGCCCCTTGAAGCCGCCGCCGGTCGAGCAGGCGCTGGCCCCAATGGCCATTACCAGTATCACCGCCCACATGGCGATAAACCCGAATTCACTAAAAAAGGAGGTGGAAAAAACTGTGCTGTTGCCGGTGGTGGTATGGCCCGAGGCTAGGTTGTAAAAGCCCTTGCGGAAAAACTCGCCGAAATTGGAATATACTCCCATTTTGGCAAATCCAATTGTCAGCATGACCGTGCCCAGCAAAATAGTCGTAACAAAAGAATGGATTTCGACGTTGCGATATATCTCCCTGCGATTGCCGGTCCATACCGCATAGTGGAGCACGAAATTGAAGGAGCCTATGACGAAGATAACCAGGGTGACCACTTCTACCCAGAAGCTGTGGTAATAGAGCAGATTCAGGCTCTGGGGTGCAAACCCGCCGGTCGACCAGGCTCCCATGAAAAGCCATATTGAGTGGAGGCCACCTCGTGCGACGGGCATCCCCTCCTTCAAGAGCGCGATCCATATGAAGAAACTGCCGACCACCAGGTAGGTGAGGCTTATCATCCAGATGGCCCGGGCGGTGTTGATCACATTGGGCAGGAGTTTCTCCTCCTTGCCCTCGCTGACGTAAATCTTGAAGGCGCCGGCGGTGCCGGCGAAGAGAAAGGTGAGCGCGATGACTATGATTCCCTGGCCTCCCGCATAGGTGAGCAGGTGCCTCCACATGTTGAGGCCGTGGGAGGCATGGTCGAGGTCCTGGATGAGGATGAGCCCGGAGGTCGTATAGCCGCTCATCAGGTCGAAACAGGCATCGAGGTACGCCTTGAAATGCCCGGACATAAAGTGGGGAATGGCCCCGAAGAGCATGGCCGCGAGCCAGCCGCCGGAGGCCACGATCAGGCCGTGAAACCAGGTCAGGTCCTTCTTGACGTGGCAGGTTATTTCCATAAAAAGCCAGAAGGCCACGCAAGCCAGGATGCCGACCAGGAAATCGAGAACCGTATCCCATTCGGTCGAAAGTAGGGCCACGACCAGGGGGACGGTCATGATCAGGCCGATGCCGAGAATGACGCGGCCTATCCCCCAACCTATCAGTTTTGCGTCTTCGCGAGCCGGCCTGAGTATCACTTGACGAGTATCTTAACCAGATAGATGATCCCCAACGCCGCCACAGATATGGCGCCGACCGCCGCTGATTCGATGATTATCCCCAAGGAATAATCGAGGTAGTGGCGCCATGGGCTCTTGCCCCTCTCCTGCTTCTCTTCCCGGAAGGAAAACATCTTCGCTCCTTTTGGCTTCAAGCCGACATTACTTGGAGATCAAGATATCCTTCAATTTATCTTCCTGCTCGACTGAAGTTATGGCTATTACGGAATCGCAGGGCTCGAGGGTGTCTCCCCCGTGCGGGACTATCGCCTCCTCCCCCCTGATTATCGATACCAGCACGCACCCCTTCGGCAGACCCAGGTCCTTGATAGGGACGCCGCAAGCGCGGCTGCCCTCTTCCGGTATGTCCAATTCTACTATCGCTAGCTTCCCCTTCTGTAAGGTGTAAAGGGTCATGATATCGCCGATGGTCGTTTCTCTCTCGACCAGCTCGCCGATAATGGTCGTGCTCGAGATGGCGTCGATCCCCATTAAATTGAAGATGCGTTCGTTCTTAGGGTTGTTTACCCTCGCAACCGCTCGAGGAATATCGAAAGAGACCTTGGCAAGCTGGCATGCCACCAGGTTGTCGTCGTCGTCCCCGGTCACCGCCGCGAACACGTCCGCCCGCTCCACGTGGGCTTCCTCCTGATAACGCAGGTCGCAGGCGTCTCCGTTTATGACAAGCGCATTCATAGAGGTGGAAATGCTCTCGCAGATGCCCACGTCTTTTTCTATCACCGCTACGGCATGACCCTTATCGAGCAGCTTCTTGGCCAAGAAAGAGCCTACTTTGCCTCCCCCGCTGATAACGATATAAATTTTCCTCACCTCCCGTTTCCGGTGCGGCCCTTTATATACTTCTCGAGCTTCTGCAGCCTGCGATGAGCAGCAAGAGCGATTACTTCGTCTTCCCTTTGCAGGCGTTCATCCTTGGCCGGAAAAACAATTTCTCCATTCCTTCTTATGTAAGCCACCCTCAACCGGAGATTGTCCTCACACCAGGCGACCCTCTTGCCGGCCAGGCGGGTGGGGCATTTGAACTCCACTATATTCTGCGTGTTGTTACAGCATGTGGCCAAGATGTTTACTTTGGGCTTGAGGATCTTCTCGATCATCTGCCGCGAAACCAATGCCGTGCCGCATACGTAATCCATGCCCAAGGCCTCGAATGTTTCCTCCTTATCGGGATTATAGAGCCTGGCGACGACCTTCGGTACGCCGAAGATATGCTTCACCACCTCGGCTGTCATCAGGTTGGCGTTGTCATAATTGGTAACCGCGGCGAAGAGATCGGCTTCGCTTATGCCCGATCGGCTCAGGGTTTCCTCATCAAAGGAATAACCCGCTATCACCTCGCCTGTGAACGTCTTAGGGAGCCTTTGGAAAGAGGAGCTGCTTTTATCGATAACGGTCACATGGCAGCCGTCCTTCGAAAGCATCTCGGCCAGTTTGGCCCCGACCCGGCCGCAACCGGCTATCACGACCTTGATCTCTCTTTGCCCCGGGCTTGGTGGTATCTCGCAGCCGGCGTCATGGCTCACCGTTGCCTCCTCGCTCACCACCATCACCAGCCCCTCACCAGGGGCCAGGGTTGTCTCAGCGTTCCATTCAACGTTCTTATTGCCGCTGAATGCCGTGATGACCCTATGTTTTTCAACATCGTGAATATTCGATATCGATTCGTCCCCAATGGTCAGCTCGACGATCTTTACCCCCAGTTGCGGGTCTTCGTAATGAATTATCAGGTGACCTTGCAGGAGCTTGTCCTTGATTCGTTCGGCGAGAAGGGTGGTTCCGCAAACATGCTCTATACCCAATTTATGGAAGGTCTGCTCTTTATCGGGGTTATAGAGCCGGGCAATGACGTTCGGAACATGGAAAATATTGGAAGCTATCTCCGCCGTCATCATATTGGTGTTGTCGTAATTTGTGACGGCGGCAAGGGCGTCCGCCGTCCGGATGCCTGCTTCCTGAAGCAGCTGCTCATCGAAGGCCACGCCCTGAAGCGTGATCCCATTAAAGGCGCTGCCCAGCCGATTGAATGCGCTTGCGTCCCTGTCGATGACCACCACGTTGTGGCCCTCATAAGCCAGGAACTGGGCGAGATATGCCCCCACCCTTCCACAGCCGGTGATTATGATATGCACCGCTTAATCGCTCCTGATTGTCGAATCCGGTTCGCCGACTGCTGCCCGTCAAAGATTAATGCTCATCCATTAATGTAGAGAGCAGGGAACCGCTTCCCTTCTCCATAATTATGATCAGATTGTCATCGGCTC
>Ga0209747_1001704_pt1 | contig 11546 bp, 10 predicted proteins | sample BarGraNGADG00311_FD_184498 | JGI IMG/M metagenome (GOLD analysis project Ga0209747, IMG submission 184498) | Arctic peat soil microbial communities from Barrow, Alaska - Barrow Graham LP Ref core NGADG0011-311 (SPAdes) (version 2) | ecosystem: Environmental > Terrestrial > Soil > Wetlands > Peat... | reverse complement strand
TCCTGGGACATTCAGTGATTCAAGATAATTAAATAAGTAGTAAAGCATTTTTCCTCAGTTTTATTTAAGTAACAATGCATTTTTCAATTCTTCCCTGTCATCAAAATGATGTTTCACTCCCATAATCTCCTGGTAAGTCTCATGGCCTTTGCCGGCAATGAGTATCACATCACCCTTATTTGCAAGCATAACAGCTGTCCTGATTGCTTCATGCCTGTCGGCAATTCTTAGAGTTTTACTCTTCAGATCAGGGGTTATTCCAGCTTCCATTTCGTCAAGAATCTTTTCAGGATCTTCAGTTCTTGGATTATCGGAGGTAATTATGACTTTTGTACTTCCTTCGGCTGATATTGCTGCCATCTTCGGCCGTTTTGTCCGGTCACGGTCACCGCCTGCTCCAACTACGGTTATGAGCTGAACATTGGTTTCACGGATTTTATTGATAGTATCGATTACATTTAAAAGTGCATCAGGAGTATGGGCATAATCCACTATGCCGGAAATACCTCCTGGAGATTTGATTACTTCAAGCCTTCCTGATACAGGATGAAGATCGCTGAGAACTGTTAATATCTCTTTTTTTGCAGCTCCGAGAAGTTCAGATGCAGCATAAACTGCAAGCAGGTTTGATGCGTTAAAATCACCGATAAATCTTGTCCAGACTTCCTCTCCCTGAATTTTTAATCCCATTCCCGCGAATCCCTGTTCAATAATATTGCAACGAAAATCAGCCATTCCCCTGACAGAGAAAGTGTAATGACTGGCCGGGCAATTCTGCAACATAACCCTGCCATTGCGGTCATCAATATTTACTAAAGCAAATGAATTTGAGGGAAGTGAGTCAAAGAAGCTTTTTTTCGCAACAAGGTAATTATCAAATGTCTTATGATAGTCGAGATGATCATGAGTCAGGTTGGTGAATATACCTCCATCAAATTTTAGTCCAGCAATACGTTTCTGATCAGCGGAATGAGAACTCACCTCCATAAATGCAAAATCGCATCCCTCTCCTGCCATTTTGGATAACAAGAAGTTGAGCTGAACCGGATCGGGTGTTGTATGAGTAGCTTCATATTCCTTCTCATTAATATAATTGCATACAGTTGAAAACAATCCGCACTTATAACCCAACTTCTGGAACATCCTGTACAGAAGGGTCGCAATTGTTGTTTTTCCATTTGTTCCCGTAACACCAACCAGTTTAAGTGAAGTCGAAGGATTTCCGAAAAAGTTAGATGCTGCAAGCCCGAGTGCTTTTGCAGAATCGGTAGTTTTTATCCAGCAGATATTTTTTTCAGGTTTTTCAGGAAGCACTTCACAGAGAATTGCAGCAGCGCCGGAAGTTATTGCAGAGTTAATGAAATCGTGCCCATCGCTCTTATATCCCTTAACAGCAACAAACATGGAATTTTTCTGAACCTTCCTTGAATCAAATTCAATACCGGTAATAGCTGTATTTTTTGTTCCTGTTACAGAAACAATTTCAATTCCTTTTATTATCTCTTCAATCTTCATCATTTCACATATTCATCTCAAGAGATACAATTGTATTATCATTATACCTTGCACCATGTTCGGGAGATTGCCTCAGGACTCTTCCTTTTCCACTGTATTTTACTCTTATCCCTGTGTTCTCGAGGAGGAAGATCGCATCACGCAGACTCATTCCTCTCACATCAGGCACCAGTCCCTGCTGTATCTTAACACCTGCGAGCCTTACGGTATCCCCGCTTTCGCGGGTCGCAACCCAGTCATCATCAGCTGTTCGCCGGTACCGGACATCAAGGTTTTTAAGGACTTCATTTATGTCTGCCCTGTAACCGTTACCTGCATCGGGTGCAGAGGGTTTAATATCATCTTTATTTTCAGGCTTATAATCCCTGAAAAACCTTGTTGCATAAACCTTGTCAGAAATCTCCTTGAATACTGTACCTGCCACCAGATTTCCGAAATAAACCCCGTTCGACGGTGAATTAACCACAACAATACAGGAGTAAAGAGGGCTCTCTGCCGGAAAATATCCAACAAAAGAGGCTGAATAGGAAATCTGCGCTCCGGTTCTGTAACCATACTTATCTCTTGCTATCTGTGCGGTTCCTGTTTTTCCTGCAATCTTATAATTAGGGTTTCTAAGATTAGTTGCTGTGCCGCGTTCGACTACACCTTCCATCATTTTTTTCGCTTTCCGAATTGTTGACCGTGATGCTATTGAATTGATTATGACCTCAGGTTCGTAACTCTTAATAACACTTCCATTTCTCTTTATTGCAGTCACAAAAAGAGGACGCACCATTTTTCCATCATTTGCAACAGCATTATAAAAAGTGAGTATTTGTAATGGAGTCAGTTGGACTTCGTAGCCATGCGACATCATCGGCAATGTAAGTCCCGACCATAATTTGTCTCCCGGATATCGTATTAAAGGCTCCCCTTCTCCCTTTATCTGCAGTTCAAGTGGTTTATTCAATCTCATGGCATAAAGCCGGTTCACAAAATCCTTAGGATTGTCTTTGTAATGCTCATAGATAAGCTTGGAGGTTCCAACGTTTGATGATTCTTCAAAGACCTGTTTGACTGTTAATATTCCATGTTCTTTTGTATCCCTGATAATTTTGTCGTAGAATTTTACAGTTCCGGTCCCGGTGTCCACCAGGTCGCTGGTATCAATTACACCATCTTCAATTGCAGCCATGAGAGAAGGCAGCTTAAAGGTTGAACCTGGTTCGGTGCTCTCTCCGATGGCATAATTATATGTTTCGTGATAATCTCCATCGCTTTGAAGTCCCAGATTAGCAATGGCCTTAATATTTCCAGTTGATACTTCCATCAGAACAGCACATCCATGATCAGCATTGTTTTTCCTCAGTTGATTCAGAAGAGCTGTAGTGGCCACATCCTGAAGATCGAGATCAAGAGTAGTAACGACGTCATTTCCGTCTCTGGATTCAACGCTGTTTGGACCTTCAACTGTTATCCAGTCGCCACCGGTAAGACGTTGTCTGACTTCAACACCGTTTTTACCTGCAAGATCCTTATCAAAAGCTCCCTCAACTCCAACCATATTGCCCTCACTTCCAAGATTGAGATAACCTATGGTACGCGCTGCAAGATCACTGCTTGGAAGTATTCTTCTGTTTTCTGCCTGAGCCACCATACCTCCTTTATATTGGCCCTCTCTGAATATAGGCAGTTCTTTAAGCCTTTTGAGAGTTTCATAGTCAACTTTACGTTGAATAAGAAAATAGCGATCGCCCTTTCTCCTTGCCTCCGATATTGCTGATTTCCAGCCTGCGGCAGACTTGTCGCCTAACAGATGAGCCAGCCCTGCTGATAATCCGTTAATTCCATTCGACCAGGTTTCAGATGACATACCACTGCTACGGGTATCCATATAGATTGTATAATACGGGACAGAACTTGCAAGAAGGTGGCCATCACTGGTAAGTATATCACCCCTGTTAGCAGGCATTTCTGCTGTTTTAAAGACATATTTCTCACTCATGTTTACCCACTTACCTCGCTGAATATATTGAAGAATCAGGATACGCACGAGCAAAGCAACAGCAAGTAATCCGATTGCAATATATACCAGACCGCCGCGCCATACTATTTCATCCCTTGCTGCCATTTCCTTTACTTCTTATCAACCAATAGTTTATAAGGTGGTGTTTTCAGTTCTTCAAGGTTCAGTCCCTTTTCCCTGACCATACTAAAAACTTCTGACTGTTTGCTTATATACATAAGATCAGCTGATGTTGAGAGTGACTCAGCTCTCAGATCTTTGACCTCTCTCTGAAGTCTTGTAGTTTCTCTTGTTATTTTTTCAGCATGAAACCTGTTTCCAATATAAACTGCAGTGAGCAAGGTTAACATTGAAACATATCCCAGATTTTTAAGTATGATCTTTTCAGAAACCATACTCCCGCTCAAAAGCTCCTTAATAAAACTTCCGGGCTTTATCCGTTTACCATTATCCTTATTGCTTTCCTTGTTATATTCCATTTGTCAGATCTTTTCAGCTATTCTAAGTCTTGCACTTCTTGACCTGTTGTTTAATGCGATCTCTTCATTATCGGGAGTTGTCCCTTTCCTGTTTATGATCCTGAAAGGGGTTTCTATATTTCCATAAAAATCTTTTTTCTCTTCTCCTTCAAAATTGCCAGTCTTCATAAAATTTTTTACCACTCTGTCTTCAAGCGAATGGTAACTAATGATTACAAGCCTGCCTCCGGTATTTAAAACTGAAAGAGCCTGAAAAAGCATTTCCTGCAAATAATCAATCTCGTGATTGACGGCGATCCTCAAAGCCTGAAATAACCTGGCATAGAATTTATGCTCCGCCCTGAATGGTGCCAATTTTCCGATCGTATCAATAATATCATTTACTGTAGATATTTGTTTCACATTCCTGGTGGCTACAATTTCACGGGCTATTCTTCTGGAGTTTGACAGTTCACCATATCTGTATAAAATATCAGCAAGTGCTTCCTCATCGAGTGTATTAATAAGTTGGGCAGCTGTTACAGCACCGGTTTTATTCATCCTCATATCCAGAGGAGCATCCTGCCGGAATGTAAATCCTCTTTCTGGTTCATCAAACTGGTGAAATGAGACGCCCAGGTCAGCAATCAGACCATCAATTGATTTGATGTTATTGAATAACAGATTATTTTTCAGAAATCTGAAATTCTGGGTGAGCAAGAGAAACTTTTTATCGTTGGGAGTATTAACTACAGCATCTTCATCCTGATCAAAAGCGATTAGTTTACCGGTTTTCAGACGTTTCAAAATTTCCATTGAATGCCCTCCTCCTCCAAAAGTTACGTCGACATAAATCCCGTCAGGCTGGATATTCAGCCCGTCAATACTCTCTTTGAGCAGGGCGGGAATATGGTAAACCATTATGTTTCTGGCTCATTATTAAAACTACCCAAATATTTCTCAGTCATGTTTGCAAGATCCCCGGAAGGCATCGCAATTTTATTATAAACATCAGCTGGCCATATCTCTATTCTGCTATCCTGTCCGGCAAGTACAACATCCCTGTCTGCGCCAATCAGATCCATCAATCTTTTTGGCACAAGAATGCGGTTATTGTTATCCAGTGAGAGTTCTGCGGTTCCCATAAAGAAATTTCGTAGGAACATGTTTTGCTCACGATTATAAGGGTTTACTTTCTTTCTTATCTTTTCCAGTTGCTTGTTCCAATCTTCTATTGCAAATAGTACAAGACAGTTTTCGAAAATATCTTTCCGTACCATAAAATGATCCTGTGCATCGGCAGGCATCTGCTTTTTAAATGCCATTGGAAGTATTATCCTCCCTTTGACATCAACTTTGCACGTATAATCACCAATGAATGTGGCCATCCTTGCTTTTTCCAATTAAACGGCTAAATTAAAGAAAAAATATCCACTTTGCTCCACATAGCCCCACTATTTTTATTTTTTGTTGATAACTTTTAGATTGATTAGCAGCTTGATTCTAAGTCCATCTCTTAATTATTTGCCCCCCTACCCCCTAAGGGGGGGGTTAAATCTGTATCACTTAGTAGATTTTTGTAAAATCCAAAGTATTAGTCCCCCTTTAGGGGGGATCCATGTAGCGGGAGGGGGCCTTCACAGTTTGTAAGCTTTGTGGTTTAGAAGATCTTTGGTAAATTTGAACACGTATCCTCATTAAAAACTGCTATTAAAATGGATAGTGTAACGGGAAATAACGAAAATCAGAAAATAGATCTCGAAAAAGTCCTCTTTTCAAAAAATCCGGCACTCGCAAGGGCTATCCCGGGTTTTGTAATAAATTATCTGAAGAGGGTTGTCCATCAGGATGAATTAAATGTGTTCCTTGGAAAATGGGGTCACCTGAAAGATGCTGAATTAATAGCAGCCGGATTAATGCACTTTGAAATTAAATTCAGGGTAACCGGAAGTGAGAACATCCCAAAATCCGGCAGGTACATATTTGTTTCAAATCATCCTCTCGGAGGACTCGACGGACTTGTATTTATTTATGAATTATCTAAACATTTCCATGATATTAAATTTCCGGTAAACGACATACTTACAAATATCAAAAATCTGTCAGGGATCTTTCTTCCTATTAATAAACATGGAGCTCAGGCAAAGGAAGCAGCCATTTTGATTGAGGAAGCTTACTCTTCCGGCAGCCAGATTCTATATTTTCCGGCCGGATTATGTTCAAGAAAAAAAAGAGGAGTAATTAAGGATCTTGAATGGCATAAAAGCTTCATATCTAAAGCAATACAACATAAGAGAGATATTGTTCCGGCTTTTTTTTCGGGTCGGAACTCCGATTTTTTCTACAATCTTGCAAACATCAGAAAGCTATTTGGTCTGAAAGCAAATATTGAAATGCTCTATCTTGCCGATGAGATGTTTAAACAAAAGGATAAAGAGATAAATCTTGTTTTCGGTAACCCTATCCCATGGGAAACCTTTGATAAAACACGATCTGCCATGGAATGGGCCGATTGGGTAAAGTCAAAATCATACGATCTTGAATCATTTATTTCAGGATAACAGTTAAACAAAAAAAAAGATTAAATTGCACGGGATTTTGTGTAGATAATATCCGGACATTTTACCCCCCAGTTTTTTATATTAAATGAAACCAATTGTTGCCCAGCTACCAAAGGATCAGATTATTGCTGAACTGACCAGTGATAAGCTTCTGCGTAAGACCAACAATGGTAACAATGAGGTTTATATATTTGATAATAATAATTCTCCTTCGCTGATGCACGAGGTTGGCCGGGTAAGAGAGATTACCTTCAGACATGCCGGAGGAGGCACAGGGAAAGAGATTGATATTGATGAATTTGACACTGCTAAAACTGATGCTCAGAAACAATTGATCGTTTGGGATCCTGAAAACCAAGAGATTGTTGGCGGATATCGTTTCTATTTTCCTGAAAAAGGATGTACTGACTGTGATATTTCCAGGCTTGCTTCCTCTGCTTATTTCCATTTTTCTGAAAAATTCCTGACAAAATATTATCCTCATCTGATGGAACTTGGCAGGTCATTTGTTCACCCTGATTATCAGTCGCGTACAATGGGAAGAAAAAGCATGTATGCCCTTGATAACCTTTGGGATGGTCTTGGAGCAATTATTATTGACAATCACCATCTCAAATACTTGTTCGGAAAGGTGACAATGTATCCCCATTTCAATCAGAAAGCCAGAAACATGATCCTCTATTTTCTCAGAAAGCATTTCAAAGATCCCGACGGCCTGGTTATTCCGATCGACCCCGCCAATATTGATTTGCACACTGAAGAAATGAAAAAAATCTTCAGAGCATGGGGTTGGAGAAGATATAAGGAAAACTACAGGACCCTTTCAAGGGAGGTCAGAAACCTCAACGAGAATATACCCCCGCTTATTAATGCCTATATGAATTTATCGCCCACAATGAGGACCTTCGGCACCTTCATAAACCATAAGTTCGGAGATGTTGAAGAGACAGGTATAATGATCACCCTGAGGGATATATATGTTGAAAAGATAAACAGGCATCTTTCTTCGTATAAGAAGGATTTTGAAATCACCTGGTTTTCACATGAGAATCAATAAGCCCTGATATTTTTCCCTTCAACATAATTAACGAATGACTGGTTTACTACCTTATTACCTCCCGGAGTAGGGTAATTTCCTGTAAAATACCAGTCTCCCAGATGTCCGGGACATGCTTCATGAAGACCTTCTATAGATTGAAATACAATTTTAACTTCAGCCTTTATATCGTCTGACTTAAGCAAAGTTGAAATTTTTGCTGATATCTCCTCGGTAGAGAAAGGCTTATATATTTCGCGTACCAGGTTTTTCATCTCTTCTACTGGTTTCTGAAGCTCAGCCAGCGCACCCTTGTAGACAGTCTGAATAACCGATCCCTTTCCTGAATCTTTCAAGAGTTCAATAGCTGCTTTGAAAGCAATAAAATCACCCAGTTTAGCCATATCAATCCCATAACAATCAGGGTATCTGAGCTGTGGTGATGAAGATACAACAACTATTTTTTTCGGATCAAGTTTATCCAGAATCCTGATAATACTTTTCTTAAGGGTAGTCCCTCTTACAATCGAGTCATCTATAACTACAAGGTTATCCACACCTCGCTTGATCACGCCATAAGTGACATCATAGATATGCCCTACAAGATCATCACGGCTTTTATCCTCTGTTATAAATGTCCGCAGCTTCGCATCCTTAACAGCTATTTTTTCTACTCTTGGTCGCTGGTTAATGATTTTTTCAAGTTCCTCTCTGTTCAGATACTTTCCCCGGCTCAGAATATGATCAATTTTGACCTGGTTAAGATAATTTTCGACTCCTTTTATCAGACCGTAGAATGCGCTTTCAGCTGTATTGGGGATATATGAAAATACTGTGTGATCAAGATCATAGTCAACAGTCTTCAATACCCGATCTGCCAGGAGTTCACCAAGCTTTTTCCGTTCCCTGTATATTGTTTTATCAGTTCCTCTCGAGAAATAAATCCTTTCAAATGAGCATTTCCTGGCTTCGGTTTCCTCTCTGATCTTTTCAATGGTAGTTTCTCCTGATGCCTTAATTATAATAGCACTGGCAGGAGGAAGTTCGATAACATTATCAGTTCTTACGTTAAATATTGTCTGAATTACCGGTCTCTCAGAGGCGACAACAACTACCTCATCGTCAATATAATAATATGCAGGTCTGATCCCTGCAGGATCTCGCATTACAAACGCATCGCCATGACCAACCATGCCTGCCATCGCATAACCACCATCCCAGTTACGGCTTGCTTTTTTCAGGATTGAAGTAACATCCAGGTTTTTCTCTATCATCGGGGATATCTCTTTTTTTGAGAAACCCTCTTCTTTGAATTTTCGGAATAATCTCTCGTTTTCTTCATCGAGCCGATGTCCAACATTTTCGAGTATTGTAACCGTATCCGAAAAATCTACAGGATTCTGACCCAGTTCAACCAGACTGCTGAAGACTTCTCCTACATTTGTAAGGTTGAAATTGCCGGCCATAACCAGATTTTTTGATTTCCAGTTATTTTCACGGCTAACAGGATGAACATAATCAATATTATAACTTCCATAGGTGCCATACCGGAGGTGACCAAGATAAATATCGCATGCAAAAGGAACATTTCCCTTGATGAATTCCGGGTCGTGAAAGCCTTCCGGATTAGTAAGAGATAATGCATCTATATCTTTATAAATCAGGCTGAAAATTTCCTTGATTGAGTTAGCCTGATTTGATCTTTGTCTGAAAATATATCTGTTCCCGGGTGGAACATCCAATTTAATTCCTGCTATGCCTGCTCCATCCTGGCCCCTGTTATGCTGCTTTTCCATCATCAGGTACATCTTCAGCAGACCATAGTTCCAGGTACCATATTTTTCAATATAGAATTTCATCGGCTTACGCAATCTTAACATTGCAATGCCGCATTCGTGTTTGATATTATCGCTCATAATTATTTAGTATTCAGGTCCGGGAAATTAATAATATCAGGGACGATATACGCGTCGGGAAAGACCTTGCTGATTAATAAAAATAACCTTGTAGCCTCGGTTCTTGTTCTGAAGTCGCCTACTCTGATTTTGTAATAGGCCGGAGGAGCAAATTGTGCATAGGATTTTAAATCGGGATATTGGCTTTCGGGAAACTTGCTTAAAAACTCCGCATTAGCTTTACTTGATTCTACCTTGGCATTTCTGTCGGAATTGCTGTATATCTGAATTCTGAATCCTTCTATGCCAGGTCCATTTTTCTCTTCCAGATTCTTATATCCGAGAATATATCTGCTTATAAGTGTATCCAATGCCGGATCCTGGATGATATTAAGCTGGCCTGAACGGGGATTACCGGTTCTTTTAAAAAGATCAGAAGATCTCTCAAAAGACTGAGACAGAACAAACACGCTTGAAACATCCAAAATAATTAATATCAAAAAAAGTTTTCTGATCATATCACAAAAGTAGCAAAAATTTTATCCTAATTCTGCAGCCAGTTCGTCAGTCATCTCAAGATTATGATATACAAACTGGATATCATCATCATCTTCAAGTGTATCGATAAGCCTTAGCACTTTTCTTGCAGATTCGATATCGAGTTTTTTTGTGTCGTTGGGAATCCTTTTAAGTCCTGCCTCTTCAGGTTCTATCCCAAGCTCATTCAGCTTCCTGTTCACGTTTCCGAAATCTTCTTTGGCACATGTAACAGTAAGCATATCGCCATCAACTTCAAAATCTTCAGCCCCGGCATCAATCATTTCAAGTTCAACATCTTCCAACTTCAACCCTTCATTCTTTATTGAAAATATCCCTTTCCTTTCAAAGAGAAAGGTCAGAGATCCATTAGTGCCAAGATTACCTCCATGTTTATTAAAGGCAGACCTTACCGATGCAACTGTCCTGTTATTGTTATCTGTCAGACATTCAACAAATACTGCAACCCCGCATGGACCATAACCCTCAAATGATGTTTCGATAAAACTCTCAGCATCAGCGCCGGTAGCCTTTTTAATCGCTCTGTCGATGTTGTCTTTAGGCATATTGGCACCTTTAGCATTCTGGACAGCAAGCCTGAGCCTTGCGTTCGCTTCGGCATCACCGCCACCTTCCTTTGCTGCAATTATAATCTCTTTTATAATTTTGGTAAATTTCTTTCCCTTTTTAGCATCGATTGCCCCTTTTTTGCGTTTTATGGTTGACCATTTACTATGTCCTGACATACATTAGATATTTATTATACAGAGTGCAAAATTAAATAATTCTTTCAAACCTCGATCATACTTTATAGATTTGTGCGATCAAAGAAAGGCGCCAGGCATCGGGCGACTGGCCTCAGGTGAATTCTTTAGTAATGCCTGTAGCCTGCAGCCCGCAGCCTGTAGCCTTGTTATCACATTTAGATGAGTATTCAATGTCAAAAAAAGTTTATATAGAGACGTATGGTTGTCAGATGAATGTTGCTGACAGTGAGGTTGTTGTGTCAATACTATCCAAAGCCGGTTATGAACCAACAGAAAATATTAAAGAAGCCGGATTAATATTGATAAATACATGTTCAATCCGAGAAAATGCAGAACAAAGGATATGGGGTCGTCTGAAAGCAATCAGTCATCTGAAAAAGCAGAAAAATTACCTGAAAATCGGAATAATAGGATGTATGGCTGAAAGACTGAAGGAGAAACTTATCGAAACTGATCAGCTTGTTGATTTAGTTGTCGGACCGGATGCCTACAGGGAACTTCCGCTTCTGGTCACAGAAGCAGAGTCAGGTCACAAAGCAATAAATATTCTTCTCTCACGCGAAGAGACCTATGCCGATATTTCACCAGTAAGGATGGATAAGAATGGTGTTTCCTCATTTGTTTCAATAATGCGGGGTTGTAATAATATGTGTGCATATTGTGTAGTACCATATGTTCGCGGAGCTGAAAGAAGCAGAAACCCTGAGTCTGTTCTGAAGGAAGCAAGAGAATTATTTGAAATGGGTTACAGGGAAGTGACACTACTTGG
>Ga0209747_1001702_pt1 | contig 11554 bp, 21 predicted proteins | sample BarGraNGADG00311_FD_184498 | JGI IMG/M metagenome (GOLD analysis project Ga0209747, IMG submission 184498) | Arctic peat soil microbial communities from Barrow, Alaska - Barrow Graham LP Ref core NGADG0011-311 (SPAdes) (version 2) | ecosystem: Environmental > Terrestrial > Soil > Wetlands > Peat... | reverse complement strand
GTTCTATCCGTGATTATGTTTCCGCTTCCAGATTCCTTTTCGACGAGCTTCGATCCATTGAAACCGATCTGAGTTGAGATGATTTTCTCATCGTTCTTGTATCCGGTGCCCTTTACAGATGACTTTTCATACATGTAATTGGCAGCGCTGGCTGCACTCGCAAGAGCTATTATCAAAATTGCGAGAACGACCAGTTTTCTGATCAGTACTATCTCTCCAGAGACTCCGCAGAGCATCTTCACGGTATAAATCTATTGCCAGAGAAATATAGCACGAACATAGAGCATGAACCTTCAGTCGTATCTCAAACTCAAACAGAAATATTTCCATCAGGTCGAAAGATACTTATTCCGTATTTGAATGATAATTCAGATAATAGCTGTACGGTATTGTGATAAGAATGAACATAATCGTCTATATCATTCAGGAGGGACATTATTTGCCTTGGAAGGCAGAGACATATGATGACAAGAAAGAGAACTAATGACTTGATTGCATCGCAGATTCTAAAGGTATGTGTGAATGGTGCAAGCAAGACCAGGATTGTGTATCAAGCAAATTTGAACTCCTTAAGTGCAAAACCATATCTGGACAAGCTAATAAATAATGGATTCATGGAAGTCGTCCCCGAGGGCTCCAGAGTTGTTTATAGAACCACTATGAAGGGACTGGAACTAAATGAGAAATTTAAGGAATTTAATAGCGAGATAGATAAGCTGTATGCTTGAAGATCAGAGCTTCTAGTACGACTACTTCTCAGGATTTGGCAAAATTTATGCCAAAATTTTCCGGTCGACTCTGATCAATAGCTTCGTATAATTTTTGTTCATATTTATCTCTTTGAATGACAACGTCAAGATCTATTTCAGCAGTTCCCCAATCATTATCCGTCTCGCTTGGGTTTTCAGATGCGTTATTGATGTCGCTGGTAAGCCTCATATGCTAAGATCGAAATTTCAACATTATGTTCAAGGTGGGAGAATACTTTGAGGATGATGCCAAGTCCATTGCCCGCTATCTCAGAGATGCAGGGTTCAAAGTGGATATCAAAGGCCTGGTCGTGGCCAGGACGGATTTCACAGCTTGCCTGCAAGGCAAGATAAGCGAGATGAAAGAAAGGAACAAGCTCAAATTAAAGCACGAGAGCCTTCTGGCTGCGATCAAGGCAACAGTAGAAAAAGCGACCACTGAAGAGGGTTTCAGGGATCTTTTCCTGACCGAGCTGGACCCAGATTGGAGGAATAAGAGGGACCGGCTCAAACTGGAAAGGTGTGCTACTGAAGAAATGGATGAAGAAACCAGAAAGGACGTCGGAAAATCATTCGCAGGGTATATCGTCGCATTGGATTTTGCAGAGAATGTCCTTAATCTCAACGATATAACGCTCGGGGAGCCGATAGGCGGACGCCTTGATGATCCATTAGTCAGTATTTCCGTCAACCCTATTGACTGCAGTCCTGATGATACCATGCTCAGGGAGAGATTGGATGTAGATATGAAGAAAGAGTATGAGATTACCATCGATGAATCCTCTGCCCACTTATTCCGGGATATCGATGAGGAGTTCCAGGATGAATATTATCAGGAATATCAGAAGATCATGGCATTGGGATTGGTGGTAGAAGGCCTGGTAGAAGAGCCGGGAAAGGGAAAGATGGACATTGAGGACTTTGCAGCGAGGTGCATTCTTGATGTCGGCGACAAGTTTACCATAAGCATCGATGCCAGCCTGGTTGCGGAAGAGATCGCTCGATCCCTGGAGAAAAGGGGAATAGTAAAGATGAAGGGCAATACCATAAAGTGGAAGGTTTAGCTGGAGTTATAGTCCTTGGCAAGGGTAGAGTTCTATTCTTCCATTAGCTACTCCAAGAGTTAGCTAGGTGGCTAATGCGCTGTCCTCGCGGGCGCGTGCTTGGGCTAGAGCGCGAGGGCAGGTTGGCTAGAGGGAAAAAGCGGTGCGTGCATTCGCAGCTATCGGATCCATGAATTTTGAAAAACGATTGGCAGCTCACGGATACTATTGGCTTATATAGCCTTTATTTATCGTAGAAGTGATCAAGATATTCTTCATTAGTCAGACCTGCTCTGGCGATTAACTTTCTGAGAAGCCCAATGCCCATGTCCTTGCCTTTATGCACAGGTATTGAGAGATGAACATCGATTCCGTCTTTGGTTAATATATGGTGACTGCCTTCTATATGATTGAGCTTCCAGCCCGCTCTTTTAAATGCAGCTACATGTTTGTCGCCGCAGACTCTAGGAAGCTTTTGCATATCTTGATTCTGTGACATCTAGAGAGATATCGATCTTTCTATCGATGGATGGAATCTTGAGCTTATCTCCTGCTATTTTGAGCCTGGATTTTAAGCATCCGATGATGGCTTCGCTTATGTTTTCAATGGCCTCTTCCTTGCTCTCTCCTTCGGATAGGCACCCAGGCAAATCAGTGCACTCAGTAACGTACCTTCCGTCTTCATCTCTCTCAATGGTGATATGAAATTGCATATAGGTTCTGGTTGTTGATGTTTGCATATTAAGCTTCCTTTCAGCCTCTTTGGGGCTCGTCTCAGCTCTGCGAGTAAAGCTTTGGCAGGAAGCAAACGCTGGCCAGCCAGTGATTTTTGGTAAAGAAACCATTTTTGCGGCGCGAGATATCTATTTCAAAATGAGTGCACGAAAATTACTATTAGCTGATGATGATAACTAAAGAAATCGAACCCAATTTCAGAGGGAGTAAGACGCAGAGTACCCACGAGGGTTTGACAAATAGCCCAAATGAGTCCCAGTTCCCCTTTCTTCCTCTACCAAACCTTTATCTCCTATCAGCCGATTTTCCCTCTAGCACCGGAATGTGACCTGTTTCAGGTCGAACCGGTATGGGTGAAAAGGAATGAAGTCTTTTTACAAGTATATCAGTGACGCCTGGTCCTCTCCTAGAGAAGGATACGTGGGCGCACTGCGGCAAGAGAGGCTTAAGGCCTGGCGCCAGGATATGACCGTGCAGAAGATCGATAGGCCTACCCGCCTGGACAGGGCGCGAGCTTTGGGCTACAAGGCCAAGCAGGGCATCATCGTGGCACGCGTCAAAGTGAGAAGAGGCGGCCTGCGCAAGTCCCGTTACGAGAGAAACAGAAAGACCAGCAAGATGGGCGTGAACACCATCTCCATGGCCAAGTCCATTCAGCGTATCGCTGAGGAGCGGGCCGGCAGAAGGTTCCGCAATATGGAAGTTCTCAACTCTTACTGGGTGGCCGAAGACGGCAAACAAAAGTGGTACGAGGTCATTTTGGTCGACCCCTGCGCACCATCCATCATGAATGACAAGAACCTCAAGTGGGTCTGCAACGATGTCCACAGAGGCCGGGCCGTGCGGGGCAAGACCAGCGCCGGTCGCAAGGGACGAGGCCAGAGACATAAGGGCTTTGGAACCGAGAAGACAAGACCCGGCATCAGGGCCCACGACGGCAAAGGAAAGTAAGTGATTGACAAGGTCTCTTTCCGGGCCTTTGTGGCAGCGACGGAGGACGAAGGCCGTGTGCGCGAAGCACTCAGTATCTTTGTCCCTCTGGATCGGATATCCTCTTTAACCGCAGAAGGCCATTTCGGAAATGAGATCAAAATCATGGAGGCCAGCCTCAGAAAGAAAGAGGGGCAGGCCTTCTTTCAAATTCTTAGAGAGCAACTATCCCCCGAAGACCAGCTCAGGCTACGCCGCGAGATGCCGGATCGGCTGGAGGGGGATAGCCACTTCCACCTGCGCCTGGACAAGCAGGCAGCTTACAAAGGCCTGCTCCGCCTTACGGACTCGAAGGACGCCATAGATGTTTGTGCTCTGGTCAAGACCTACCCTGCCCGGCGGGAGTCGGCCTTAAAGGTTTTGAGTGAACTCATATGAGCTTTTTTGAGTGCCTGAAGGCCTATCCTGAGGGCTCGGCATCCGCCAGCCGTCTCGCTCTGACCGCAAAGCGGCTGGGCTACCCGGGTATTATTATCTGCAACCAGGAGCCGCATAAGCTCTTTCGGCCAAGTGCGGTGGAATGCATAAAGGGAATCGAGGTTGCATTCGGAGCAGAGGTGGCCGCACAGAGCGCGAAGGCACTCAAGAGCCGCATCTCTGCATTGCGGGCGAGATACCCTTTTCTCGTTGTTCGCGGAACTAGTGAGGAGATCATCAGGGTTGCCAGCGAAGACCCCAACGTGGACCTTCTGCTGCACCCCTGCGATGGCCATCGCCCACTGGGAATTGCCACGGCCAGAGCCGCCAAGCTAAACCAGGTGTCGATCGGCTTTGATCTGTGGCCACTGCTTCATCTATGCGGTAGCCCGCGAGCTCGCTGGCTTGAGGCATTCAGGCGTAACCTGCTATTTGCCAGAAAGTTCGAACTCTGTCCCGTTATAACAGCAGGTGCAAGATCTCACCTGGATTTGCGTTCTCCCCGGGAGCTCATCGCCCTGGCGGAAGTGGCGGGATTTGAGCATGATGAGGCCAAAGACGCCCTGCGCCGGCCGGGAAAACTGCTCGAGCTGAATCGCAGAAAGTGGCAGAGTCCGGGAGTGGAACTTCTTTGAGGAGCAGATTTCCGGTTCTCAGAAGCAGAAGAAGGTACATGATAATTGAGCTGGAAGCGGAGGACGAAATCCAGGCCAAGGATCTGATGGGCGAGATTCACTCCCAACAACTCTTTCTCTTTGGCGATATCGGCGCATCCGAAAATAGGCTAAAGCTGATTGCCTTCAACGGTCGCTACGGACTCATACGGTTTCATCATACCCATTTCGTTGAGACCCGGGCGACTCTGGCCTCCGTTTATTCGATCCATGGAACCCGAGCAGTGCTGCATACAAAAGGTGTAACGGGTACAATCAAATCAGCCACAGAAAAGTATTTACCGCGACTAAGTAAAATAAGTGCTGAAACCGACGGAAGAAGAATCGAGCTGGAAGAAGTTTCCGGGTGCATAATTCGCACCCATGGCCTGGAAGTCGATCTCTGTCCGGACGACCGCAATTGGACAAAAGGATCAGACACCCGATACCTGGGGCTGACCTCTTTTGATTTAAGTGGAGGACACGACGATGCAGATGGCACCGCAGATGGGTTATGATAGGGCGATTACCGTATTCAGCCCTGATGGCAGACTATTTCAAGTTGAATATGCCCGCGAGGCTGTTCGGAGAGGAACGACAGCGGTAGGCATTAAAGTAAAGGATGGCGTAGCTGTACTGGTAGACAAAAGGATCACCAGCAGGCTCATGGAGCCCAAGTCCATCGAGAAGATCTTTCAGATAGATACTCACATAGGAGCAGCCACTTCGGGGCTCGTCGCAGATGCCAGAGTCCTGATCGATAGGGCGAGGGTAGAGAGCCAGATTAACCGGCTGGTTTATGACGAACCCATCGGTGTTGAGGCCCTGGCCAAGAAGATCTGCGACTTCAAGCAGCAATACACCCAGTATGGCGGAGTGCGGCCTTTTGGAACAGCGCTGCTCATCATTGGCGCAGAAGAGGACAAAGCTCGCCTCTTTGAGACCGATCCGTCCGGAGCTCTGCTGGAATATAAGGCCACAGGCATTGGGGCCGGAAGAGCAGCAGTGATGGAGGTCTTCGAAGAGAAGTACAGAGAAGACCTGACCATGGACGAGGCGGTGCTCCTGGGTCTGGAGGCGCTCTACAAAGCGGCTGAGGGCAAGGTAGAAGCAGCCACAACGGAGATCGGTATCATTAAGCTCGCCGACAAGAAGTTCTACAAGCTGACGGAAAAGGAAGTAACCGATTATGTTGAACGCATGAAGGCAGCGGTTACTGCCAGCAAAGGTGAGAAAGGAGAGGCGTAGGAATGGTCAGATTGGATGACGCAGTTCCTGCCAGACTCAAGACCCACGGAACTACCTTTGAGGTTTTAGTGGATCCCGATGGTGCTCTGGCCTTAAAGCGAGGAGATAGCGTCAACCTTGAAGAAATCCTGGCTGTTGAGGATATCTTCGAAAATGCCTCTCGAGGTGATCGGAGCCCGGAAGAAGATCTACAAAAGGCCTTCGGGACAACAGATGTCCTTCCCATTGCACAAATAATAATCAAGAAGGGCGAGATCAGCCTCACGGCTGAGCAGCGCAAGCAGTTCATAGAGAATAAGCGGCGACAGGTCATTGAAGTCATAGCCAGGAATGCCATAAACCCTCAGACCAAAACTCCCCACCCGCCAGGCCGAATCGAGCAGGCCATGACCGAGGCTCGCGTCAATATCGACCCTACGAAATCTACGGATGAGCTGGTCAAGATCACCATGAAAGCCATCCGGCCTCTTATACCGATTAGATTCGAAGAGGTAGAAGTAGCTGTCAAACTCCCTGCATCGTATGCCCCCAAGGCTTACGGCGAGGTTGCAGCCTTCGGAAAGCTCACCCGCGAAGCATGGCAGAACGACGGCTCATGGGTTGGTGTGGTGCAGATACCTGCGGGCATGCAGACGGAGTTCTATGACCTTGTCAACCGGCTGACCAAAGGCGAAGCTGAGACGAAGCTTCTTAAGCATTGAAGAATGGAGTAAGAAGCGCATGGATCGCAAGGTGGTAGTACCAGGTGATCTTCTCTCTGAGGATGCCAAGAGGTCGGGCGAGGGGACGTACATAAAAGATGGAAGCGTCTACTCCTTGTTGTATGGTCTTGCGAACTACAGGGATAAGATAAATGTCATACCCCTGGCTGGAAAGTATGTTCCCGCACCAGGGGACAATGTCATAGGCGTGGTGAAGGATATAACATTCTCTAATTGGATCGTGGATATGAATTCGCCTTACGACGGGCTTTTGCACATCTCGGAGTTCCCAAAAAGGATCGAATCGGATGAGATGACCAAACATTTGCGCATCGGCAGTTCTATCATGACCCAGGTGAAAGATGTAGATCCCACCATGAAGGTGGAGCTTACTTTGAATGACCGAAAGCTAGGCCTGATCAAGACCGGTCGGGTCATCGAGATCAGCCACACTAGGGTTCCCAGGCTTATCGGCAAGGGCGGCTCCATGATCAGCATGCTGAAGAAAGAGGTAAACTGCAACATCTTCGTTGGACAGAACGGCAGAATCTGGATCAGCGGTGGTGCAGATGATACGGATCTGGCACTCAAGACCATTGCTCTGATCGATAAGGAAGCCCACACCAATGGCTTGACGGATCGGATAGTGGACTTCTTGAAGACAGAGAAAGGGGCCAGAAGTTGATCACTATGGATAAAACAGATATATCATTTTTCAAAGACGGACTCCGCTTGGATGGCCGAAGGGCAGATGAGCTCCGACCTGTGAAGATCGAGGTGGGAATCCTGGAGAGAGCGGACGGCTCATGCTACATAGAAATGGGCGGAAATAAGGTCATAGCTGCAGTATACGGACCAAGGGAAGTGCATCCGAGACACTTGCAGGATGTAACAAGAGCCATTGTGCGCTACAGATACAATATGGCATCCTTCTCCGTTGAGGAGAGAAAGCGTCCTGGGCCCGACCGCAGGTCTTACGAGCTTTCCAAGGTGAGCCGCGAGGCGCTGGAACCTGTGATTCTCACATCGTTCTTCCCTAGATCTGTAATAGACGTCTTCGTGGAGGTACTGCAGGCAGATGCCGGTACCAGAACAGCCGGCATAAATGCAGCGGCTGTTGCATTAGCTGATGCGGGAATACCTATGAAGAGCATGATCTCATCCTGCGCCGCCGGTAAAGTGGCCGACACTATAGTTCTGGACCCGATGAAGGAAGAAGACAACTTTGGACAGGCTGACCTGCCCATCGCCATGACTCCTAACGGCAATATCACCCTTATGCAGATGGACGGCGGATTGAGCCCTGCGGAGTTTCACGAAGCAGTGGAGATGGCCATGAGGGGGGCAAAAGATATCTACGAGCTGCAGAGGAAGGCTCTGGTGGATAAATATAGCCAGCTAGCGGGAGAGCCCGAAAAAGTTGAGGTGCATGCCTGTGACTAACGTCATCTCCGAGATCAAAAAGGACTTTATCTATAACCTGCTCATTAAAGGGGAGCGGGTTGACGGCCGGACTTTTGATCAATACAGGGAGATCTCCATCGAGAGGAATGTAATCCAAAAGGCGGAAGGCAGCGCTCTCGTGAAGCTGGGTTCCAGCCAGGTGCTTGTGGGCGTGAAGATGCAGCCCGGCGAGCCCTTCGCGGATTCGCCCAATCGTGGTGTCATTATTACCAATGCCGAACTGGTGCCACTGGCCTCGCCCAACTTTGAGCCCGGGCCACCTAATGAGGTTGGAATCGAACTCGCACGGGTCGTGGATCGCGGTGTGCGCGAATCAAAAGCTTTGGACCTGGAAGCGCTCTGCATTGTGCCCGGCAAGCAAGTTTGGATCGTATTCATCGATGTGCATATCCTGGATGACTGCGGAAACATCCTTGACGCTGCGTCCCTGGGCGCCATAGCCGCGCTTCTATGCACTAAGGTGCCTGCATCCAGGTTTGGCCTTGGCGAGGATTATATCTTGCCCATAAGGGACATCCCCATAGCCACAACTGCGATTGAGTTCAGCGACGTCTTGATGTTTGATCCCAGCGTTGATGAAGAGGCAATAGCCAATACCAAGCTCACAGTTATCACTACTGCAAGCGGGAACATCTGTGGCATGCAAAAGAGCGGCACAGGAATGTTGAAGCCCGAGCAGGCCTACCGCATCATTGATATAGCATGTGAGAAAGCGAGAGAAATCCGGGAAAAGTTTCTGGAAGCATAAACGGAAGTAAGGATTATGGTTAAGCACACTGCAAAAGGACGGACGAGCAGATCAGCAGCCCGTTTTGGTCCAAGGTACGGTCGCAAGTCACGAAAGCTCGTGGCCGATTCGGAAGAAAAGAGCAAGGCTTCGTATGACTGCCCCCAGTGCGGAAGGAACAGAGTAAGAAGGACAAGCACAGCTATATGGAGTTGCAGCAAGTGCGGCTACACCTTTGCCGGAGGTTCGTTCTTGCCTGAGACATCTCTAGGCCGCTCTGTGTTGCGGTCTCTCAAGAAGACTCTTGAGGTAGTGTAGAAGATGGCTTATAAGTGCACCAGGTGCAAAAAAACAGTAGAGGTTGACTACGAGTACAGCGGCATACGCTGTCCTTACTGTGGGCACAGGATCCTGATGAAGGAGAGGCCCACCACAGTCAAGAAGATGAAAGCCGTCTAAATGCTCGTCACCACCTCGCGAGATCCTTCTATGAAGGCGAGAAGGTTTGGAAAGGCTCTGGCTTCATTCCTCTCTCTTCCCTACTTGAATCGCGGGAAGCAAGGACCAATGGAGGATGAAACCTGGCTGGTGGTGGTGGAGGACCATGGCAATCCGCGAGGCCTGGTCAAGCGCTCTCCTGGAAAAGAGGAAAATTTGACTTTCCGTCTATCAGGAGAGACAGAAGCAGGACGGCTAAAGAAGTGTGTGCCCGTGGTGATGGGAGCGGGCCCGGATGCTCTTCCAATTGCTCAATTCTTCGAGTTGGAGTGGGTGGAATTGTCCGCATCGCACCAGACACGTGTTCTGTCGGTGGCATCCGGCAGGATCGATTTCATTGATGTGGGTGAGGCCAAGTTCAGGCTGAAGACATGAAGGGCTGTGCAGAGATCGTCTTTGAAACAGCGCGTCATAGCGAGATCTATCAGGCGCTCGCTCCGGAACTGAATGACGAGCTTCATAGATCCGATGTTGAACTGGACCAGGGAGATGGTTTCATTCGATTGAAGATCCGGGGTGTGGATGTGGTCTCTCTCCGGGCAGCCTTAAATACCTGGATAAGGTTGGTCAAGATCGCGTTTGAGATGGTGAGTTTATGAGTGGCGAATTGCCTCCGCAGATACAAAATCAATTGGCTCAGCTCCAGCAGCTTCAGCAGCAGGCTCAGGCGGTTATGGCTCAGAAAGGCCAGATCGAGGGTCTGATCAGGGAGACTGAGGCAGCGTTGAAGGAACTGGAGAAGAGTGCAGACGATGCCGTTATATACAAGAGCGTCGGCGAACTTCTCTTCAGAGCTGATAAAGCGAAGCTGATAGAAGAGCTGAATGAGAAAAAGGATATGAATGAAATCCGCAAAAAGAACATGGCCAATCAGGAAGAACGTATTCAGGGCCGGTTCACTCAGCTTCAGGAACAGCTCAAGCAAACACTAGGTCAGATGCCGCCCAAGGGCGGCTAAATCCGATTAGCGGACCCGTGGCTTAGCCAGGATATAGCACCGGGCTTCTAACCCGGGGGTCGCGGGTTCGAATCCCGCCGGGTCCGCCTTAATATTCTCGAGGAACTATGTGCGAACTTACAGTCTATACCTTGAAAGGCAACGCCCGCGATATGGCGATGGAAGGGGTTGTCAGGCTTATTGCCCATAACGGTAAAGTGCTCATGGAAGGCATTTTTGGCGATTCCATGGAAGTAGAGGGAAAGCTTGCCGAAGTGGACATCATGGCCCAGTCAGCAAATATCATAATCGCGTAAAAGGATGACATGTACTCGGGCTCTATGACTGGTCGCCAGAGAAAGCGCAAAGATAACCTGAAAGCAATAAAATGCTAACAGGGCCGAATCGATACGGCAAGGGATCGGAGTTCTATTTGAAATGATGCGATTGACCTGCTCACAGATATCGAAATTTGGAGCTCAACCGTCGAATTCTATTGATCTGCGTAAATGTCCCATTGGTCCGAAATTGACTTTAGCATTAATTATATATGTTTATTGTCATTGAATTTTCATCACCGCATTATAATATTATATCGATTAAACAGTTAATAACTTATAGATTTAATTTAAATTGTTTGGAAACGTATAAATATAATTGAAAGATAGATACATAATCAGTAGATTCCTGTCATTGGGATCAAAAAGCATGATGAGCGATAAGTAAGCAAGATTGGGGTCTGAAATCATTCAGGTTACATGGCAACAACAAGAAGGAATCTTAACTCGGCACGTATTCTGCTTGCCGAAAATAATGAATCAAACCGGAAGGTAACTTCTGTTATGCTAAAACGCCTGGGCTACAGTGTGGACGTAGTAACCAATGGCATTGAGGTCCTACGAGCCTTGAAGCACCAGCCTTACGATATAGTTTTGATGAACTTGAGGATGCCGGAGGTAGACGGTTTCGAGGCCACCCGAATGATTCGCGAACTCTGCCCTGCCGCCGTCCAGCCCACGATCATAGCCCTTACTGCGTATATCCTTCCCAACAGCAAAGAACGATGCCTAGAAGTGGGAATGAACGATTTTATAGCAAAACCCGTAAAGATCGATGATCTGGCTGCGATGTTAAGCAAGCATACAAGAATTTTGGAACAGAAAACTGTCTCTATAAGATCTGGTGCAGAAACGTTTGGTGTCCAGGGACAATTCCCAACGTGATGAGGATCGATTCTTCCGTTTAGCAGAGACTGTGCCTAAAAGATTAGATATTTTAACATTGCGGGCCTCTTTGGATATTCCCCACGACCAAGTGTCTGCTAGTGTTTAGCTTCCAAAATAATATAGCAATATTTTAATACCAGGTACTCAATCTAATATCATGCCTTTT
>Ga0209747_1001701_pt1 | contig 11554 bp, 7 predicted proteins | sample BarGraNGADG00311_FD_184498 | JGI IMG/M metagenome (GOLD analysis project Ga0209747, IMG submission 184498) | Arctic peat soil microbial communities from Barrow, Alaska - Barrow Graham LP Ref core NGADG0011-311 (SPAdes) (version 2) | ecosystem: Environmental > Terrestrial > Soil > Wetlands > Peat ... | reverse complement strand
GGCTCGCCGAGGGCACCCGCGTCGAAGCCGACGTCCCCGGGAAGCAGGTGCACCTTTTCGGCCGGCACGGCGATGAGCTCGCAGAAAGCTCCAGGCGCCTGGAACCCCATCACCTTGAGCTCTCCGCAGATGTTGTAGCGGCCCGAGAGGCACTGCGGGCAGCGTCCGCATGTCAGCGACGGCTCCACGCAGACTCTCGCGCCCTCAAGCGCCCGGTCGACCCTGTCCCCGACCTCGGTGACGATTCCAGAGAACTCGTGGCCAGGAGTCACGGGATAGACCGTGAGAGGATGCCGTCCGGTGTATGAGTGGATGTCGCTGCCGCACACCCCGCAGCGCATGACCTTCACGAGGGCTTCTCCCGGGCCGGGCCTGGGCGCGTCGGAGTCCATGACCTTCAGCGTATTCGGCTTGTCGAGCACCGCCCGCTTCATATCGCTCCCTTCCAACGCCGCAGCCCGGCCGGCGAGGACCGCCTGTTGGCGCTAATACTAACAGCTCGCGCATAGAGGGAAGTGGCGGATGCAAGTGATGGTGGTCGGGGTCCCCGTCGTTACGCTAAGGTGGTTCCCGGGTTCGGTTCGACGACGGGGGTAATGAGATAATGGCGGTGCGCGGGCACCGGCGTGACCGGGTGCCCGAGACAGGAGCGAGGGGGTCAGGCGGGTATGGCATCACAGGGCGCATGGAGCGGCAGAGCCGGGGTCGAGGACGGGGAAAGAGGCGCTTCCGTACGCGAGGGAGGGGCGATAATCCCCTGGGCGGCGTCGCTGGTGGTGGGCCTCGCGTTCATCGAGCCGGCCATGGCAAGGCTCGAGAAGCTTGGCGACACCCTCGAGGCCAAGCAGTACCTGTTCGTCATGCCGACCGGCGAGCTCTCCTACCTGTTCCCCGCCGTACGCCAGGTGCCGGTCCCCGCCCTGGGGATAGCGGGCGCCCTGCTGGTGCTGCTCGGTCTGCCACCGGCGGTGGCGCGGTTGCGCGCCAAAGGGGTTGACGGCTGGTCGGCGACCGGGTGGGCGCTCTTCATTCTCGGCGCCGGGCTGCTGTTGGCGGAGTACGGGAGCGGCGGCGAGTGGGTGTTCGCGCGCAGGATAGGCGCCAGGTACCTCGCGTTCACGTTCCTCGCGCTGGGCGCTTTTCTCGGGTGCCGCAGCAGGCGGTTTCTCGCGATGCTCGGCGTGATGGGCTTCTGCTGGGACCTCTCCTCGGCCGTCTTCTGGGCGGCCCTGAGGAAGGACCTGCGGGCGACCGTGCCCGTCCCCTGGTACCACCACTTCGACCAGGAGGAGGGCAGGGGCGCGCCCTGCTGGGCGGTGTGCCTGGTCGACTCCGCGGGCATAGGTTTCTTCGCCTGGCTGATGCGCCACGACTTCGACCCGCTCGACTTCTACGACGACTGACGGGCTCGCACGAAACGGGGTCACGCACGCAAACGGGGTCAGGTCTCACTTCGTGCGTTTGGCGCAGGTCGGCCCGTGGACGGGCACCCGGCGGTCCCGGGGCTCCGGGCATGAGCGGCGGTATAAGGAGCTGCAGATGAGACAACTGAGGGGCAGGACGGTACTCATAACGGGCGCCGCCGACGGCATCGGGCGGGGGGCGGCCCTGGCGTTCGCGAGCGAGGGTTCGAGGCTGGCCCTGGTCGACATCGACGCCGCGAAGCTCGAGGCCGCAGGCGAGGAGGTGCGCCGGATGGGCGCCGAGTGCTGGACGCGCGTGGTCGACGTGTCGAGCGCCGAGGAAGTCCGCGCGATCGCGGATGCCGTGAGGGAGGAGTTCGGCGAGGTGGACGTCCTGGTGAACGTAGCCGGGGTATGCATCGTGTCGGACATCGCCGACACAAGCCTCGACGACTGGCGCTGGATAATGGGGGTGAACCTCTGGGGGCCGATCCACACCATCCGCGAATTCCTGCCCGGCATGAGGGAGCGCCGCCGCGGCCACATCGTCAACGTCTCGTCGGCCGGCGGCCTGATGCCTTTCGGGATCATAGGCGCCTACTCGACGACCAAGGCCGCACTCGTCGCGCTCTCGGGGGCGCTCGCGCAGGAGGTCTACCAGGACGGCGTGAGGGTCACGGCGTTCTGCCCGGGCCTGACCGGCACCAGCATCGTGGAGAAGATGAGGTTCCACGGCTACTCCCGCGACAGGATGCTGGAGTTCTGGGCCAGGTTGAAAAGGGCCTCGATGACGCCCGAGAAGACGGGGTGCCTGATAGTCGATGCTGTGAAGCGCGAGAAAGAGGTGGTGGTGACGACGTTCGGCGGGAAGGCCGCCGTGATGGCGCACCGCCTGTTCCCCGCGCTGGTGAGGGTCGTCATGAGAAGAGGAAAAAAGCTCAACGGCATGCTCTATCGATGATGGCCGGCGGACCGCGCCTTCCACCGCGCGCCCGGGCGGCGCGCGGTGGAGGAAGCATGTCCCCCCGGCCGAATACGGTAGGAACGAGCGCCAGGTATTGCGCGGCATCGGGCTCTCGCTCCGGTGGTGGTTTTTGTCGCGAAGCTACCCGGACCGCATGGATGGTTCAGTCCTGGTTTCTGACATTGGTCGATGGGGAGGAGGGCCGGCATGATGGAAAAGGAAGACAACGGCGCCGGGGGACAGGGAGACGCGAGATCGCCGGCCGAGATGGAAAAACTTCGCATGGAGAACGAGGCGCTCAGGGCCCAGCTCGCCGAGGGTGGCACCGGCAAGAAACACCACTTCTGGCGCTCTTTCCTGGTATGGTTTCTGATAGTACTCGCGAGCATCCTCTCGCTCGCGGGCGCGCTCTCGGTCTGGGTCAAGACCACCACGCTCGACACCAACACCTTCGTCGGCACGGTGGCGCCACTCGTCAGGAACGACGCTGTCGCCAAGGCGGTGAGCGACGCAGCCGTGACCAGGCTGTTCCAGACCTACGACGTCTCCGGCCAGATCAAGGCGGGCCTCAACGAGCTGACCGCGGCTATACAGCAGGCGGCGCCCAATAACGCCCGCATCGCCGACCTCAACCTCAGCTTTATCGCGGGCCCGATCTCCAGCGGCCTCGAGAGCGTCGGGAAGACCGCGGCGCAGAAGGTCCTGCAGAGCGCCCAGTTCTACGCGGTGTGGCAGAAGGCGCTCACCGAAGCCCACACCGTCATGGTGAACATCATCACCGGGAAGCAGAACGCCGTGGTCACCAGCAAGGGCGACGCCATAGTCCTGAACCTCGGAGAGCTGCTGAGCCGGGTCCAGGCCCAGCTTGTGGACGCCGGGCTGACCTTCCTCAACAAGGTCCAGGTGCCAGCGAACTTCGGCCAGATCGAGCTCTTCAAGACGGCCAAGCTCGACAGCATCAAGTCCTACGTGAAGCTCCTCAACACGTTGTCGTGGGTCCTGCCGCTGCTGGCCTTCATATTCTTCGTGGTGGCCGTGCTCATCGCGCCGGACCGGCGCAGGGCGTTGATGGGAGCGGGCATAGGGCTCGGCATCGCCATGCTGATGACCCTCATCGTGCTCCGGGTCGCCCACAACCAGTTGCTCGGCCAGATAAAGAAGCAGGAGTTCCTGGCCGCCGCCGACGTCGTGTGGGGTACGTTGTTGAGCGGCCTGGTGCAGGCCCTCCGTGGCTTCCTCGCCCTGGGCATAGTGGTTGCCGTGGGCGCCGCCGTCGCGGGGCCCTACAAGTGGGCGGTCTGGACCCGCGGGAACGTCACGGGGGTTTTCAAGGACCGGCGCGAGAGGCGCGAAGGCGTCAAGGGCAAAGGCCCGGTCGCCACCTTCGTGGACAGGTACGCGTGGTGGCTCAGGGGAGCGGGCTTCGCCCTCGCGTTGATCGTCCTGGTCGCCCTGCCCAACATCTCCGGGCTGGCGGTGATAATCGCGGTGATAGTGCTGGCGGTCTACCTGGCGGTGGTGGAGCTGCTCCGCTGACGCGGGGGTCAGACGCCGGCCCGCGCGGCGCCGGTCTCAACACGTCAGATGGCCCCCGACGGCTCAGGAGAGCCAGGCGGTGACCTCTTCGAGGGCCGGTCGTTTCGTGGGCGGCGGCACCTCGGTCGGGTAGCCGATGCAGCAGCCGTCAAGCCCGAACTTCCCCGGGGGGATGCCCAGGAGCGCGCAGAACTCCGGGTCGCCTTCCTGCTGGGTGGTAGCCGAGATGAGGCGGAAGCCGAGTCCCAGGGCCGTTGCCTTGAGCCACATGTTCTCCAGCACGTGGGCGAGCGAGCGCTGCTCGACGGGCGGGACGCCCTTCAGCTCGGCCACGACTATGTAGTACGGCACGTCCTCGAAGCCGATAGGCGCCCCGTCGGCTATCGCCTTGAGGCGCTTGGCGAACGGAGGGACAACGCCCCCGCCCGCGGCCTGCTTGCCGATTATTTCCCACGCACCCTTTATGTTTCGCCTGATCGTGTCGGCCGCCGCGGCCATCGCGTCGCTGCCCTTCTCGATGACGATGAAGCGCCTGAACAGCTCTTCTGAACCGATCGCGGCCGAGGCGTACGGCGCCAGCAACCCTGCCTGGAGCACCTGCTCGATGAGCTCTCTCGGCGGGACGTCATCCGTGAAAGACCTCACCGAGCGCCTGGACTCTATCACCCGGTCCAGTTGCCTGTTGCACTCTTTGTCGAACTCGAGCGTCACCATAGCCACTCCCCTCTCGAGACCCATTTTTTCGTGAAAGCCCCAGCCGATCACGCCCAGCGCTGGGCCCGGCCCACCGCCTTCTTCCAGCCGGCATAGAGGGTGTCGACGGCCTCACGGGACATCGCCGGCTTGAACTCCCTCTGCACGCGGTGGATGCGCAGTATGTCGTCGGGGTACTTCCAGATGCCCGCCGCGATCCCCGCGAAGTAGCACGCGCCGAGCGCCGTGGCCTCCAGCATCTCCGGGCGCTCCACCTCGGTGCCCAGGATATCGGCGAGGAACTGCAGGAGGAAATCGTTGCCGGACGCCCCGCCGTCGGCCTTGAGGCCCTTGACCTCGATGCCCGTGTCCTTCTCCATGGCCTGCACGACGTCCTTGCACTGGTAGGCGATGGACTCGAGCGTCGCCCTGACGATCTGCTCCCTTGTAGTCGCGCGGGTGAGCCCAATGACGGTGCCGCGCGCGTACGGGTCCCAGTAGGGTGCGGTGAGGCCGGTGAAAGCGGGCACCAAGTAGACGCCGCCGGAATCCCCGGCGCTGAAGGCCATCTCCTCGGATTCCGAGGCCTTCTCGATGAAGTGCAGGTTGTCCCGCAGGAATTGCACCGAGGAGCCCGCGCTCGAGATGATGCCTTCCATCATGTAGGTGGTGTTTCCGTCCATGTGCCATGCGATGAGGGGGGTCAGCCTGTTGATGGATGCCATCGGCTCATCGCCGGTGTTCATGTCGACGAAGGTCCCGGTGCCGTTGGTGCACTTGACGCTGCCGGTCTCGAAGCACGCCTCCCCGAACAGCGCGGCCTGCTGGTCGGCCACCAGGCACCTTATCGGAATGGGCGCGCCGTAGACGTCGGTCGTGCCGTAGTCGCCGTTGGTCTCCCTTACCTCGGGCATGACGAGGTCGCCCGGAAGCCCGAACGGCTTGAGCAACTGGGTGCTCCACTTCATGCCGAACGGGTCGAACATGCCGGTGGCGCTCACGTTCGAGAAGTCGGTGGCGTGGACCTTGCCCCTGGTGTAGTTCCAGACCAGCCAGGTGTCTACGGTCCCCAGCATGAGGTCGCCCGCCTTCGCCTTCGCGGCCGCCCCGTCGACGTTGTCCAGCACCCACCTGGCGTGGGCCGGCGACATGCCCGGAGTCATGGTGAAGTGGGCGACGGTTATCAGCATCTTGCCAACAGAGTTCCTCTTGAGCCCATTGCTGAGCGGTGCGATCCTCTGGTAGGCCCCGCCGATCACGTGCAGCAACCTGAAAAGCGGGCTGCGGTTTATCTTCTCGCACTCGTCGGACATCCGCGTGTCCTGCCAGGTGATGGCGTTGTAGACGGGCTCACCGGTCTTCCTGTCCCAGAGCATGCTGGTGGCGCGCTGGGTCGCTATCCCTATCGCCGCGATATCCGCGGGCCCCAACTTCGCCTTAGCGAGGGCTTCGTTGGTGACCTCGACGCACTTTCGGTACATGTCGACGGGGTCCTGCTCGCACCAGCCGGGCTTCGGGAATATCTGCTCGAGCTCCGTGTATACCTCCGAGACGACGTTGGCGTCGCGGTCGTAGATCACCGCCCTGGTTCCCGTTGTGCCCACGTCGTTCACGAGGATGTATTGCTCGCTCATGTCGCCCCCAATCGTGCCGGTAAACAAAAGGACGGACCTGCTGCTGTCTAAATTAGCACGGAAAGCGTCCGCGTGTCCCGCGCCCGGCGCGGCTGCCCGCGCAGTAGCAAACGGTCAGGACCCCTCGAGCGTCCTCTCGGGCAGCAGCATCACCGCTCCGGCGAAAAAGCAGACAGCGCCGACGAACGTCCCCAGGTTCACGAGCATGATGTTCAAAGGCTCGCCGCTGGTCGGCACGACGAACGCCGCGACGGCCGAGACGCCGAACGCTATCGACCCCAGCATGTTTATCGCCACGATCCACCACGACAGGTGTCGCGCCCGCCAGACGGGCCGCCCCAGCTCTATCCAGGCGAACGTACTGGCCACCAGGAAGCAGATCGATCCGTACGCGTCCGGCCTCCATACCAGCTTGTCGACCTGGGGCGCGGACAGGCTGGCGCGCATCGCGTCGAAGGTGCTGATGTTGAAGAAGATGGTGCCCAGGAGCTGCACGGAAGCCGCCCACCAGCCGGCGTTCCCGGGCTCGTAGCCGAGAACCCGGAATCTCTCCAGGACCCCCTCGCCGGCCGGAAGATGGCGGGCGTTGACGGCCTCCAGGTACTGGAGGTAGGAGGCGCTGGTGAAGAAGATGGACCCGACGAAGAACGTCAGCGAGTCGGCGCTGTTGCCGACCGCCTGCAGATAGCCGGGGGCCGACCCGAGGGCAAAGCAGCTCGCCCCGACGGCGAACAGCAGGCCGACCCACCACCCGATCGCCCCCCGGCGCCCACCACGTCGAGCCGCGGCCGGTATCGAGCAGCGAGTGGCGCTTGCGCCCGTCCCGCGAGCTCCAGGCGGAGGGCTCCGCTCCGGCAATATCGGCGCCTTTGGACCTCAAGGGGCGAACCCTATGGAGTCGGTCGCCCAGGTGCGGCCGTTGCCGTACATGGCCCGCTCGACGACCACCGGCCTGTCGGCGGTGACCCTGGTCGAGACGCTCCAGACCCCGTCCAGGGTGTCACCGGCGAAGAAGGTAGCGCGCGACATCCCGGGGACGCTCACCGCCGGCCCCGCGACGGCCCCCCGCGGCGTCATGTAGGTGAGCTTCACGCCCGCCGCGCCCCGGTTGGGGTTTTCGACCAGCACCCAGGTCTCCATGCCGGGCCCGGTGGAGCCCTCGGCGAGGTACCAGTCCTTCCCGGGCACCGAGACGCCGATCGAGTCGTGGGCCCATGTGCGGTCGCCGCCGTACATCGCTCGCTCGACGACCACCGGCTTGTCGCATCTGACGACGGTCGAGACGCCCCAGACCCCGTTGACGGTGTCGGCCGCGAAGAAGGTCTTTCGCGAGCTCGAGGGTATGGTCGCGCGCGGCCCCGCGACCGGCCCGCCGGGGGTCATGTATGTGAGCTCGACGTGCGCCTCGGGATAGGTGGGGTTCTGCACCAGTATCCAGGTCTCCATGCCCGGCCCGGTCGAACCCTCCGCCAGGTACCAGGCCGTGGAAGGCACGCTGATGCCGATGGACCCGGTGGCCCACGAGCGCCGGTTGCCGTAAACGGCCCGCTCCGCCACCACGGGCTTGTCGCTGGATACCTGCGTCGAGACCTCCCATTTGTCCGGCACCACCTCGGCCGCGTTGAAAGTCCGCCTGGAACGCGCGGGTATCGAGACCGGCGCCGACTGCCTCGGCCCTGACGGCGTCATGTAGGTCAGCCGCACCCTGGTCGAGGACGTCCCGGGGTTCAGCACCAGGATCCATGTCTCCATCCCGGGGCCCGTCGATCCCTCCGCGAGGTACCAGGTCCTGCTCGGCGCCGTCACACCCACTGAGTCGTGGGCCCAGGTGCGGTTGTTGCCGTACATCGCGCGCTCGACAACGACGTCCCTGTCGCTCGAGATGATCGTCGACACCTCCCAGGTCGCGGGGATGGTGTCGGCGACGTTGACGGTGGTGCGCGAGCCGGGCGGCATGGCGAGCTCGGGCCCCTGGTACGCGCCGTGGGGCGTGACGTAGGTCAGGCGCACGTGTGCCCTGATGCTGTTGGGGTTCTGGACCAGCACCCAGGTCTCCATCCCAACGCCCGTCGACCCCTCGGCGAGGTACCACTTCTTCGAGGGGGCGGTCGGCCCGGGCGGTGGAGGCTCCTTCCCGGTGAGGAACGTCGCGCGATGGTCGGGCGTCCTGCGGAACATCGGCCATGGGAAGAGCCCGGGGTCGGCCCCGCGCGCCAGCGACTGTTTCGGCCCGCAGTCGAACACGTAGAGCCTGCCCCCTTTGAAGCGGCCGCCCGGCGCGTCGCCGGTGACCACCGCCACCTCCACCCGCCCGTCGCCGTCGAGATCGCCGACCGCGGGGTCTCCCACCAGGAAGTTGCCCATGTCCTGCTTCCACAACACGCCGCCGGAATGGTCCCAGGCGAGCATCTGCTGCCCCGACCCGAGTATCACGTCGGCGACGCCGTCACCGCTGATGTCGCCAAGCGCGGGCGAGCCCATCGTCGGCCCGCCCAGGCCGCCGACGTCGAAGACGACCTTGCCGTCCCGCTCGAAGGCGGTCACGTGCTCGGCGCCGTTGCCGCCCACGGCGTTGGTGCCGACCACTATCTCCCTGGCCCCGTCGCCGTCGATGTCGCCGACGGCGGGGGAGGAGAAGACGCAGCCGGCGGTGTTCACGGGCCAACCCTTGAGGGCGGTCCCGTCGCTGTTGTACGCGTAGACCCTGTGCCCTTCCCCCGTCAGCCGGCCCAGCGAGGTGTAGTAGTGGCCGGTGCCGACGACGATCTCGTAGCGCCCGTCGCCATCCAGGTCGGCCACCGCGGGCGAAGACCACGTGACCTCGGGTGTGACCTTCGGGAAGCCTCGCAGTATGGTCGCGTCGCCGTCGAGCGCGTAGAGCAGCCCGCCCGGCGGATACGGGAAGTTGACCCCTCCCGTCGAGTCCGCCCCGATCACGACCTCCTTGACGCCGTCCCAGTCGATGTCTGCGAGCGCGGGGGACGACCAGATGGTGTCCTCGTTGTTAAACGGCCAGCCGGGCAGCAGTTCGCCCGTGTACCTCCACGCGTAAACGTGCTGCCCGTAGGTGCCCACGACTATCTCGGGCCGGCCGTCGCCGTCGATGTCGCCGACGGCGGGGGAGGAGAAGACCCCTTTGATCCCGCCCACGCCGGGCGTGTGCTTGGGCCAGTCCCATCGCGACAGCGTCCGTCCGTAGCAGTCGAGCCCCCACACGTCGCCGTCCATGTCCCCGACCCACACTTCCTCTTTGCCGTCACCGTCCACGTCGCAGCACGCGGGCGCGCCCTGGATGGCCGCTCCGAGGTCGCGGCTCCACATGGAGCGCCCCCCGGGGGAGAAGCAGTAGAGCCTCCCGTTGAGGTTGCCGACCAGTAGCTCTTTTTTGCCGTCACCGTTGATGTCCGAAGCGGTGATGCCGGCCTGGTAGAAGCTGGAGTGGGCGTCGAACGACCACTTCACGGGCCGCTCGAGTCCGTCCTGCGCCAGGGCGGCCCGGGCCGGCACGAGCAGCGCCGCGCACGCCAATGCGGCGAGCAGCGCCGCCGCCGTTAGCGTCCGGACCCGCGCCGGGCGGGCCCCTTTTATCGACAGGGGTTCGTTTTTCATAAGTCTTCCGCGGTCGAGGTGCCGAAGACGATTATAGCGGTTAACGGCGGGTGCCGCAGTCGTCGGAGCCATGCACGCGGCGTCGCCGGGGAAGCCTAAGACCGGCCTGACAACGGGCGCCTAGATGGAGTTCCCCGTCGGGACGGGAGCGGGCCAGGAGTCGCCGGAAACCCGCAGGACGAACAGGTGGGTCCTGCGTCTGCCGCCCTCTTCGAACTTCTCGAGGACCCTCACCGGCCAGGACGCGGGAGGCGCGGGGCCGGTGCCGTCCAGGACCAGGTAAGTGGGCCTCTGGTGGGCCGCCTTGTCCGCGGTCGCCTCGAGCAGCCCCGTATAACCTTTCCTGTATTCCTGCGTCAGCGTGATGACATTCAGCGAGTGGTCTCCGGGCACGTACAACTTGATAGCGAGCTGGATGAAATAGTCGTTCACGACGACGTTTATCGCGCCGCGGTGGCTCGCGCGGTCGAGGAAAGCGATGGCCTGCGACATACCTATCCCCGCCGTCCGGCCCGAGATGAAGGCCGGGTCACCCTGCCTCGCGTCTACCATGCCGTGCAGCTCGCCGGCAACGGGAAGCGCCGTTACGACCAGCAGCAGGCAGAGCGCGATCGCGGCGGCAGGCGCGACTCGATATGCGCGGTGTGTCGTTCTCAGGCTCCAGGTCCGGGCAACGAAAGCCGCAGCCTCGTATATGAGATACGCCGATGTGAAAAGCAACGGGGGCACGAGGACCAGGTAGAAACGCGACCAGGCGAACTTCCCGACCAGCGATATTATCGTGGAGCCGACCAACAGCCAGGCCAGGAGGAAGCGGGCCGGCCGCCACTTCCTGGCCAGGCCGAGGGCGAGACCCAGTAACGCGATGAACAGCAGGGCGGGGGTCAGGAACTTGATAAAAGAACCCAGTATCGAGAGGTCGAACCTGAGGAACTGACCCGGCGGCGTGGTCAGGGCCGCGAAGACGCCCTTGGTCCGGGTCTCGACGAAATGGCTCCTGAAAGCGTACATCGGAGACAGGCGGAGCAGGTTGAGCATGCCGAATCCCAGCAGCAGAGACATGGTGACCGAGGCGGTCCAGACCAGTAGCGGCCTTCTGCCCTCCAGCGCTCTTTCCCGGGGACCCCTGATGAAATACGCGAAGAATACGATCGGAAAGATGAGCAACGCGGTCCCCTTGGTCAGCAGCGCGAGGCCGGCGGCGAGTCCCGCGCCAACCAGGTAGAAGGGTTTCACCGACCGGGCGGCCTTGACCGCGAAGTAGATCGCGAACACGAAGAAGGTGAGGAGCACGCTCTCGGCGATGGCGAGCCTGTCGTACCAGAACGTGAACGGGCAGACGACGTAGAGCGCCGCCGCAAGCGCTCCGAGCTTCCAGTCCCTCAGCTCCTTGCCGACCAGGAACATGCCTGCCGTGGTCAGCCCGCCGAAGAAGAGGGACGTAGCGCGGCCCGCGACCAGCGGGTCCTTGAAGACCCCCAGGAACGGCACCATGAGCCACGCGTGCAGAGGTGGTTTGCCGTCCCACAGCAGGGATGCCCACAGGTGGCCCTGCTGAGCGTCCCTGGCCCACTTGAGGTATATCGCTTCGTCGATGTAGATGGGGACGGCTTTAATGTTCACGAGCCGGATCAGGAGGTAGAGGGCAAAGACAGCCGCCAGGGAGAGCCCAACCGGATGGCTCCTGATAAATGATGAGGCCTTCGCCCGTATTC
>Ga0209747_1001700_pt1 | contig 11559 bp, 11 predicted proteins | sample BarGraNGADG00311_FD_184498 | JGI IMG/M metagenome (GOLD analysis project Ga0209747, IMG submission 184498) | Arctic peat soil microbial communities from Barrow, Alaska - Barrow Graham LP Ref core NGADG0011-311 (SPAdes) (version 2) | ecosystem: Environmental > Terrestrial > Soil > Wetlands > Peat... | reverse complement strand
GCTTCTGATTCAAAATCCGGGTAACGCAAAGGCCAATTGCAAGGTCACGTATATGATAGAAGGAGATGCACCGGTTCAGGTCAGCAAAACCGTGTCGGCAAACTCGCGCTCAACGTTTAACATGGCCGACGACATCGGCCAAAAAGACGCTTCCATTAAGGTCACCTCGAATGTCCCGGTGATAGCCGAGCGGGCGATGTACCGCAACAACCGCAGGGAAGGTCATGATTCGATTGGAACAACGTCTCCCGCCAGTTCCTACTACCTTGCTGAAGGCTCGACCGACTACGGTTTCATTACCTATGTTCTGGTGCAGAACCCCAACCCTAGTGAGGCAGCGGTGGCTATAACATATATGACCACCAAGGGAGCGGTGGGGTATCCTTCCTTCAGTATGGCGGCCAATTCACGTAAGACGATAAGGGTTAACGATTTCCTTCCCAACACTGACTTCTCCACCCAGGTTCATGGCAGCAAACCGATCATCGCCGAGCGCGCCATGTACTGGGGCGCCGACACTTCCGTCGGGGAGGCCTGCCACGACTCAATAGGGTTGGACAGCCCGCACAAGAGTTTCTACTTTCCGTATGGAGACACAATAATAATGACATTCGAGGAAGGCGATGTGGTAATGGAGACGTGGACGCTGGTGCAGAATCCCAATCCAGTTGATGTTACCGTAAACATCTCTTACTTGACACCCAGTGGCCAAGGCAATGTCACCATCCCCGCAAATATCCCCGCAAATTCGAGACGTACCTTTAACATGGTCGACTGCATCAACAACGCAACGGCTTCGACTATAGTCGAATGTAAAACCTCCGGCATGAAGATTATGGCGGAGCGCGCTATTTACATGAGCGTGCTGGGATATCGCCCGGTTGGAATGGAGACTATCGGCGCCTACTCTGATTGAGAATTCTATCATTGCCAGTAAGTTGAAATACTTGGTGTATCAACGGAATTGGAAATGATATTCCCGTTCAGAGAAATGATGCTTCTACTTCAAGCAGCCAGATACCCGATGACGAGGTTTTAGGGCCAAGAGGCGGAGCGCGCAACAAGAGCTCCTGGAAATCTGGCTGCTGGTCCTGAGGGTCTATCACAAAAGAAAAGAAAGCGTTTTTGGCCTTAACGGTCTTGACGGCGGGGACGAGCTTGCCGTTAACCCTTATCAACATATCCGACACCCCGGGATTGGCCAGTTGGGCAGTAATGGACACTTTAATCGCGCCAACGCTCCTCTTGAGTGGGAGCTTAACCGCCGTGAGAGCCTTGTCGCTGGCGTTACTTGGCTGCCCTCGCACCCATACTCGATCTACCAGGTTCTTGGCATAACCTGCACTGAAGTCGCGTGTATTGAGTGTTATAGATCTAGTTTGTTCCTCATCGATCGGAGAGGAAGGCAGAACGTCATAGAATTCAACAGGCATACCCCCCTTGCTACCTGGAGTCCACGTACCGCCCACCCATTTGTTTGGTGCCCTGTACTTGAATTCCTTGAGTGCTCTCCAACTAAACCCGAACTTGGCTCCCGTATATACCAGCTTTAACCAGGGGATATAAGCGTAAGCTGCCGAGTTGCCGGGAAGCACCATAAAAACGACCTGCTTTCCTTTGGCGCGCCTTTTCTCAACCATATCCCGTAACTGTTTAGGATCCATACGTGTCTGGATCCAGTAACAGTTCTTCCCGTAACCGTATCTCAAAATCACCCCGAACATGTTCGCCGTGACATGATCAGGTGAAATGATCATGCAGTCAGGGGTTATGGATGCAATATAGTCAAATTCAGCTTTCACGTTGGCGAAAGCGATATCTGAAAGCACGAGCCGGTCCATTGGGATGAACGACACCAATAGAACCACCGATAGCCCGACAGCCGCGATCTTCCACCAGTGATGTTTCATGTACCAGAAGAGCCCGGCGAGACAGCCAACGCCAAGCAGAAGCAGAGGCATAACGTTTGAGAGGTTCCTTCTCAGCGACCAGGGGACGAACCCGTTATCACATTGCAGTATAAAGAAAAGGATCGAACCGAGCATTGTGACGGTGAAAAGGTATGCAGAAGTTTCCGGCTTGCTCATATAGATCAAAACGCATAAGCCAACTACAGCGATGAAGATATACAACCCCCCCATCATCCAGGTGAACCTCACGAAGTTGGGCCTTGAACCGGAGAAGTTCGGCCGTACAGCAAATCGTAAGTACAAGAAAAGCAAAAGGAGCCCGGAGAGCAATGAAGCAAGAGCGCGCCACCAGGCGAAGGATATCGAGTGGCAACTTCGAAGCAGACCTGATGCATACTTACCGAGTTTTGCGAGCTCTCGAGCGAATCGTTTCAAATTAAACACGAGAGCGATAACAACGATGACACCCATGCCCAAGAAGGCCGGTTCAATCCGCGCGCTGATGAAACGGTATATCCGAAGACCATGGAAAGCTTCCAAGATCTTTGAATTAAAATAGGGTTGAACCAGCGTCTGTGCATAGATGAGGGCAATCAAGGCGGCTGCAAACGCTGAGTTTAGCATCCAGCGGTCCCTATTATCGAACCTGCCGGCTACCATACTCACGCAGAAGGTTGCCAACACAGCCACAATGAAAATCAGGCCCTCAATTCGAGAAGTGAACAGACCTAAAAGAATAATGCCAAAGATGAGCGGGTATACCCGGTTACGGTGCTGAAAATAGAGAATAAGCACAAAAAGAGCGGCCAGCGCAAAGAACTGTTCTATTATCTCGGCTACAGGGATCCTCGCAAAATAGATCTCCAAGCTGGTAAAACACATCAACACAGCGGCAACCAACCCGGCGAAAGTGCCTCCGAGGCTTCTGCCGATTAGATATAAGAGAAGCACGCTCATCATGGCGAAGATCGAGTTAACGCAGAAGGCCCCTTTGGTGCCGAAGAGCTTGATGAAGATGCCCATCCACGTCGGCAGCATGCGGTAGAAGATAGGTCTAACATTACCGGACTTGTTTATTTGGTGCCAGGCGTCGAAAACGTGGTTTCCGGGGGCGAGGGTCGCATGCTCTTCCGGGGCCAGCTCGGCAAGCCTGGTGTCCTTAATGACTATCGAGCCGTTCTTTCCCACTACGTTTCCCATGTTGAAATAGAGTCCCGGGTCGGCACCAGTCATCCACTCCCCCGTCTGTAGGAACAATAGTCCGGAGAGCACCACCAGCAAGGCCATGATGAGCAACTGAAGCCATTCCTGCCTCTTTTTTTCATAAAGCCGTGCTTTGTACTTGCCCAGCCTCCAGAAACCAAGAGATGTGATAAACAGTAGAGGGATCAGTATCCACAGTCTCAAATATCCAAATTCGGTGAGGAGGAGGCCGAAAACGGAGGTGGTGGCCGCGCTGACAGTCACCATCAGGCCATATCGCTCGATATTATCGAGATTTACGGCTACGGAAGACCTGGAATTTAGCAAGGCGAACCCTGGAATTAGGAACATGAACGGTAAGGAAATGGCTATTCTAATTATCTTGACCAGGATTGCCATCGGTTCCCCAGTGTTACGCGAACACTTGATAGCGCATCATGCCGCATTATTACGCCGCCTGGCTCGACTATTCCAATATAGTGGAACAAAAACTGGAGCGGGAGACCGGACTCGAACCGGCGACCTCGACCTTGGCAAGGTCGCGCTCTACCAACTGAGCTACTCCCGCTTGGATTAGATTCTAGGAAACGCCGCCACGGGTGTCAACGCGGCTATTGCCGCTCCTCACCCTCAGGCAAGAGCTCCCGGTAAAAGCAACTTAGCGCGCCGGTGTGGCAGGCTACCCCCACCTGTTCGACCAGCACCAGCAATGCGTCCGCGTCGCAATCGTAGAGAACATTCTTGACTTTCTGTATGTGTCCGCTGGTCTCGCCCTTGGGCCATAGTTCCTGCCGGCTGCGGGAGTAAAACCAGGTACGACCTGTTTCGAGAGTCTTCGCCAGTGACTCCCGGTTCATATAGGCGAGCATCAACACCTGCCCGGTGGCCTGCTCCTGAACTATAGCGGGGACGAGTCCCCTCTCGTCGTATTTGATGTCGTCTACACTTTCCACCTGTGCTTCATCCTCGCCCATGTCACACCTCATCCAAGATAGATTCTCTTGACTTCTTCATTCTCCAGAAGCTGCGAGGTCTCGCCCTCCAGGGCGACCTTGCCGGTTCGCATGACGTAACCGTAATCCGCGGTCTCCAGGGCGATCTTGGCGTCCTGTTCGACAAGCAGGATTGTTAAACCTTGTTCGTGCAACCTATGCAGTGTGCGGAAGATGCTCTGTATGACCTTCGGGGCAAGCCCCATGGATGGCTCATCAAGCAACAGCAGCCTGGGTCGAGACATGAGGGCCCTTCCCACGGCAAGCATCTGTTGTTCGCCACCGGACAGCGTGCCCGCCGTCTGTTGTTTTCGATTATAGAGGACTGGAAATAGTTCGTACACCATATCCAAATCTTGTTTGATTTCGGAGCGGTCGCCGCGTCTCCTGACGTATGCGCCGAGGCCGAGGTTCTCCGCGACGGTCATATCCCCGAAGACCTGGCGACCCTGCGGGACCAGGGAGATGCCGATATGGACGGTCTTGCTGGCGGGCGTGTTGGTAATGTCCCGGTCCTCGTAGATAACCAGGCCGTGGCGCGCCTTGTTGAGCCCGGATATCGTGCGTAGCAGCGTCGTCTTGCCCGCCCCGTTTGCCCCGATTATCGTAGTTATGTTGCCCCGCCGGGCCCTGATGGTTATATCCCTAAGCGCCTGTATGTTGCCATAGAAAGTGGAAAGCTTCTCTACCCTAAGCACTGTCAGTCCGCCTCGATTCCCAGATAGGCTTCGATTACCTTCGGATCGTTCTGCACCTCGCTTGGGCTCCCCTTCGCGATAATCTCCCCGTAGTCCAGGACCACCACCTCGTCGGATATATTCATCACCAGGCCCATGTCATGCTCAACGATAAGGATTGTCAGCCCGCGTTCGCGGAAACGGGCCAGCAGTCCCGAAAGCTCGCCGGTTTCGTATTGGTTGAGACCGGCCGCCGGCTCGTCCAGGAGCAGGACGTCCGGCTGGCTGGAGATGGCCCGGGCAAGCTCCAGCATCCGCTGCTGCCCGTAAGGGAGGTTTGTGCCTACCTCAGATGCGCGCGTCTCCAAACCCACGTCCTTCAAGATCACAGTAGCTTCCTGGTAGATCCTCGACTCTTCGCGTTGCGCAGCCCGCAGACGAAAGCCGGCCGACAGAAACCCGGATTTTGACCGGGAGTGGCATCCCACCAATGTGTTTTCAAGGACACTCATCCCCTCGAATAGACGGACAGTCTGGAAAGTCCGAATCATTCCCATCTCCGTTATCTGATGCGGCTTGAGACCTGTGATATCGTCTTCTTTGAAAACAATCCTTCCCGATGTGGGTTTGTATATCCCGGTGAGCAGGTCGAACAACGTTGTCTTTCCGGCACCGTTGGGACCTATCACCGCTTTGATCTCACCTTTTTTCACGGTGAAAGACACATCGTCCAACGCGGCCAGACCGCCGAACATCTTTGTAACGCCTTCTATTTTGAGTATTGTCTCAGGGCTCACTTGTGTTCCTCGTACTTTCTAGCCTGCAACCTCTCCCCAACGTGCTTCGCTCCCCGAGATGCCATTTGAGCGCCCCGAGCCAGGCCGTAAGCGATTCCCCGCGGCATGAAGATCATAAAGACGATAAGCAAGAGCCCGTAGAGCACGAGTTCGTAGTTGCTGAAGTTGGTAACGCTTGACGGGATTCCGGGAATCCATTGAGGCAGCGCTTGGATGACCGGTGGCAGGAATGAGAGGAAGAGCACTCCTACAAGACCGCCCCAGATATTACCCATGCCGCCTACCACGACCATGGTGATGAAAAGTATGGAGATGGAGAATACGAACGATTCGGGGCTTACGAATTGCTCGTAGTGCGCGAATAGAGCGCCGCCCAGACCGGCAAGTGCGGCGCTCAAGACGAAGACCCTCGTCTTGACGCTGCCGGTATTCACGCCCATCGCGTCGGCGGCAACCTCGCTCGAGTGCAGCGCCCTTAGAGCGCGCCCCACCCTGGATCTAACTGTGTTAATACTGAAGAGCATTATGAGTAGTACCAGAACCCATACAGCGAAATAGAATTTGATATCCGAATCGAACTTAAAGCCGAATATTGACAGGTAACGGATGCCCATTATTCCTTCGTTTCCGTTGGTGAGCCATTTAACCTGTGAGAACAATATTGAAGCTATCGCGCCGAGTCCAAGAGTCGCCATGGCCAGGTAGTTTCCCTTGAGACGCAGTACGGGTACTCCAACAAGATAACCGATCACTCCGGCGACGACCATCGCGAGTAGAATCCCAAGCCAACTTGGAAACCAGTGCAACCGCGTAGTGAGGATGGCGGTGGTGTAGGCTCCGATCCCAAAGAACGCGGCGTGCCCCAGGGAGATCTGCCCCGCGTAACCAACCAGCAGGTTGAGACCCAGGACAGCGCACGCATAGATGCCCGTCAAAACCATTATGTTGACGATGTCCATGTGGAGCACCTCACCGGGTATCAGACGGGCCCACAGCGGGACGGTAAGTATAACCAGGGATACGATCAGAAGCACCCGGTAGTCGCGCTTATTACCTGCAGGCTTTAGGTACCTTTCCATCCTTATACCTTCACATCTTCAGGTTTTCCCAGGAGTCCCTGAGGCCGTATAAGTAACACCAGGATCAGTACCAGGAAGGCGAATGCCTCCTTGTAGCCCGTTGGCAGTACGCCCGCGATAATGTTTTCCAGTACTCCAAGCATGAGACCGCCGACCACTGCTCCCTGTATGTTGCCAAGCCCTCCCAGGACCGCAGCCGAGAATCCCTTCAGGCCAAGCATCAAACCGGAGCTGAAAGAGGGGGGCGTGATCGGACCTATTATTATGCCTGCGGCAGCGCCCAGCCCCGCTGCAAGCGTCCAGGCGATAAGTGAAGTGGTGTTGGTGCTGACGCCCACCAGACTTGCGGCGTCGGAATTAGCGGCGGCCGCCCTCATTCCTTTACCGACAAGGGTCCGCGAGAAGAAAAGGAACAGCGCCGCGACAGCGAGAACAGTCAGCCCGAATACCCAGAAGCTCTGGGGTACGATTGCAGCTTTGAATATCGTTATGGCCTTCTCCCCGGTGAAAGGAGCGATCTTGACCGGGTCGGTTCCCCAAATCCACTTGGCGATCGCCTTGAGGAAGATGGAGAAGCCGATCGTCACAATTATCACCGTTATGACGGAGCTGCCCCTGAGCTTGTATATAGCGGTCTGTTCGAAGGCAGCCCCTATGAGAGCCACTACCAGCACCGACAAAACAAATGATAGCCAGATGGATACATGCGCTTTTGTAGCGAATGTGTACATTAACATTCCACCCAGCATGCTGAATTCGCCCTGCGCGAAGTTGATCACCCTGGTGCTGGAATAAATAACGGAAAACCCCATGGCGATAAGGGAGTAGATGCTGCCTACCACGAGACCGCTCAGGATCCACTGCAAACCTTTCGAGCCATTGAGCGAAACTGTCAGTACTACCACCAGCGCGAAAATCGCCAGCGCGCTCCAAAGCAGTTTGTTTTCAGCCCACTTGTTGCTGTCCAGTGCCAATCTCCCCTATCCATAAATCAAGCTAGGCCCGCAAAGACCTAGCCTGATAAGTTTTGTGCCGATGTTTTGTTTCAGGAGGACTTTGCTTCAGTCCACGCCCCATTCTCTATCTTGATCATTATAAGGTCATCGATTTTCAATCCGTCGTGGTTGGAGGGGCTATAGGTGAAAGTCCCGGCGATTCCGGTGAGGTCCTTGGTCTTCTCGATCTGGTCTCGAATTACGGATGCGCTTAGCTTCTCCTGGTCACCGTTCGCCTTGATAGCGGCCTTCATTGCCTCGGTCATTATTAGACCAGCATCCCAGCCGTGCCCCGCGAAAGTGTTGACTTCGGTTTTATACGCTTCCTTGTAAGACTTCGCGAATTCATCGACGGTCTTGCGCCAGTCGCTATCCGCTGGGATCGAACTGGGAACCAGGACCCTGCCCGCGGGGAAGACCACGCCGTTGGCGGCGTCACCTGCGAGGTTTATGAAGGTCTGGTTTGCTATCCCATGGCTTCCAATGTATGGAATAGTCATGGCGAGTTGCTGCACGTTTTTCGCGATAATAGACGGCGCGGGCCCGGTACCCCAGACGATAAGCGCCTGGGCAGGCGTCGATTTGATCTTGGTCAACTGGGCGGTCATATCCGGATCATTGGTGCCATAACTTTCCGCGGCTACGACCTCCAGCCCGTACTTGCCCGCGGTAGCCTTGACGGTCTCGTATCCTTCGGTTCCGAACAGCCCGGAGTCGTAAAGGACGCCAATCTTCTTGAGCTTGAGGTTCTTCTGAATATAACCGAGCGCCCTCTCGACTACCATTTGAGTCGTAGGCGGCGTGCGGAACGTCCACTTCTTTACTGGATGGGTCAGACTGGTCGTGGCGGAGAGGCCGATAAGCGGAATCTTGTTCTTCTCCGCGTCTTCAGTCATCGCGGCAGTGCCGCCGGAGAAGCTCGTTCCTATAACTGCTGTGACGCCTTCCTGATTTACCAGCTTGGTAAACTTCTCCTTGGATTTGGCGGGAAGACTTTCATCGTCTTCGATCAGGAACTGCACCCGGTGGCCTTCGATCCCGCCCTCGTCGTTCACCTTCTTCTCCAGAAGCTTCAGGGCGTTTTGCTCGGGTACTCCTAATGCCGCCTGAGCCTGGCTTAGGCTTAGAACTACCCCGATCTTATATACGCTTTTTGATCCTGATACCTTTTTCTTACCGCAACCGGCGGCCATTATGCCGACCACCATAATCAGACAGATCAAAAGCGCTGCCGATCCAAATCCCGATTTTTTGTGCACTTGCCATACCCCCTTGTCTCTATTCCCAAACAACCGCCAGCGTAACCGTAGGGAAAAATTTAATCACAATAATATTTTATTGTCCACAGCGCCCGCTTTTTAGCCCGGGAAATTGAAATAAGCGATTACAAACATGACTGCCAAAACCAAGAAGGCATGCCTAGACGCGGACCGCTATCCCGCGGGAGGCCAACAGCTTTTTAGCCTCAGATATAGCGTGCTCCCCGTAATGGAAGATGCTTGCGGCAAGCACCGCGTCGCATCCCGTCTCCTCTATCGCCTCAGCGAGGTGTTCAAGCGTGCCGGCCCCACCGCTGGCGATGACAGGAATTGAAACCGCTTCACAGACAGTCCTGGTCATGGGTATGTCGTAACCCAGCTTGGTCCCGTCGCGATCCATGCTGGTTAGCATTATTTCGCCCGCGCCCAACTCCTCCACCTTGACGGCCCAATCGAACAGATCGATGCCGGTGGGTGTGCGTCCGCCATGGGTGTAGATTTCCCATGTGCCGTCTCCACGGCCCCGCGCATCAATGGCAACCACAACGCACTGGCTGCCAAACTTCTCCGCGGCCCTGGTGATAAACGATGGGTCGTTGACCGCCGCGGTGTTAACGGATACTTTATCGGCTCCCGCCTTCAGTATGTTGCGAATATCCTCCAGAGAGTTGATGCCACCGCCTATAGTGTACGGTATGAAGACTTCGTCTCCCGTGCGACCGGCCAGCTCAACTTTGGTGTCGCGTTTCTCGTGCGAGGCGGTTATATCCAGGAAAACCAGCTCGTCGGCACCCTCGCGGTCGTAGAAGGCCGCAAGCTCTACCGGGTCCCCCGCGTCTCGCAGATTGACGAAATGCACCCCCTTGACGACCCTGCCGCTGTCAACGTCCAAACATGGGATTATTCTCTTTGCCAGCATCAGCCGGCGCTCCCTTCTGCTACAGCCATTTCGGCTTCGGATAGTGTGAACTTGTTCCTATAGAGGGCCATGCCCACAATGACCCCTTCAACGCCGGATTTGGCCAGGCGTGAGATGCGCGTTATGTCATCCAGCTCCCCCACGCCGCCGGAGGCTATCAAAGGGATCGGCGAGGAGCCTGCGAGCTCCTCTATCCCGACGAAGTTCGGGCCCATCAGGGTGCCATCTTTGCCGGTGTCGGTGTAGATGATGCGCCTGACACCGGCTCGGGCAAGTTCTTGAACGGCTTCTACGGGCGTAAGGGAACCGGCCTCCATCCAGCCGGAAACGGCGACCCGCCCTTCCTTGACGTCAACTCCGACGGCGAGTCTGTTGTCAAGCTCCGCCGCCAGTTCGGAAAGCCAGTCGGTGTCCTTGAACGCTGCCGTTCCAACGATTACCCGCGACACTCCATTGTCCATGTAAGAGCGAGCGGTTCGCGTATCGCGTATACCGCCACCTACCTCAATAGGGATCGAGAGCCGATTCGCTATCTCGTAAATTAACTCTCTGTTTACCGGCTTTCCCTGGAAGGCGCCGTCGAGGTCCACCACGTGCAGAAACTGGGCTCCTTCATCCTCCCAGCGCTGAGCCATGCTTACCGGGTCCTCGCCGAATACCGTCTCCTCCTCGGGAATTCCCTGGAGGAGCCGCACGCATCTGCCGCCCATGATGTCCACAGCCGGTATGATCAAGAATTCCGGTTTCATCGGCTTCCAGCCACAATCTTGGTGAAGTTTTCCAGGATCCTGAGACCAAGCAGGCTGGATTTCTCAGGGTGGAACTGCAATCCCCAGACGTTGTCCTTCCTCGCCGCGCAAGTGAACTCCAGGCCATACGGAGTAGTACCTATAGTCGATTCCTCACCCGCCGGCTCGCAGTAGAATGAGTGCACGAAGTAGAATCGGCTGCCGTCCTGCAACCCTTCAAACAGCGGGACTTCCTTTTTTATGTTCAAGACGTTCCAGCCCATGTGCGGAACCTTGACCGTATCCGGGAGTCTAAGGACCCGACCCTGTATCACCCCAAGGCCATCGTGTCGACCATGCTCATCGCTGTAATCAAAAAGTAGTTGAAGCCCTAGGCAGATTCCCAGAAGTTGGCCGCCACCCGTGATGTAGTCTATCAAGGCCCGATCAAGGCCTCTGCTTTTCAGGTTGTGGATGGCGTCACCGAATGCGCCGACTCCGGGCAGCACCACTCCATCGAAGGTGCTCAGGCGCTCGGGGTCGGCGCAAAGTTCCGCTTCCGCGCCAACCCTTTGAAGCCCCTTTTCGACGCTCCGCAGGTTGCCCGTGCCGTAGTCGACAATGCCAATCTTTGGCATCAGAGCTTTCCCTTTGTGCTGGGTATGTTCTTCACTCTCGGGTCGAGAGCAACCGCTTCCTTGAGCGCACGACCGGCCGCTTTAAAGACGGCTTCCAGACTGTGATGCACGCCGCCGCCCGATCGAAGGCCCACATGAATGGTAACCTCTGCCTCATTTACCATGCCCTGAAAGAAATCTCGGGCCAGCGCGGAATCGAAGTTTCCCAACGGTTCCGGCTCCAGGGGCACCGCGTAGTGAAGGTAGGGGCGTCCACTTATGTCCAGAGCTACCTCGGCCAGACACTCGTCCATCGGCACCAAAGCCGCTCCGAAACGCGTTATGCTTTTTTTATCTCCAAGTGCATTGGAAAGAGCGGACCC
>Ga0209747_1001699_pt1 | contig 11563 bp, 7 predicted proteins | sample BarGraNGADG00311_FD_184498 | JGI IMG/M metagenome (GOLD analysis project Ga0209747, IMG submission 184498) | Arctic peat soil microbial communities from Barrow, Alaska - Barrow Graham LP Ref core NGADG0011-311 (SPAdes) (version 2) | ecosystem: Environmental > Terrestrial > Soil > Wetlands > Peat ... | reverse complement strand
CATCAAGAACCCAGAGACCTTCGTTGAGGCTTTCTACGGTCTCGCGGTATAGCTTCTCGCCCTGGCGGAGACCTGCCACCGCGTTTCGCAGGTCGGACATGTCCTCGAGCGTCAGGAGAACGGACTCGATCTCACCGCTCTCGCTCACGATCGGGGCTGCGCTCTCAGAGACATAGATCCTTTCGCCCGGTCCGGTCAGAGCCGAGAGCCTGACGCCGGTGATGGGCTCCCCGGTGGTGAGCGCCTTTACAAAGGGTGTCTCGCCCAGGGGCATGGGCTTTCCGTCCCAGTCGGTGGTCTCCCAATCGGGCGAGCTGTCCGTCCGCGCCTCCTCCTGCTCGCTCCGAAACTGGACCATCGCCTTGGCGGCCCTGTTCTGCATCAGCAGCTTTCCCTCGCTGTCGAGCAGGACCATGCCGACCGGCAGGGCGTCGACGATGCGCTTGACCCAGTCGCGCTCCTCACGAAGGGCGACGGCGGTCATCTCCATCTGGATGGCTTCCGCGGCTTCGCCGGCAAGAGACTCGATGACGACCTTGAGCTCGGGGGGCACCTCATCGAGGTAGTGCGAGGCGAGGTTCATGCTTCCAAGGACCTCGCTCCCCGCAACCAGGGGAACGATCGAGAACGCCTTGAGGCCCTCGGTGTCGACGCTCGTCTCGCTGGGAGGTATCTTGTCGTAACTCGTGTAAAGGGTCTGCCCGCTCAGGACGAGCACCGCTCGCGGGTCCGCGCGGTCGTAGACGCTGACGCTCCTGGCGAACTCCTCGGAGATCCCCTGGTAACACGCAAGCCGGAGCTTCCCGTCTGCACTGTCGTAGACGTAGATGCCACCCGCGTCGAGCCCGGTCGCCTCCAGTACGGCGGAGAGCACCTGTCCGAGGGCTTCCTCGAGCGAGCCGGACGAGAGAACAGCGACCGCGAGATCTCGCTGAGCCTTGATAACCCTCTCGTTGCGCACGCGTTCGGTCACGTCCTCGAATTGCGCCATGTATCCACGAGGCGGCTCGGATTCCGCGCCGATCAGCGGCGTGACCGTCCCTTCGAGGACTATACGGCCTGTCTTTACCGGCTTGTAGAGACCACCTGTGCGGATGAGCTCGAAGTCATACTCGACCTGTAGCCTTTCCGGCTCGCCTTCGTTCAATCGCTTCTTCAGCTTGTCCGGGATGTAGGGCCTTCCGAAGAGGGTGAAGTCCCTTGTGTCGCTTAGGCTCGCGATTCCGAGTATGTCCATCGCGGCTTTGTTGATCAACTGGAGGTGGCCGGTCGCGTCAAAAGTCATGATGGCCGAGGAAGAGGCGTCGAACACCTCCTGAACGCGGCGCTCGCTCTCGGCGAAAGCAGCTTCGGCCCGCGTCACCCTCGCTCGGGCCAGGGCGCTCCTGGACTCTTCGATGATCATCGTGCCCATCCGCTTGTCCTTGACCACGTATCCCGACGCGCCGAGCTTGAAAGCAGACACCGCGGTCTGCTCGTCGCCATGCCCGGTGATCATGATGGCGGGTGGAGCATCAGGCCTCTCGCTCAATTCCTTGAGCAGTTGCAGGCCGTCACCGTCGGGCAGTTGGTAGTCGAGGGTGACCAGGTCGAAGGCCGAGGATTCCATCTTCCGCCGCGCTTCTTCGCATGACTTGGCGATCTCCACGTCGGCGCCGAGCTCGCGCTTGAGAAGAAGTGAGATTACCTTCGCCTGTCCTTCTTCGTCTTCAACGACTAGAACGCGTTGACCGTCCTGGCGTTCCAAGCGAGCCTCCCGTGAGCGAGTTGTCGTGTTGTTATTATATCGTCAGCATTGCCGGTGCGGCATAGTGCTTTCCATCATCCGCAATGCCCGGTGCGGGGTGGGCCTGTCGAGCGCGAAAACTCCAACCAATTCTGACCATGCAGTTCAAATACTGTGACGGTTCGAATATACTTTCTAGGCTGGCAGGCTGAAACGATCGACAACCGCCGGTCGAATTCTAGGAGGGGCGCATGAAGGCACTCGTGATGGGTGGAGGGATGAGCGGCCTGGCCGCGGCGATCAACCTCCTGGACCTGGGATACGAAGTCAAGTTGATCGAAGCGGACGAGATCTTCGGCGGTCGGGCGTCATCGTGGCTGGACGAAGACGGCGACATGATCGACAATGCCCTGCACGTTTTCATGCCTTACTATGTGAACCTCCTCGCGTTCTTCCGCAAGATGGGCATCGAGGGCAACATCGTCTGGAAGGACTCGGCGTTCTACTACGCGCAGCGGGGCGGCGAGCTCGCGTGCCTCAAGTTCGCGAAGCTGCCCGCGCCGCTCCACGCCGGCTACGCCATGGCCTACCTCTTGAAGGACTTCCGCGGCATCCCGCTCTGGAAGCTGGCGACCGCGGCCATACCGTTCGGCATCGGAATTGCCGCGAACCTCCACCGAATCGACGAGCTCGACGAGGTCAGCATGGAGTCGTTCATGGCGCGCTACGGAGCCGCCGAGACTTTGATGCCTTTGATGAAACCCGCGATTGCCGGCCTGACTTTCACCGAGCCCTACCAGATATCCGCCAAGGTCATGATGAACTGGTTCCTGAAGATGTTCGTCTCGGCCAAGAACGCGCGCATCGGTTTCGCGAACGGTGGGCTGGGGGAGATCTGGGTCGAGAACTGCCTGTCGTACATCCGCGAGAAGGGCGGCGAGGTCGCGCTGGGCAAAGCGGTCACGTCGATCGAGGTGGCCGACCGCGAGATCAAGAGCGTCACCGTGAACGACACAGAGAAATACGATGCCGACCTTTACGTGTCGGCAATGAGCCCGTACTCGCTACGCCGGCTGCTGCCCGACGAGTGCTACGACCTCGAGTATTTCCGAGACCTGCTGTCGTTCCAGATGGCCCCGTCGCTTTCCATCCAGATCTGGTTCGACACCAAGCTCACCGACATCGACTGCACGTTCTTCTCGAACGAGTGCGTTTTCAACACCTACGCGGACCTGTCCAACGTGCTGCCGCATATCTTCAAGGGCGGGAGCATGCTGGAGATGGTGATATCGCCGGCCGACCCTGTGCAGGGCCTTCCCGACCAGGTGATATTCGACCTGTGCATCGAGCAGATCAACGACGTGTTCCCGGCGGCGCGCCAGGCGGAGGTGCGCAAGTGGAAGGTCGTGCGCGAGCGCCAGGGCGTCTACCGGGCGAGCCCGGGGATGGAGAAGCACAGGCCGTTCCAGCGGTCGCCGTTCTCAAACTTCTACCTGACGGGCGACTACACGAAGACCCACGTGAGCTCCGGCGGCATGGAGGCGGCGATCTGGACCGCGAACAAGTGCGCCGAGCTGATCGCGATGGACAAGCTGGGCCGGCACGAGACACTGAACGAAGAGTACAAGCCGTACGAGTGGCTGATCCACTTCGCGACGGTGCAGAGGTACGTGGGCATGGCGCTTCTCGCGCTGTGCGCGCTGAAGGTGTTCAAGAGGGTTTGGAGGCGCAGGCGCGAAAAGAAGTAGCGGAGATGGAGTGTGGGTGTGTTTGAGCGGGGCTGCTGCAAGGCGGTCCCGCTCGCGGTCTACCCCAAATTGTTTCGATGACGACTCGCCAGACGCCGCGATAAATGGCTCCCTCGAAGTCACATCCGGAGCGGTTGACACAGCGGCATTGCACAAATTATCATGCTTCTAATGTTTAACCAATGGCAACATTGGGAGTGAGATGGCAAAGCAGATCCAGTCTATTGAGCGCGGACTCTTCATCCTCGAGTCGATAATGTTCAACAAAGAACCCGTGACGGCGACCGAGCTCGCGCGCAGGCTGGGCGTACACAAGAGCACAGTGTCACACCTCACAGCCACCCTCATCGAGCAGGGTTATCTGGCAAGGGTCCCTGGTTCCTCGAAGCTCACGATCGGGCCGAAGATATACCGCGCGTCCAGGTCGGTCGGCATATCCGGCGAGAAGCTCATCGCGCTTCCGCCGTTGCTGGAGAGGCTTGCTTCCGAGACAGGGGAGACCGCCCACGTCGCGGAGCTTCGGGGCAGGTACGTCATCTACGTAGTCAACCGCTTCCCTCAAAAAGCACTGAGGGTCCAGACCGAAGCCGGGGCCGTGGAGTCCGCGCACTCCACTGCCGTGGGGAAGGCACTTCTCTCGGGGCTCGGGGATGAAGAGGTGACGGAACTGTTCGCCGGCGTGCAGATGGAGAAGTTCACGGAGAAGACGATCACCAGCGTCGAGGGACTCCTTGTCGAACTGGCTGAAGTAAGGCGGAAGGGGTTCGCGATGGACCTGGGAGAGCAGACACCGGGTACCGGGTGCGTCGCCGCGCCGGTGCGGGACGCGGCGGGCATGACGGTTGCCGCGGTCGGCATATCCGGGCCGGAGCAGAGGCTCTTTGATGAAGGGACGGTTCCCGCCGACGCGGTGCTCGATTGCGCTCGAAAGATTGAAGAAGTACTGAGGTCGTAAAATGCACCACCGGGGCCTGACCCCAATCGTGCATTCGAACAGGGAGGCATGGCAGATGAGGTTGACCGGCGGGGAGATCGTCGCGGAGTACCTGATAGCGCAGGGCGTCCCCTACGCGCTCGGCATCCCGGGCCACGGCTGCCTCGGGCTCGCGGACGCGTTTATAGGGCGCGAGAGCAGGATCAAAGTGCTGCAGATGATGCAGGAGATGAGCGGGGTCCACATAGCCGACGGTTACTACCGCGCGCGCAAGCGGCCGCTCGCGGTCTTCACGAGCATCGGGCCGGGCGCGATCAACACCGCCATCGGCGCGGGCACCGCGTTCGTGGACTCGACTCCCGTTCTCATAATCACGGGCTCGCCTCATACCCACATGCGTGGCAAAGGCCTCCTGCAGGAGATCGAGCGCGCGAGGGACGACGACTTCGAGCGCGTGCTTCACCCGGTGGTCAAGCGGGCGATGAGGGTCGACCGCGTCGAGCAGTTGCCATCCGTGATGAAGCGGGCGTTCAACGTGATGATGTCGGGCCGGCGCGGGCCGGTGAACGTCGTCCTGCCGATGGACGTCCAGTGCTCGTCGATCGACGTCAAGCTCCCGAATCCGGAGGGCGCCGCGCCATCGGGCCGGGTGAAAGGCGATCCCGTCGCCATAGAGCGCGCCGTGCAACTTTTCGCGAAGGCAAAGCGGCCGGTCATCCTCGTGGGCGGGGGAGTGGCGGCTTCGCGCGCCGAAGAGGCGCTGCGCGAGGTCGCGGAGCTCAAGGGCGCTGCGGTCGTGACCACAATGGCGGGGAAGGGCTCGTTCCCCGAGGACCATCCGCTCTTTGCATGGCACACGGGGTCCAAGGGGACGTCGGTCGGGCTGCGGATGACCTCGAGCGCCGACGTCATCCTCGCGGTCGGGTGCCGGTTCGCAGACGAGACCTCGTGCTCGTACAGACCCGGGGCCGCGTTCTCGATCCCGCCGACGAAGCTGATACACGTGGACATAGATCATTACGAGATAGGCAAGAACTACCCCGTTGCCGCCGGCATCGAGGGCGATGCGTTGACTGTTCTCGAAGATATCAAAGCCGGCCTGGAAGAAGAGGCCGCGAAGAGGCCGCTCGCGAACGACGAATTTCTGGCCGAGCTGGCGCGAGAGAACGCGAAGTGGGCGAGGCACGTCGAGAAGCTGCTGGCGGCGGACACGAAGCTGCCCACGATCTCACAAACGCTGCGCGAGGTGAGGACGGCCATCGACCGTGACGCGTACTTCGTCACGTCGTCGGGCAATACTCAGGCCCAGATGCTCCAGGAGTTCCCGTTCTATGTGCCGGGGACGTGCATCACGACCGGCGGTTTCTCGACCATGGGCTGGGCGCTGCCGGCGGCGATCGGTGCCAAGCTCGCGCGCCCGGAGCGTCAGGTCGTCGCGATGGTCGGCGACGGTGACTTCATGATGACCATGCAGGAGATGGCGACCGCCGCGATGGCGGGCACCCCGGTGGTGCTGGTCGTGGTGAACAACCAGGGTTGGCTGGCCATCAAGGACCTGCAGATGGACGCGTTCGGCAAGAAGCGCGGGATCGCGACCGACTTCACGACGCCCGACGGCAAGGCGTACTCCCCGGACATAGCCGCGACGGCTGCCGCCTTCGGCTGGCACGCGCAGAAGGTCGCCAGCCGGAAGGGAATCGGGCCCGCTTTGAGGAAGGCATTCGCGTCCGGCATGCCGGCGCTGGTCGAGGTGACAGTACACCGGGAGTATCCGCTATCGGGGAGCCCCGCGGTCGGCTGGTGGGACGTGCCGGTCCCCACTTACTTGAAGGAGCGCCGGGCGCGCTACGAGAAAGCACGGGACGAAGAACAACTCTGGTAGGCCTAAATCCGGGGACAGACACAACATCAAGTCACCCGGAGTGATCGAGCATCATATTCTGAGGAGGATCGATGGCGGAAAGAATGACGAAGCCGAAGATAGCGGTCCAGTACATCATGGACCCGGTGAAGCTCAAGACGACAGAGGGGTTGGCGGACCACTTCAGCCGCGTGAAGAAGACGCTGCGCGGGTTGGGCTGGGACCTGACCGAGTTCGGGCCGGACATCGACCCGGACGTCATCTCGGCGAACGCGATGGCCTGCGCGGGTCAACACGCCGGCTTTCTTGGCGTGACCTTCACGGGCACGTCCGCGAGACAGACCGCGGTCATCGGGCGGTTCGAGGGGCCTGTCGGCGTCTGGTATTTCCCGGGTACCCAGTGGTGGAGCATGGCTTCGGCAGGCTCAGGGATCGGGTACCTGCGCGACGCGGCGCGGGCGCGGGGCTGGGACGACGCGGCCGTCGCCGCCATCTGGGGCGACCCCGGCGAGGAAGCCACGGCCGAGCGCCTGGAGCGTTTCGCCCGCGCCGCGCACGTGGCCTTCGCAATGAAGAGAGAGAAGATCGGCCTCATCGGAGGCTCGTACTACGACGTGATGCCCGCGAGCAACTGGCACCCCGACACCCTGACCAGCAGGCTCGGGCCTTCCTATGTCGAGGCTGACATGTCCCTTCTCCTCGAGGCGTGCGACCGCGTCGCGCCGGGGCAGGTGACTGCGCTCGTGCGGAGGCTGAAGTCCTCGGGGATGGAGGTCGCTGAGGACGAAGCCGCGTCCGAGGTGATACGTTCGTCGGCGCGCGTGGCACTGGGGATCGAGCGGCTGCAGGACGAGCTCGGCCTGACGGGGGTCGCGATCAACTGCTACGGCGGACCGGACCCCGAGGGGTACACCGGAGTGCTGGGGCGGTGCGGCGCCAGCGGATGTCTCAAAGGGCACGCGTTCGGCTCCGTCGTCATAGGGTGCGAGAGCGACGTGGTCGAGTGCGCGCAGCAGATGATGTTCAAGCACCTGCTCGGCAAGGTCCCATGCATGGCGGACCCGTGGATGATGCTCGAGGAGGGCGTGCTTCTCTCAGGCACTTGCGGCGGCCCGGCTGAGCTCGCGGACTCGTCGGAGGACGTGAGCATCGAAGCCGGCACGCTGATGAGCCTTTACAATGTCGGGGTGCTGGGTGTGTGCTTCCCGAAAGTCGCGCCGTCGAAGGCGATTGTCGCCCGCATATACGGGCGCGAACTGGACCGGATGGTCCTTGCGACCGGGGACTTCATCGGCACCAGCACGGAGACGATCCCTGGCAGGCTCTGCCTGGAGGTGCACCTCGACGATCCGGAAGGATTCCTCGAGCGCGGCGCCATCGGCAACCATTACACGTTTTACCCGACCACCGAGCTTGAGCGCGACGTCGCCCGCGTCGAGGCGATGTGCGGCCTGATGGGCATCACGATCGATCCAATCTGACGCTAACGAACGACGATGAAAGTGGAAAGCAAAAGTGGAAAGCGAACGACGCTTTCCACTTCTGGAGGGATGATGGCTTACGTTGATGCTGGCAAAATAGGAGAGGCACGGGTGCCTGCGCCGTTCGAGCGCGCTCTCAAAGTCGTGATGGACCCGTCGAGGCAGGACGACGTCGAGGGCTTCACGCTCATCTTCTCGGCGCTGGCGCCGAACGGCGGCTGCACGGACTTCCACATTCACGACCTCTCGGGCGAGCTCATGGTGTTCACCCAGGGCACAGGCAAGGCCTGGCTCGCGGGCGAGGAGCTCGAGATCAAGCCGGGGGTCGCGCTTTACGCGCCACCCGGCGTCGAGCACAAGACTCTTAATACGGGGACGGTGCCGGTCGAAATCGTCTGCGTGTTCATGCCGCCCGCGCCCGCGGACTACATCAAAGAGATGATCGAGGCGGCGGGTTGATGGCAAAACTCGCGGAAGGGGCACGGGAGGCATACGACCGGATCAAGGCGCAAGGCGGCATCGCCTTTCCCGAGGCGATGGTCAAGGCGTGGCTCGCCGGGGCGGGCGTGCGAGTCCCGCGAGGCGGCGTCGCGAAAACCGCGGCCGAAGCCTCGAAAATCGCCTCGAAGGCCGGATACCCGGTGGTCCTCAAGGTCTCCTCGGACAGGATGCTGCACAAGACCGAGTCCGGGGCGGTCGTGCTCGGCATCACGGGGCCGGGCGAGCTCCGGCGCGCGTTCGGCGACATGCGCGCGCGGGCGAACGACTCGATGCGCCACGAAGGCTTCGAAGGGGTCCTCGTTGAGGAACAGGTCCCCGGAGGCGTCGAGATCATCGTAGGACTGCAGAACGACCCTCACTTCGGGCCCGTAATCATGGTGGGAACCGGAGGCACCTTCACCGACTTGCTGGAAGACGTCGTCTTCAGGATGCTGCCGATCGGCATCAGGGACGTCCGCGAGATGCTCGGCTCGCTCAAGGGCCGGCCGCTGCTAGAAGGGTTCCGCGGCGCGCCGCCCTGCGACATCAAGGCGCTCGAGCAGGCCGTGCTCGCGATCGGCAGGCTGGGCGCCGAGCTCGCGCCTTTAATGGAGAGCGCGGACTTCAACCCGCTTATCGTCACTCCCGAGGGCGTGGTGGTGGTCGACGCGAAGGTGGTGCTCTCGGGCGAGCCCGAGCCCGCGGCGCTCGCTGCCCGGAAGCCGCGCACGGCCCACCTCGATTCATTCTTCAACCCGGCGAGCGTCGCGGTCATCGGCGCGTCGGCGAGCCGCGGCAAGATCGGCAACGTCATCGTCGACTCGCTGGTCAACTACGAGTTCAAGGGGCGCATCTACCCGATAAACCCGAACCGCGACACCATCCTCGGCATAAAGTGTTACCCCTCGCTCGCGGTGCTGCCGGAAGTCCCGGAGCTCGCGGTGATGGTGGTCGACCTCGCCGACGGCCCGGCGATAATGAAAGAGCTCGCCTCGATCGGGACACACGCGCTCCTCGTGGTCTCCGGCGGGGGCAAGGAGCTGGGCGGCCTTCGGGAGAACATCGAGCGCGAGATGACCCGGCTCTCGGTCGAGCTGGACGTCCGTGTGGTCGGCCCGAACTGCATCGGCGCCTTCGACGGCGCGAGCCGGTTCGATTCTTTCTTCCACAGCCACGAGCGACTGCTGCGCCCTCCGGCCGGCGCTATGAGCTTCATCACGCAGAGCGGCACATGGGGATGCGCTTTTCTGGAGGCCGCGGAGGTCACTGGCGTGAGCAAGATGGTCTCGTACGGCAACCGCGTGGACGTCGACGAGGGAGACCTGGTCGCATGCCTCGCCGCCGACCCTGGTACCCGCGTTATCGGAAGCTACATCGAGGGCCTTGGACAGGGACGGAAGTTCATATCGGCGGCGAAGGACGCGGCGCGGGTCCACGGCAAGCCCGTCGTTGTCTTCAAGACCGGGCGCAACCCCAGGTCGGCGACCGCGGCGGTGTCACACACCGGAGCTTACGGCGGCACATACCAGGTCTACGAAGGCGTGCTGAAGCAGGCCGGCATTATTGCGACCGACAGCTTTCACGAGATGTTCGCGGCATGCCAGGCGCTGGCCCTGCAGCCGCCGGCCGCGGGACCGCGCGCGGCGATGCTCTCCAACGGGGCCGGGCCGATGGTAAACGCGCTCGACCTCTTCCCGGGGAAAGGCCTGGAGCTGGTCAAGCTCTCGCGCCAGTCCGTCCGGGGGATGCGGGACCACTTCTCGTTCTTCTACCTGGTCGAGAACCCGGTGGACGTGACCGGCTCGGCCTCGGCCGAGGACTACGAGTTCGTGATACGGACGCTGATCGAGGACGTCCGCGTGGATATCATAATGCCGTTCTTCGTCTTCCAGGACACGCCGCTCGACGAGAGCATCGTCGAGCGCATGGAGGCGCTGAACCGCGAGTCGTCCAAGCCTATCGTCGGCTGCGCCGCGGGTGGGCCATACACGCGGCGGATGTCCCGGGCTCTAGAGGAAGTGGGCGTCCCGGTGCTTCCCGACGTCGCGCAGTGGGTCGCGGCCGCGTCCGCTCTCGTCCGATGGGGCCAGGCGAGAGGGGGACGGAAGTGATGGACAAGCTGATGATCACTGCCGCCCTGACCGGCGGGCTCCACGGCAAAGAGGCGAATCCCGCTCTTCCCGAGCAGCCCTCCGAGATCGTCGACGCCGCGGTCGAGTGCTGGAAAGCGGGCGCCGCGATCGTGCACCTGCATGCGCGGGACCGGCAGGGGAGAGGCGCCGGAGACAGCGGGATCTTCCGTGAGATCAACGAGGGTATCCGCGCGCGGTGCCCGGTCGTCATCCAGAACACGACCGGCGGGCCGGGGATACCTGTCGAGGAGCGGATACGATCGCTCGACGCCGCCCCTGAGATGGCCTCGCTGAACATGGGCTCGGTCGTGTTCTTCAGCGGCGGGCGCGAGATCCCGTTCATCAACATGCGCTCGGAGATCGAGGCTTTCGCGCGGGCGATGCTCGAGCGTGGCATCAAGCCCGAGCTCGAGGTCTACAACCCGGCCATGTTCGGCGAGGTGGGGAACCTCATCGCCAAGGGACTGATCGCGAAGCCCTGTTACGTGAACTTCGTGATGAACGTGAGCGGCATGGGGGGCTTTCCGGGAACGCCGCGCAACCTTTTGACAATGGTTGACCTGTTGCCGGAGGGTGCGAATTTCAACGTGTCTGGTATAGGCCGGGCGCAGCTGGCCATGAACACGATGGCGATCCTGCTCGGCGGGCACGCGCGGGTGGGTCTCGAGGACAACGTCTTCTACAAGAGGGGAGAACCGGCCGCATCGAACGCTCAGTTCGTCGATCGCGTCGTTCGGCTTGCCGGAGAGCTCGGCCGCGAGGTCGCCTCCCCGGACGACGCCAGGCATCTGCTCGATCTTCAGGCTTAATCCGGGGACAGGCGCCACGTCGAGTGCAGGACACTCCTGTAAACAAAAGAGTACCACGGGTGCCCGACCACAGTGGTGCTTTTTCCTGTCAACCACCCGCCGGGAGGGTTTCAAGCTCATCGCCCGAACATCAACCTTGAGACTGATCGGCGCTCGAGGTTGATTTTGAAGAACAGGGCAGCTTTCATAATCGCGTTCCTGGTGGCAGTCGCGATGTTCACGGCATCGTGTTCCTCGATCGCCACAAAGACGACCGGGACGACGGTCAAGCCTGGCACCGCCCAGGGGCTGGGCAAGATAGACCACTTCGTCTTCATCATGCAGGAGAACAGGAGCTTCGACAGCTACTTCGGCACTTACCCGGGCGCAGACGGGATCCCGGCGGGGGTCTC